>ENA-OUOY01001599-OUOY01001599.1-human-gut-metagenome-genome-assembly--contig:-NODE-1599-length-12835-cov-5.621753_pt1 | contig 12835 bp, 9 predicted proteins | sample MGYA00237937_ERZ548767 | MGnify/ENA primary metagenome ERZ548767 (study PRJEB26490, sample SAMN05356887) | human gut metagenome | biome: terrestrial biome; feature: human-associated habitat; material... | reverse complement strand
TGATCAAGATCATGAAGAAGCACAACGGTTAATTCGTTGCCTCTTAACGATTAAGTATATGGCCGTCCAGCATTTTTTCAATGCTGGACGGCTTTTTGTTTTTATAAGTGAGAATTTCTTTTCATTTTATTTTGTTTTCTCAATAATTTCATTTAACTTTGCGGCATGAAATATTCGATGATAACCATATTGGGACCTACGGCGAGTGGTAAGACGAGTCTTGCTGCCGCTCTTGCAGCCAGGATTAATAGCCTGGGTGCCCATTTGTCGGGTACCCCTGCCAAGGGCGCTGAAATCATTAGTGCTGACAGCCGGCAGGTATATCGCGGCATGGATATAGGTACGGGTAAGGATCTGGCTGACTATACCATCCATGGCAAGCAGATACCTTATCACCTCATTGACATCTGTGAGCCTGGTACGAAATATAATCTCTTTGAATATCAGCAGGATTTTTATGATGCCTATCAGGATATTCAGAAGAGAGGGGCATTTCCGATATTATGTGGAGGTACAGGACTCTATATTGAGTCGGTGCTGAAAGGTTATCATCTCTCACCTGTTCCGCAGAACCCGGAACTCCGTGAGTCATTGGCTCATAAGAGTTTAGAGGAACTTACGCTGATACTGAAAGAGCTGAAGGCGAAAACGGGTTCTAATATGCACAATCGCACAGACGTGGATACAGCACAGCGAGCTATCCGGGCGATAGAGATTGAAAGCTATAATCTGGAGCATCCGATGCCCGAACGTGAACTCCCTGCGGTTGATTCGCTGATTATCGGTGTCAGCATAGACCGGGACGCAAGAAGGGAGAAAATTTCACGGAGACTGAAACAGCGATTGGATGAGGGAATGGTAGAGGAAATCAAGGGACTGCTAGATCGTGGTATTCCTGCCGAAAATCTCATCTATTATGGTTTGGAATATAAGTTTATTACAGAATATGTGATCGGTAAGACTTCATACGATGAGATGTATCGCGGTCTGGAAATTGCAATCCATCAGTTTGCCAAAAGGCAGATGACGTGGTTCAGAGGTATGGAGCGCAGAGGCTTTACTATCCATTGGGTAGATGCATTGCAGCCAATGGAGAAAAAGGTGGAGACGGTTTTGGAGCTGATGAGAAGCTAGGCTGCGGCCTGGAATCTGGCTAGGGCTGGCATCCGATGGAATCGGATGCAACGGTGGCTGGGCGGAAGTGATATTTTATACAACTTTCAAATTACAAAGAAGAGACAATGGTAAACGAGAATAAATGGGGGCTGCTTTATTGCCCTAGAGGAGGCTGGCGAAGTAACAAGCGCTGGGAAAAAATAGAGAAGGTGCTCAAGCAGCAAGGCGTGGATTACGACTTTGTGCAGAGCGAGAATCAGAAGAGCGTAGAACGGCTCATCAGAATGTTTATCAACAATGGTTATAAGACCATTGTCATCGTTGGTGGAGATTCTGCGCTCAATGATGCCGTAAACTGTCTGATGCAGATAGATCCGAAAGAAAGAGAAGATGTGGCACTGGGTGTTATTCCTAACGGACTGATGAACGACTTTGCCCACTTCTGGGGATTCAGCGACAGCGATATCGAGAAGACGGTGGCGTCGCTGAAAAAACGTCGTATCAGAAAGATTGACCTCGGTTGTATCCGCTATGTGAACAAGAAGGGGGAGAAATGCCGTCGCTATTTCCTCAACTGTATCAATATCGGACTCATCGCCGCCATCATGAACCTGAGACGAAAAACCCATCATATCTTCGGTTCACGTACCCTGTCGTTTCTCTGTTCCTTCATCCTGATGATATTCCAGCGTCTGGACTATAAGATGCATGTGAAAATCAATTCGGATGTTATCAAGCGTAGAGTGATGACGATGTGTATAGGCAATGGAACAGGATATGGACAGACTCCGAATGCTGTGCCATATAACGGACTGCTCGATGTGTCGGTGGTATCTCATCCTAAGACAACCCAGCTCTTCGAGGGAATCTATCTTTTTGTGAAAGGTAAGTTCCTCAACCATAAGAGTGTGCATCCTTACCGTACCCGAGAGGTAGAGGTGCTCGATGCCCAGCATGCCCTGATAGGTATTGATGGCAGATTGATGAATACACCGGTAGGCCCATTCCAGATTACTGTAATTCAGGAGGTTATCAACTTCCTGATACCCGTATAACCAGTATGCCCGTAATAAGGAAAATGTATCAAGAAAAACGTATAATGTAAAACATATAAATAAAAAATAGCAGAACTTTATCCGAGTTCTGCTATTTTTATGATTTCTTCTTCCTGTAAGATTTTGATTTTCCTTCCTTCAGTATTGATGAGTCCTTCTGCCGTAAAGGCTGAGAGCGTACGGATGGCATTGCTCGTTGTCATATTACAGAGATTTGCCAGATCTTCACGGCTCAGGCGGATGTCAAGAGTTTTACCATCTTTATCTAACCCATAAGAGTCTTTCAGAAATATCAGTCCCTCGGCAAGTCGGGCACGGATATGTTTCTGGGTGAGGTTCACGGTACGGTCGTCCGATTTACCTATTTCCACACTGAGATATTTGATAAAGAAGAAGCCGATGTTGAAACTCTTGGAGATCAGTTTCATGAGAACTGCCAGCGGGAACTGGGCAACGACGCAGTTTTCCAGCGACATGGCTGCCGTCTTGTATATCTCATCTGCAAAATAGGCTCTGAAACCGAAAAATTCAATCGGTTTGATAACACGGATAATCTGGCTCTTGCCACCGATACCTTCTTTGTATATCTTCACTTTTCCCGCTATGAGACATAGTGCATATTCGGGAGTACCCTCGTTCTTGTAGATGATTTCGTTCTTCTTATACTTCTTGATTTCCAGATGTTCTTTCAGTAAATCGAACTGGTCATCAGTGATGCCTCCCCATAGCTTAGCAATCAGCATTGCTATATTTTCTTTATCGTATTTTCCTCTAGCTGCCATGTGTACAAATCTTTTAAACTGAAAACTGAGTGCAAAAGTAATGCTTTTTCTCGAAATAATCAAGCATTTTTGTCTAAAAATATGTTTTAAAACATAAAAAGACAATTTTTTCTAAAAATGGCATACAAAAAGCTTTGTTATACCACAAAAAAGTGTTACCTTTGAAAGCAATTAATTTAGTCAACAAAAATATAGAACCTTAATATAGATCTATGAGTTATCTAAAATTCGAAAAGGCCCTTATGACGAATCTTCAAGAGTCGTTGCCTAAGGAGTTGTTGAGGACAAATCGCTCGGGTGCATATTCGTGCTCAACGATTGTAGACTGTAATACCCGCAAGTATCACGGATTACTTGTCGTGCCGGTTCCAGAACTGGACGATGAGAATCATGTGCTCTTGAGTTCGCTGGATGTTACGGTGATTCAGCATGGAGCAGAGTTTAACCTCGGCTTGCACAAGTATCAGGGCAACAACTATAGTCCGATGGGCCACAAGTACATTCGTGAGTTTGATTGTGATAAAGTGCCAACTACTCTTTATCGCGTAGGTGGTGTTATCCTGAAAAAGGAAGTTGTATTCCAGCATTATGAGAATCGCATTCTGATTCGCTATACCCTGGTAGACGGCCATTCGGCTACAACCCTTCGCTTCCGTCCTTTCCTGGCTTTCCGCAGTGTCCGTCAGTTTACTCATGAGAATGCAACCGCATCTCGTGATTATGCTGAGGTAGATCATGGCATCAAGACCTGTATGTATGCAGGTTATCCTGATCTCTACATGCAGTTCTCCAAGAAGAACGAGTTTAAATTCTGTCCAGATTGGTATCGTGGCGTGGAATATCCAAAGGAGCAGGAGAGAGGTTATGCTTCTAACGAAGACCTCTATGTTCCTGGCTATTTTGAAATGGATATCAAGAAAGGCGAAACCATCGTCTTTGCTGCTTCTACATCAGAAATCAAGGCGGTCAGCCTGAAGAAGCTCTTCGACAAGGAAGTGGATGAGCGTTCGCCTCGTGACAATTTCTTCCACTGTCTGGTCAATGCGGCTCATCAGTTCCATCGTCGTGAAAAGAACGATGACCGTTATATCCTGGCAGGTTACCCTTGGTTCAAGTGCAGAGCCCGCGATACATTCATCGCTCTTCCGGGTCTCACCCTCTCTATCGAGGAAGATGACTACTTCGAACTGGTGATGAAGACTGCCATGAAGGGATACTACGAGTTTATGGAAGGCAAGCCGGTCAGCGTTCATATTGCTGAGATAGAGCAGCCTGACGTGCCATTGTGGGCTATCTGGGCTTTGCAGCAGTATGCCAAGGAAACCAGCAAGGAAGAATGCTTCAAGAAGTATGGACAGTTTATCAAGGATGTTATCAGCTTTATCCAGGATAACAAGCATCCGAACCTGAAGCTCGAAGAGAACGGATTGCTCTATACCGATGGTAAGGACAAGGCTGTTACCTGGATGAACTCTACTGCCAACGGCAGACCAGTGGTTCCACGTACCGGATATATCGTAGAGTTTAATGCTTTGTGGTATAACGCTTTGTGTTTCTGTGCTTCTCTTGCTGCAACAGTAGGTGAAGAAGACAGCCAGCAGAAACTCCTGGCTCAGGCTGAGCTGACCAAGCAGGCGTTCCTCGATACCTTCCTCAATGAATATGGCTATCTGTACGATTATGTTGATGGAAATATGATGGACTGGAGCGTTCGCCCGAACATGATATTTGCTGTGGCTTTCGACTATTCTCCATTGTCGCAAGACCAGAAGAAGCAGGTTCTTGATATCTGTACACGCGAACTCCTTACTCCTAAGGGATTGCGTTCACTCTCGCCAAAGAGCGGTGGATATAATCCTGTTTATGTAGGTCCGCAGACCCAGCGCGACTATGCTTACCATCAGGGTACGGCATGGCCATGGCTCGGTGGCTTCTATATGGAGGCAAGTCTGAAACTCTATAAGCGTACCCGTTTGAGCTTTATCGAACGCCAGATGGTAGGTTATGAGGACGAAATGTCTTCCCACTGTCTCGGTACCATCAGCGAACTCTTCGATGGAAACCCTCCATTCGCAGGTCGTGGTGCCATCTCTTTCGCCATGAATGTGGCTGAGATTCTGCGTGCGCTCGAGTTACTTGAAAAATATCAATATTAATAATAGGAGGACTGCTATATGAAAGTTTTAATGTTTGGATGGGAGTATCCTCCTCACGTATTTGGTGGTTTGGCAACTGCCAACTTTGGTATCTCCCAGGGACTTCATGCCCAGGGCGATGTTGATATCACATTGTGTCTGCCTCATCCTTTCGGTGATGAGGACCGCAGTGCCTGCAAGATTGTGGCAATGAACAGTGTGCCTATCGCCTGGCGAGATGTAAATCACGACTATGTGCAGCAGCGCGTAGGCAATATCATGAATCCGGACGATTATTTCCGCTACCGTGACCACATCTATGCCGATTTTAACTATATGCATGTAAATGACCTCGGCTGTATGGACTTTGCCGGTGGTTATCCGTCAAATCTTCATGACGAGATCAACAACTATAGCATCATTGCCGGAGTTGTAGCCCGTTCAGAAGAATTTGATATTATCCATGCTCACGACTGGCTTACATTCCCTGCCGGAATTCATGCCAAGCGCGTGAGTGGCAAACCATTGTGCATCCACGTTCATGCTACTGATTTCGACCGTAGCCGTGGAAAGGTGAACCCTACCGTTTACGCTATCGAGAAAGACGGTATGGATAATGCCGACTGCATCATGTGTGTATCCGAACTGACCCGCCAGACGGTGATTCACCAGTATCACCAGGATCCACGCAAGTGTTTCGCCATGCACAATGCCGTATACCCATTGAAGCAGGAGTGGCAGGATATTCCACGCCCAAATCATAAGGGCAAGGAGAAGGTAGTAACCTTCCTGGGACGTCTTACCATGCAGAAGGGACCTGAATATTTCGTAGAGGCTGCCAACATGGTATTGCACCGTACCCGCAATGTGCGTTTCTGTATGGCAGGTTCGGGCGATATGATGGACCAGATGATTTATCTCGCTGCCGAAAGAGGCATTGCCGACCGGTTCCACTTCCCTGGCTTTATGCGCGGCAAACAGGTTTATGAATGTCTGAAAGACAGTGATGTCTACGTGATGCCATCTGTGAGCGAGCCGTTCGGTATCTCACCTTTGGAAGCTATGCAGTGCGGCACACCAACCATTATCTCCAAGCAGAGTGGATGTGGAGAAATCCTGTCCAACTGTATCAAGGTAGACTACTGGGATATCCATGCCCTTGCCGATGCCATCTACAGCATCTGTCACAACGAGAGTCTTTTCGATTATCTCTCAGTGGAAGGCAAGAAAGAAGTAGACCAGATTACCTGGGAGAAAGTGGGAGCCCGCATCAAAGACCTGTACCTCAAGACCTTAGGGTGGAAGTAGGTTAAGTGAAGAGTGAAGAACGAAGAATGAATAATTTTGAGGCTTTACTCATCTTACAAGTTAAACGTTCAAATTTCAAATTTTTATGAAAACAATTTGTTTATATTTCGAGATACATCAGATTACCCATCTGAAACGCTACCGCTTCTTCGACATCGGTACCGACCATTATTACTATGATGACTACGAGAACGACCGTAGCATCAACGAGATTGCTGAGCGCTCTTATATGCCAGCCTTGAATGCCCTTCAGGAGATGATAGAAAAGAACGGCAAGTATTTCAAGGTAGCTTTCTCGCTTTCGGGTGTGGGTATGGAGCAGTTGGAACTTCATGCTCCTCAGGTACTGGAGAAGCTTCAGCAACTCAACAATACGGGTTGTGTAGAGTTCCTGGCTGAGCCTTACTCTCACGGACTTGCTTCTCTGGTTAATGAGGCAAGTTTCAAGGATGAGGTGATGCGCCAGTGCACTAAGATTGAGGAATATTTCGGAAAGAAACCTACCGTATTGCGCAACTCTTCGCTCATCTACAGCGATGATATCGGTAACGATGTTGCCAACATGGGATTCATCGGTATGCTCACCGAGGGTGCCAAGCACGTGCTCGGCTGGAAGTCTCCTCACTATGTTTACCATTGCGCCCTGAACCCTAAGTTGAAGCTCCTGTTGCGTGATGTGAACCTGAGCGATGATATCTCTCTGCGCTTCAGCAACAGCGATTGGGACGGTTATCCACTCTTTGCCGACAACTATATGAACCGGATTGCTGCCTTCCCAGAGGAGGAGCAGGTTATCAATATCTTCATGGAGCTTTCTGCTCTTGGTATTGCCCAGCCTCTGTCAAGCAACATCCTCGAGTTTATGAAGGCTTTGCCTCAGTGTGCCAAGGACCGTGGCATCACCTTCTCAACACCTTCAGAAATCTGCAAGAAGATCAAGTCGGTAGGCGAGGTGAATGTGCCTGATACCTTGAGTTGGGTAGACGAGGAGCGTGATGTAAGTTCATGGTTGGGTAACCCGATGCAGCGTGAGGCTTTCAACAAACTTTACAGTGTGGCAGACCGTGTACGTATCGCCAACGATCCACGTATCAATCAGGACTGGGATTACCTGCAGGCAAGTAACAACTTCCGCTTCATGACTACCAAGCCAAGCAATGTGGGTCTTGACAGAGGTATCTATTCAAGTCCTTTCGATGCTTTCACTAACTATATGAACATTCTTGGCGACTTCATCACCCGAGTAAACGACCTCTATCCTACTGATGTTGATAACGATCAGCTTGAGAGCCTGCTTACTACCATCAAGAATCAGGATGAAGAGATTGAGATGAAGGACAAGGAGATTGTCCGTCTTCAGGCTAAGATTGAAAAGATAGAGAAGGAGGCTGAGAAGCACCATGGCGAGAAGCCTGCTAAGGCTGCTCCTGCCAAGAAGGCCGCAGCTAAGCCTGCAGTCAAGAAGGCTCCTGCTAAGAAGGCTCCAGCTAAGAAGACAACAAAGGCAGAGCCTGCAGAAGAAAAGAAAGATTAGAATTTTTAGATTACTCATAAAGATTAATCCCCCTCGCTGCATTGATTTGCAATGAGGGGGATTTTTTTGTTTCCCAAAATATTCTCTGAAATAACGCGTTAGCTGGAATGCGTTATTTTTCGAAATGAATCCAGTCTACGTCGAAGAAGGCAGCATCGTTCTTCTTGGCTGTGCGGGTGTTGAAGAAACCGAGCTTGGCACCAATCCACTTGCCTTCACGCACAGTGAAAGGGTTGCCTATCTTGGTAAACTTCTTACCATCCAGACTGTAACTCCATTCTGCGATAGCCTGTATCTGGTTGGCGATACCCTCGCTATGAACCTTTACGCGGAGCCATACATCCTGGGTAGCGATGCGGGATGAAGGAATATCATCTACGGCATACTTCACGGTGTAAGGCTGAGGCTGCTTGCTGGTCTTGATGGCAACTTGCTTTACCACCTTCTCAGCCTTTCCCTTCTCAGCCTTCTCGCAGGTTACATATTGCAAAACAACACCCTCTTCCTTGGTATCAACAAACTTGAGTGCCGCATAGTCCATGCCTTGCATAATCATGCCGGCGCTTTCGCCCAGTACCTTATCTTTCTCCTTATAAGCCTCGGTGCGGTTAGGTATGAACTTCACCTTGGCAGTAGCAGTAAAGTTCTCGGTAGGGAGTTTCTGGAGCAGGAGGTTGGGCACATCATACAGGTTCTTTACATCTTCAGCCTGCTGCACACCATAGAGACGCAACTTGGAGTTCTTGGCATCACAGAAGTACCAGTACTGACTGTAAGGACCGTTCCACTGCCATTGCAGACCTAAATCTACGCTGTTGAAATCATCCGATTCCTTAGGCTGGAAGTTTCCGCTTGATGGCAGGTTTGGCTTCTTCCATTGCTGCACTGGGTCACCGCAGCCGTCACCATCCTTGTCGTCGCCGATAACGAGCCAGTCGTTTACCCATTTGGCCGGTTGCAGATGAACCACACGACCGTAGGCGTGCTTATCCTGGAAGTGGAGGAACCAGTCTTCGCCGTTCTGGGTATCTACCCATGCACCCTGGTGAGGGCCGTTCACCTTCTTGTTCTTTCCCTGTGCCATACCCACATACTCCTCGTAAGGACCGTATGGATTCTTGGAACGCAGTTCTACCTGCCAGCCATACTTTACTCCGCCCGCAGGACTCATGATATAATAATATCCGTTGCGCTTGTAGAATTTGGTTCCCTCGATGGTTGGCTGGTCTTCATGACCATCATATACGATGCGTGAAGGACCGGTAACCTTGGTGCCGTCAGGTGACATCGGAGCTACGAAGAGCACAGACTTGATACCGGCTCTTGAACCGGCGCATCCATGCGAAAGATAAGCCTTGCCGTCTTCATCCCAGAGAGGGCAGCAGTCGATAAGACCTTTTCCCTTCATCACCCAGGTGATAGGCTCCCAAGGACCGCGTGGGTCTTGTGTCTTGGTCATGAAGAGACCCTGGTCAGGATCGCCACAGTAGATATAGAACCATCCGTCATGATAGCGGATGGAGGGTGCCCACACGTAGTTACCATGCTGAACCTTCTTGCGCCAATCCAGTTCGGTGCCCTGGTATTCAGGCAAAACCGGATAGTCATCGAGTAGGGCAGCACCGATAATCTCCCAGTTTACCAGGTCGGTGCTGTGCAGAATCTGCAAGCCTGGGAAACACTGGAAAGAAGAGGATGTCATATAGTAGTCATTGCCCACGCGGCATACATCAGGGTCTGAGTAGTCGGCGTCAATAACCGGGTTGCGGTACATTCCGTTCTTCAGGTTCGGATTCCATGTCTTGGATACCGCTTTCTGGGCATTCTGCTCGGCTGTGATACCAGCGAAAGTTTGTGCTTTAGTGAACATTGGCAGAGCCATGAGCGCAGCCAGCACGACTGTCTTAATGATTGATTTCTTCATTTCTTCTTAGGTTTATCTATTTTATTATTTTCTTTTTTCTATAAGATTTTGTGCAAAGTTACGACATTTTTGCTTATCGCATGCAGATAGGGAATGAAAAATTACGAAAACGATTACGAATACCTTGTGATGGGTTTTCTTATCAGCATAATGATTTTGATTAGTAACTAGACTTTAGGTCGGCTAATTACTGAACTTTCTAAATGGGGCAGGAGGTAGCCGGAATTACGTCGCGACGTATCTGTTGCTACGTCGTGACGCACTGATTGCTACGTCGTGACGCATCAGAAGCTGCGTCGTGACGTAATTTCAGTTGCCCCAGGGCAAGCGGAGCCGCTTACTGGGGTGTGGCAACAGGTGACAATAGGTGATAATAAAAATACCGCTTATTGCCACCCGTTATTCATTTATAATCAGAGTGTTATAGTACGAGTGGCAGATGTGACAACAGAATCGAAGAAAAAACGGTTCAATAAATTCGGGCTTTGAAGTAAGACGATGAAACCATGCACTTCATAGCATGAGTTCTTACGTTTCATAGAGTCGCTACATACCGCTGTGCTGGCACCCAAATATGGCTGCGCTGGCTTGTAGATTCGACTGCGTTGGCTTGTAGATTCGACTGCGTTGGCTTGAAGAGGTGTATTCGTAGCTCGAATGAGGCACTTTATTTGATAGAATGTAGCGGCTGAGTTGGCTGAATGAAACGTCTCTTTGGGTTCAAGGAGACGTCTCTTTTAGTTTAAAGAGATAGTTTCTTAGGTTGAAGGAGACAGCTTCTCGAAGGTTGCCACTAGGCTCAGCAGCTCTGCCGAGCCTAGTCAGCAGCTTTGCCGACTGCAGTCAGCAGGTCTGCTGAGCCTAGTGACAACACCTTTTAATCGTACAACTACAACCCTTATAGTCGTACAACCATACACCCTATAGTTGTACGACCATACACCCTATAGTTGTACGACCATAACCCATTTAGTTGTACAACCATAACCCATTTAGTTGTACAACCATAACTCTTTCAGTTGTACAACCATAACTCTTTCAGTTGTACAACCATAACCCATTTAGTTGTACAACCATAAACGCAAGCCACTAGGCGTTCTTTTTACGCCTAGCGGGCTTGCGTTTTTTACTTTCTGAACTTTCGCATGTGGTTCAAGAACGGGCTGAAGACCCAAAAGTTCCTAGCCCAGGGCGTGTGGGACAAAATTTGCGAAAGTTTTGTTAATTATATTGTTCCAATTTCTTAATCTCTTCGATAGATAAGTCGGTAATATCAGCAATTTCGTCTAATGGATAATTGCGCGCCAACAACTTCAAAGCAACCTCTTTGCTTACCTTTTTCTCGCCTTTTACAATGCCTTCTTCGCATCCTATTTTATATTCTTCTTCGTATCCTTTTTTATAGGCTTTCTCCACAGCATGCTTATATACCGCATAATTGTCCCACATGACCATCATGCTGTTGTCGTATTTCTCCTGTTCCTCTTTGGTCAGGGTTTTGGAGTCAGCGTATTCTGCCAATTTCTTGAATATCTTATCAAGAGCTTCGCAAGGGAATTGTTCTACTATCTCCATATATTTCAATTTATAAATCCAACAATATAAAAAACGTAGTACACGTTTAGAACACCTTAATTATATTGTTCCAATTTCTTAATCTCATCAATAGATAAGTCGGTAAGATCGGCAATATCATCTAATGGAGTATTGCGCGCTAACAACTTCATTGCAAGCTCTTTTCTACTTTTTTCTATACCCTTTTCTATACCCTCTTCTATACCCTCTTCTATACCTTCTTTTCTACCTTCTTCTTTACCTTTCTCCATACCTTTCTCCTCAGCATGCTTATATACCGCATAATTGTCCCACATGACCATCATGCTGTTATCGTATTTCTCCTGTTCCTCTTTGGTCAGGCTCTTGGAGTCGGCGATTTCTGCCAATCTCTTGAATATCTTATGCTGAGCCTCGAAAGGCATTTTTTCTAAAGTCTCCATATGCTTCAAATTATAAATCCAACAATCTAAAAACGTAGTACACTCTTCATTATGAACTTACGCTGCAAAGATACGCTTTTCTTTCGTAACTTCCAAGAAATTAACAAAAAAAGTTTTTGTGGGTGTGGGGGAGAGGGAGAGAGAAACAAAAAAGTGCAACGCCCAGTGTGGGCATTGCACTTTATTTAAATATATCCATGTTTTTAGGTGATTACCATCTTGGGTCACCAACACCGAGCTTCTTAACACTCTCGTTACCGATAGTGAAGTCGCCCTTAGCGGCATTCTTATACTCAGGGTTAGCTTCCTTGCCAGCCTCGTCAGCAAACATGTTAGTCTTACCCTCTACGTCTGCTACATTGAGCTTAGCGCAGTTGAAGTATACGTTGTTCTGGAATGTTGGAACGCCAGTCTTTGACTGGTTAGACCATACAGCACCAGTATTTGAAACGATGTTGTTTGTCCATTTGATTACGTTGCCTACATAGCGAACATAGAGCAAACGCTTACCTTTGTTAGATGCTCCATCGATAGTACACTTGTCAACTGTAATAACAGGTGCGCCACCAAGTGCAGATGAAGCATCGTCCATACGGATGAAGTCGCGACTAGCTGCACTGTTATAGATTGTAGACTCAAGGAGGTTAAGGTTGTCTATGCGACCCTTACGACTGTCGAACATATCACCACCATCGCACACAATGTCGTGAATCAAACAATTCTTGAAAGTAAGCTCGTTAATAGTACATGCTACGTTAACATAGAATACACCCTTAGCATAGTTCTTAATCTCAGAGTTCTTGATGATAACCTTTCCGTATGTTGCATCAGCAGTCTTGAAGTTGAAAGCCTGGTCGGTAGAAACATTTTCTGAACCATCGAGAACTACGTTGTCGATAGAAACAGAAGCACCATCGGTAATCTCAAAACGACCCTGGATAACAGGAGCTGCAGTAGGGTAGATACCCTTGATTTCTATGCTCT
>ENA-OUOY01001598-OUOY01001598.1-human-gut-metagenome-genome-assembly--contig:-NODE-1598-length-12838-cov-5.305014_pt1 | contig 12838 bp, 13 predicted proteins | sample MGYA00237937_ERZ548767 | MGnify/ENA primary metagenome ERZ548767 (study PRJEB26490, sample SAMN05356887) | human gut metagenome | biome: terrestrial biome; feature: human-associated habitat; material... | reverse complement strand
ATTCTAAACTTTTTCATATTGATGTATTTTTTATTATAATTCGTAATTACTGATGCAAAATTACTCATTTTTTATCAAACATATATCAAAACTAACACAAATTCGTTACTTATTCACCATTTTTGGCAATACCAACCAACTTCAACTAATGTTTTATTGATTTTAGCCACATATAGCTGACATTATTTTATTACCTTTGCATACAAAGAATAAACACATGGACATATTTAGAATAAGGAAAAACGAGATTGCAGTATTCATAATCGGGTTTATAATCCTCGCTCTACTCAACATTATGATGCTTGGCTACAACCACGACCTCTTCACTCGTGGTGGCAACATAGGCTTCTGGAGCATCTTCTATGACCATTTCATCGTCTCGGGCTACGACTCCTTCGTATATCTGTCGCTATCCAGATGGAAGATATACTACACCCTGTCGCGCCATCCTCTTATTGCGCCCATGCTCTATCCTCTTGCCTTGCTCAATGGGTGGCTTATGGACCTCACAGGCGTCAACTGCGCCATCTATATCGTAGCCGTCCTATATTGTCTATTGGGCACCTACTCTTTCCTCTTCACCTATCGCATCATGCGCAAAGTGATAGGCATCTGCGTGCTCGACTCTATGCTCTGCACCCTTTTCTTTTTCTCTTTAGGTCATGTAATGACGGCAACCTTCGTGCCCGACCATTTCGCAATATCGCTATTCCTTATCACCCTCACCGCCTATATCGCTGGCACATACATGAAGCGCCAAAGCCTAATGCCAGCATGGCTCACAGCCCTATTGGCTACTATCACTTGCGGAGTAACGCTCACCAACGTTGCCAAGACATGGCTCGCTGCGCTATGGACAAACGGTCGCCACTTCTGGCATCTGAAATCGCTATTGCTAACCACCATCCTGCCATTAATGATAATAGCAGGCGGCTATTTCCTGCAATACGAATACCTGGCTAAGCCCGACAATCTGGTACAGCAACACAACATAGAGAAAAAGCTAAAGAAAGACGCCAAGTTCGCAAAACAATACTACGAACATAAGAAATGGATGGAAAATCGCCGGTCGTTCAACAATACCGACAACACAATCTTGCAATGGATAGACACCAAGACCAACCGTATAGCCACCATCACCGAAAACCTCTTTGGAGAATCTTTCCAACTACACCAAGACTACTTGTTAGAAGACACCAACAAGTCGCGTCCTGTGATAGTAACCTATCGCCATTGGTACAACTATCTGATAGAAGCCATCATCGTGGCATTGTTCATAGGTGGCATCATCATTGGCAGAAAGAATAAGTTCTGTCTTATGATACTCTCATGGTTTGCTGTCGACATGACCATGCATATCCTCCTTGGATTCGCCCTCACCGAAGTCTACATCATGACCTCCCATTGGGCATTAGCCCTCCCTGTAGCCATAGCTTCGCTGTTGTCCGCATACAAAGAAAAACAGCGAATAGCACTCCGTTTAGTGCTATTCGCTGTCACCATATGGCTCTTCGCCAGGAATATCCCTCTCGTCATTGAGAAAGTCTGGAATGTTTAATACTCCGTTTTATCCGTCGACCCCGCCCACATTTCGAAAGCCTTCTTAGCCTCTTCAGGCAACAAGAGTTCCATCTTCTTGTGGCGATCTTCGTTCTTCAGTTCCAACTCCTGGTATATAAAGTCATCATCAAAACCTATAGCCGCAGCATCCTTACGGTCGTTAGCATAATAGATTTTGTCGAGATGCGCCCAGTAGATAGCACCCAAACACATAGGACATGGTTCACACGAAGTATAGATATCATATCCCGCCAAGTCGAAAGTACCCAACTTAGCCGTAGCCTTGCGAATGCAGTTTACCTCAGCATGCGCTGTAGGGTCGTGGTCGATAGTCACCGAGTTAGAAGCCTCAGCAATAATCTCACCATCCTTAGATGCGATGACAGCACCAAAAGGACCACCACCATTACGAACACTATTTTCACTCACTGCAATAGCACGGCGCATTAATTCTTCTTTTTGCATAATTCTAATTCGTTATTATCATTAATTACTATTTTTGCATTACCACCCTTCTTCAGGCTACCAAACAAAATCTCGTGCATAAGTAGCGGCTTCAGATAGCGAGCTATCACACGGTCCATCTCTCTTGCACCATATTCCGTGGTGAATCCCTTTGCCAACAGCCACTCCTCGGCGTTGCCTTCTATGTCGATAGTGACATTCTTGGCAGCCAACTTCTGTTGCAACTGCGCCAACTTCTTGTGCAATATGCGTGTTGCCATATCGTGGCTCATATCGTGGAACACCACCGTAGCCGAGAGACGATTGATAAACTCAGGCTTAAACGATTTCTTCACCTGTTTCATCATAGCCTCGCCTTTCGACACACCACCAAGGAAACCAACACTTGCCTGCGAAGCATACTGCGCACCAGCATTCGATGTCATTATTATGACAACATTATGGAAGTCAGCCTGACGTCCGCGGTTGTCGGTAAGCTTAGCATAGTCCATCACCTGCAACAAGATATTATAGATATCCGAGTGTGCCTTCTCTATCTCGTCAAACAGCAACACACAGTTTGGCTTTTTGCGTATCGCATCCGTCAATAGTCCACCATCCTCATATCCCACATATCCTGCAGGCGAACCAATGAGCTTTGCCACGGCATGCTTCTCGGCATATTCACTCATATCAAAACGCACAAGTTCCACACCAAGTTCATCTGCCAACGAGCGTGCAACCTCTGTCTTGCCCACACCTGTAGGACCAACAAAGAGCAACGATGCCAATGGTTTGTCGCTATCTATAAGTCCAGCCTTCGACATCTGCACAGCCTCTACCACCTGACCTACAGCCTCATCCTGTCCAAACACCCTACTCAGCATTCGTGCCTTGAGCGTTGCCAACAGCGAGTTGTCCTCAGTCTTCATAACCTCAGCATCAATCTTGCATAGCTTCGACATCACCATGTTCACTATCGCCTTATCCAGATATTGCGCCTGTCTATTTTTTGGATGCAACTCCAGATAAGCGCCTGCCTCATCGATGATATCTATTGCCTTGTCAGGAAACCTACGGTCAGGGATATGCTGCGCACAAGCCCTCACGGCATAATCAATGATATCATTCTTTATCACAATGCCATGATATTTCTCGTAACCCTGCTTCAATCCCAGCATTATCTTTATCGTGTCCTCCACCGAAGGCTCAGCGATATCCACCTGCTGAAATCTGCGTGTTATGCCCACGCTGCCAGCCATATGCTTATTGTATTCCTCGTAAGTGGTAGTACCGATAAATCTTATGTCGCCACCCTCAAGATAAGGCTTCAGCATATTCGATGCATCCAGCGAACCGTCAGAGATTTTACCAGCACCCATTATCGAGTGAATCTCATCTATATATATTATGGTGTTGCCCTCCTTGCGAGCACCCTCCAACACCAACTTCAGTTTCTTTTCAAACTCTCCACGATATTGAGTGCCAGCTATCATCGAGCCCATATCCATCATATACACCTTGCATCCGCAGAGCCTCTTCGGACATTCGCCCTTTATCATTCGCTCCACCAAGCCATATACAATAGCCGTCTTGCCCACACCCGGCTCACCAATCAGTATCGGATTGTTCTTATCTCGTCTACATAATATCTGCATTATGCGGTCCAGTTCCTCTGTGCGACCAATAAGTGGATTATGCTTCCCCACCTCCTCGTTCACATTCGTCACCAAACTGCGCCACGACATAGGTTGCGCCATCTCGTCATCATCATCAACAGCGTAATCATCCATATCGTCAACATCAAAAGGCTCGTCAATGCCGTCATCATCCTCCTCGTCACTCTTATTCTCTACCGCAGGAATCAGCGACATAAACATATTCTCATCGTCTATCTGACTATGCAGCAGATAAGCCGCCATAGACTCCGGCAAATCGAGCAACGCCCTTATAGCATGATGGCGTGCCACCTCCTCCTTGCCACACGACAATGCCATACGATAAGCATTATCGAGCATATTTACATATTGTACAGAACGAAATGGCAATTCAAACTCTTCGATAGCCTTATTGTCCAGGCCACCGATATAACTATCCAACTCTTTCTTCAGTTTAAAGTCGTCGCCACCACACATCATCAATGGAAAAGTGAGATACCCTTGGTCTATAAACGCCAGCAGAAGATGTTCGGGCGTAATAAACATATTGCCCATCTTCTTGCCCAATTCTATAGCCCCCGTATCAGCCCTATCCATTTGGAAAGTCATCTTGGGTATATTGTCCATAAGCAGTTATTCCTCTTCAACTTCAAATTTTAACGGAAACTTATTCATTCTTGCCATATGTGTAGCCACAGAAGCCTTCGACACAGCGAGGTCGTAGCCGTAAGTCCCAGCCACCGCCTTACCCTCATTATGCACACTTAGCATCAGCGCTTTAGCCTCTTCAAAGCTCTTACCGAATATCTTCATAAGCACCTCCACCACAAAATCCATCGTGGTGAAATCATCATTAAATATAATGACGTTATAGCGCTTCGGCTCGTCATATCCAGTCCGCGCCCGTTCCCTTATAGCAGATTTTTCTTTACTCATATTGGCAAATATAGCAAAAAGATTGCAAACTTCATCACATTCTCCCACTTTTTTGCATCCTCGCCCCACATTCTAACCACCACATCCACAATAAACAACAAAAAAAAGAACACGAATCTCACAAATCCACCGAATAATATTTCAATTCGTGCGATTCGTGCGATTCGTGTTCTCTTAACCACTCAAGCAGCAGAGTCCACAGGTCTTATTCGTGCTATTCGAGATATTACTTCCCGTTAGTCAGTGGGTCTACGACAAATCTCGTGTTCCCTTAACCACTCAAGCTGCATAGTCCCACGGACCTTATTCGTGCTATTCGAGATATTACTTCCAGTTGGTCAGTGGGTCTACGACAAATCTCGTGTTCTTTTAACCCTCCATCGACAGAGACCTCGGTCTCTTATTCGTGTCATTCGAGATATTCGTGTTCCCTTAACCATTCAAGCAGCAGAGCCAACAGGTCTTATTCGTGCGATTCGAGATATTCGTGTTCCCTTAACCACACAAGCAGCAGAGCCGAGTTAGGCTCCATCCGTGTCCTTCGTGCTATCCGTGTGCGTCCACTCACGCAAAGCCCTGCTCTTCGTTTTTACTTAAATTCTTTAAGGATTTTCTCCGCTATTTCCTTCATTTCGTCAGCCTCAAGCTTCAGATGCTCCTTACGGAAGTCAACATCAGCCTCGCTCTGCATAGGAATGAGGTGAATATGGGCATGCGGAACCTCCAAGCCTAACACCACCTGCGCCACCTTCTTGCAAGGGAAAGCAGCCTTGATAGCCTTAGCCACACGCTTTGCGAACACCTGGAACTCAGCGATGTCCTCATCCTCCATATCGAAGATATAGTCCACCTCCTTCTTAGGAATCACCAATGTATGTCCTTTAGCCAAAGGACTGATGTCGAGGAAAGCATAAAACTTCTCATTCTCGGCACACTTGTAGCTTGGTATTTCGCCAGCCACGATTTTTGAGAAAATAGTCATAATAGTATATCTTTTAAGAATCCACTATATATTTTACGCAATCGAAATCTTGTCGATGCGCAGTTTGATGGTACCACGAGGAATCTTTATCTCCACCTCGTCGCCCACCTTTTTGTTGAGCAATCCCTGTGCGATAGGAGTATGAATAGAGATTTTGCCTTCGCGGAGGTTAGCCTCGCTCTCGCTCACGATAGTGTACGACATCTTCGATTGGTTAGCGAGATTTGTCATCTCCACCTTCGACATAATCTGTACAGCATCAGTGCTCAGACGTGATAAGTCAACGATCTTAGCCTCCGCAATAGCGAGTTTCATCTTGTTGATTTTATCTTCGAGATGAGCCTGAGCCTCTCTGGCTGCATCATATTCTGCATTTTCACTCAGGTCACCCTTGTCGCGAGCCTCTGCTATAGCTGCAGAAGCCTTAGGGCGCTCCACAGATTCGAGCTGCTGTAGCTCTGCTACGAGCTTGTCGTAGCCTTCTTGTGACATGTAAGCCATAATTAAAAATGTTTTTTACTTAGGTTATATATATATTAATAATGTGTAATTTCCTTATCTCCTTTCATCCTCATCGAGTGGTGTAAAAAAAACGAGAATTCCGACATCACGTCAATGTCGGAATTCCGTCTCCTGTTATACTCGTATGAATCTTCTGCGAAGATAGCGCAAGCGAGCGCAATGAGAGTTTACTCTCAAAATGCCGAGTGCAGCTTTATCTTCTGCAAAGATAGGCAATTAAATCGATACTGCCAAACTTTCCTTCATTTAAAAACTTTTTCCTCGGTTTTTCCTCCTTTTTACCTTTTTACACTTTACCTTTTTACACTTCTAAAACTTCGTGTAGATTCGCCCTATTACTTCCTGTTAGTCTGTGGGTCTACGACAAATCTCGTGTTCGTTTAAGTCTCCATCTACAGAGACCTCGGTCTCTCATTCGTGCGATTCGAGATATTCGTGTTCCCTTAACCATTCAAGCTGCAGAGCCCACAGGTTTTATTCGTGCGATTCGTGTTCCCTTAACCTACACAAGCAGCAGAGACAACAGACCTTATTCGTGCGATTCGAGATATTCGTGTTCCCTTAACCACTCAAGCAGCAGAGTCCCACGGACTTAGAGTGTAGATTCGCCCTATTACTTCCCGTTGATCAGTGGGTCTACGACAAATCTCGTGTTCGTCTCCCTTACACGAACTTTTCCCCTCTCTTTATTTGCACTTCATTCACAAACTTCCTTACCAGTGCCGACGAGTCCTCCTTCTTGCATATCAACAGCACGTTGTCCTCCTCAGCCACGATATAGCCATCAAGACCATTTATCACAGCCAACTTACCCTTAGGCAACTTCACCACATTACCCTTAGCATCATCCAACACCACATCACTGTCAATGATCACGTTGTCGTCCTCACTCTTCTGCATAGCCTCATAAATGCTATGCCATGTGCCGAGATCAGCCCAACCGAAGTCACACTTCATCATACACACATTCTCCGACTTCTCCAATATAGCCTCATCAATAGAAAGGTTAGGATACGAAGGAAAATTCTCCATTATATACCTTCTCTCAGCCTCAAGACTATTCACATCCTCAGTCTTGTCGAAGTTGCGCAACACCGGAGGCAAGAACTTCACGAAACATTCACGCAGATAGTTCACGTTGCCCAAGAACAAGCCAGTATTCCAATAAAACTCGCCACTCTCCATAAACATCTTAGCAAAGTTTCTATCAGGCTTCTCAGTAAACGACTTCACCTTATAGAAGTTATTCTCTACCCCATCGCCAAGCTGAATATAACCATAACCAGGCTCAGGACGCGTAGGCTTCACACCCATCGTAAGCAATCTCTTGTTACCCTCAACAAACTTCAATCCCTCCAACACGTTACGTTTGAAAGCCTCCTCATTAAACACAATCTGATCAGAAGGCGTAGCAATCAAACAGCCATTAGGATTAAGGAGAGAAATTCTGTGGTTAGCCCACGACAAACTTGGCGCCGTGTTACGATAAATAGGTTCAGCCAAAATCTGATCCTCACTAAGCTCAGGCAGCTGCTCACGCACCAAGTCACGATAATTTAAATTTGTAGAAACATAAATATTCTCCTTAGGCACAATATCGAGAAACCTCTCATACGTCTGCTGCAACTGAGTTTTTCCAGTACCGAAGAAGTCCAAAAACTGTTTTGGCTTGCTTTCACGACTGCAAGGCCAGAGTCTTCTGCCCTTACCACCAGCAAGTATCACGCAATAATAATTCTTATTATCTGTAGCCATAGTCGGTTAAGTTTAGTTTTTCAAGTTTCACTCATCAATCTTAATACCCCACATTTCTGTGGCATAAGACTATTATCAACCTTAAATTCACTAATTAGAGCCCATAAAGTCCCTAATTTCGCATACGAAAGTACACATTTATCACGAAACAGCCAAGACTTTTGTATTTTTTTAGCTGAAAACTTTGTTTATTCAGAAAAAATATATACCTTTGCACTCGCAATTAAGCCCAGATGGCGGAATCGGTAGACGCGCTGGTCTCAAACACCAGTGGGGCAACCCGTGCCGGTTCGACCCCGGCTCTGGGTACTTAAAAGCGGTTAAGAGTTCTTCAACTCTTAACCGCTTCTTTTTTTATCCCCCTACCCTGCAGTTATATCCATTCCCGTTCCTCCCGCAAAGCGTAGCCCTTTTTACCTTTTTACTCTTTTACCTTTTTACCTTTTAAAGCCCTTTTTACTTTTTTACCCTTTTACTCTTTTACCTTTTCTGTCTTTTCCTCCAGAAGAAGTGCCACGTCCTAAATATCGGCTCACTCAGAGCCTCAGCAGGATAATACCTCACGAAATGCATATTCCTCCATATCTTCAAGAAATACTTCTTACCCATGCTCTGCTTCGTAAACTCCCCATATTTAGTATAGTGCCTACCAAAGTTGCCACCATTCATAATCTCAGACAGCAGCAACTCTCCACGCTTCACATCCATCGGCCTTATCATCCTCTCCTCAGGCAATCCCAATGCCACATGCATCACATACATCACAGCCCCAGCAAACTTCCACAAACCCAAATGCTTCAGGTCTCGCTGCAATGCCGTCAGATTCTTCACCCGTCCCTCTTCACTCTTCACTAAAACATAGTAGTAGTCCACCATCTGCCTCAATCCAATACCCTCATCAAAGAAATGATGATACAAATGCGTCAGCTGATAAACCACATTAAACGCCGTTGTAGGCACAGCAATCTCGCCAGCCCCATCAGGCAAGCTAACCACATTCGAGCACTGCAAGTCCGCATTCCTCCTAAACCACTTCTGTAGTCTTCCACTATACACCAGACAATTCATCACCGCAGGAGTAAAATGCAACTCCACAGGTACCCCATCCACCGTAGTCTCCAGATGCTGATACCTAATATCATCCTCCAGGTCGAAGTTTCTTCTTCCATACTCCATTATCACCTCTCGAGGAGCATTCACCCATACATCCACATCCCCAGGATTACGAGAATAAGGATTCCCATACATCAGTGCATTTCCCTGCCCCTTCAATATGCAGCAAGCCATACCATCCTGCGTCAGTTGTCTATACACCTTAGCAGCCACCCCATTCACATTCATATTCATCCTGCGAATCTGCTGCGCCTTAGCCATCCATACCATCAGCACATCCCTTCTTATCGGATTCTGCTTCAACTCCTCAGGAAACTCCTTCCCCAGTCGTTCAATACCATCAAAACAAAATCCAAGCAATGCCTGCTTCGAAGCAAACTCATACAGCAGTTGCCAGTCCATACCAGCAACCACCCTGCTCATATCAACCTTATCCCCAAGGCAATACTTCAGGAAATCAAAAAATGTAGATATATTAATCATTGTAGTTATACAAATAATATAGAAATATACTAATATATAATAAGAGTATCTTCACATTCAGAAATCATTGTGATTATATCCCCTTTAGCCACAACTCCTATTCGTGTATATTTAAGCCCCCTCCAATCTCATTCGTAGTGTTCCACCCAGATATCTCTATCAGTTCATAAATTAAAACATTAAACACTAAACAGAAAAACACCTTAAAAAATTTGTGGTTTCACCAAAAAGCCTTATATTCGCACAGAGAAAAGGAAATATGGGGTTAAATCCGTTAATATCAATAAAATTATGCTATTATATCGTGATTCATCTTCCACATGTTGCACAAAAGAATAAAAGTTATGGCACAATTAACATTACAAATAGATAGTCCATCATTAATGGAACAATTGAAAGGCGTACTTTCCCATATGCAAGGTGTCAAGATTGTGTCTGCCAATCCAGTTGCTAAGTCAATGTCAAAGGAATATATACCGAATGCAGAAACTTTGGCTGCGATGAAAGAAGCAGAAAGCGGACACGATGCAGGCATCGTCCGCTTAGATAGCATAGATAGCTTTATGGCATCAATGGAAGAATAGGCGTTATGAAAGAAATTCGTAAGACCTCACAATTCAAGAAGGACTATAAGCGTTTCAAGAATGATAAAGAATTTATTAAGACGCTTATGAATGTTGTTATGCTTTTAGCAGATGGAAAAGATATACCCGAAGAGTATAATCCGCATCCCTTGAAAGGCAATTGGAAGAATTATATGGTATGTCATATAGAAAGTGACACTCTATTAATATGGTTTGACAAGGAACACGATATAATAGAACTTGTCCGTTTAGGTTCCCATTCAGAACTATTTGGTAAAGGTCGCAAAAAATAAGTTAACATCCACTTAGAGTGTAGATTCGTCCTATTTGTGTTCGTTTAAAAATCAAGCAGCAGAGCCGAGTTAGGCTTCCTCCGTGCCCTCAGTGCAATCCGTGTGCGACATACTCCAGCTACAATTTTGTATTTCATATTCCCAACTTATCAAACATATCATCAGCATTTTTATACTCAGTCACTCTACCATGACGAATATCATCCATAGCTTCCTCTATGCCTGTCTTCTTATGATTAGGAACAATCACAACACCTTTCATTGACTCAAGCACCTTTTTGAGCTCTGCCAAAACGCTTCTATCCTCCACCTGTATAGTTAATGTTGCCATAATCTTTAATTTTAAACGTCTAACTTACAGTCGCAAAAATACATTATTTCCTCTAAACTACCAAGAAAATCGCAAGTTATCAACAAATTACCATCGCTCTCATTGGCTTAAAAACACCTAATCCGTGTTCAACTCAAACATTAAACACTACACATTAAACACTACACATTAAATATTAATGTTCTTCCTCTAAGCGCCCTCAAGTCTAATCACTCCCATCTCTTTTGGAGAGGGGTCGGGGGTGAGGCTTCTGTTTTATCCCGGTTTATCGCCTAACGATATTCCTGTGGTGCCAACCACAGTTGCTGCAGTTTGAGCAGACTGTCGAGAGTTTGCACTATCGTAAAGGCTGCTTAAACAGTAGCAACACGAAGTAAAGAATATCGTTAGGGGTTTATATGGTTTTTGTTTATTTTCTCCAGCAGCAAAGCCCACAGGGCTATTCGTGTAGATTCGGATTATTTGTGTTCTTTTAACCCCTCAAGCAGCATAGCCGAGTTAGACACCCCGGCGGTCCCAGCCCGCACAATTTGGCGCAGGCCTTTGATGGTCCGCCAACCTTAGAGCGAAGTGGTTACGAGCACCGAGTAGGGCGGTTACATCCCTTGTCCTTTTGGAAAGGGCGAGGGCTTGGGAGTGGGTTAAGGACCCTCCCGCAGGGGAGGGACAGGTGGGGCTTACTTACCATACATATTCTCATAATACTTCTGATACTCCCCAGAAGTAACATGATCCATCCATTCCTGATTATCCAGATACCATTTTACGGTTTCTTCGATACCCTCCTCAAACTGGAGAGATGGCTCCCAACCGAGTTCCTTCTGCAGCTTACGAGAGTCAATGGCGTAACGCATATCGTGACCCTTTCTGTCTGTTACGTAGGTAATCAGTTCCATATTCCCGCATTTCCTTCGCCTCATTGTCACCGCTTACGATCTCTGCGAATTTTGGCTTGCTGTTTACTTGCAAATCAAATAAACTCTTTTACTTTACAGTGCTAATACTCTCTGAAACAAAGGTTCAGTCTCCAACAAGTGCGAATCAAGACATAACCAAGTACTATTGGCAAAATCATCCTCAGACATACTTATTCGTTTATGCTTATTGAGCGCATGATAAAGAACAGAAATAAAATCATGTCCTCTCATTTCTAATCGGATATCTTCCGCAGGAATGTTTAATTTAGATTTTAATTTATCTGATATAATATTAGGATTATCTGCTAATTTATTATTTTGCAATATCTTGGGAAGATATTTATCCATATCAAGCTTACATTCATTCGTTTGTTTGTCGTAAGAGAAGTTTTTGCTGATATCTACCATTTTCCCATTTATTGGTATCAAATAGCAGTGGAGAAAAAACAAAAAACGGCAAACTCTTCCAATGCTCGCCATCAAAGCCTTTACATCTAAGTCACTTGAGATACGATATATGTTTCCGATTATTTCTATGATATAATCTTCTTTGAAAAGATATAATTCCATTGAATTATAATCAGTATAAGCTAAATACCTTCCCTCCCGTTTCTTGTTAAATATCATATCAAAGTCTCTATCAATAATACCGAGTAATCGGCAAGTTGAAGAAACATTCTCCACCTTAGACGTCAGATAAATAACCTTTTCTTTATTACTTTCTTTTAAAAGTTTTACTTCTTCTTTACTTATTTTTTTGTATTCTTCATCAAAACATATCATATCAACATTCATTACAGATATTCCAGTTTTATGCTCTTTTTTCAAAAAACGTTCTATAACAAGTTTATCCGTAATCCCCTCAACAATGATATTTCTCATCTCAGGCTCTAATCTACATATAGCCAATAGTTCCGAAAAGCTTCTTTTTTCAATATAACTCATGGTTTATGTCTTCGAGTTTTACGACATTATCCATATGTCTCGACAGAATTTCAAAGGAGTGCGTGGCAATAATGAACTGAGCATGACTTTCACCAACAAAGAAACTCAATGTATCCATTAGCATACGTTGCCATTTGATATTAAGAGATATTTCAGGTTCATCAATAATAATAAATGAGCTTTCAGAACTTCTTCGTATGATTTTACTAAATAAAATCAATAATTGTTTCTCACCAGAAGATAAAGAATGAGGAGCGATTACACTACCATTTTTCGAATGCCTTATTACAAAGCCTTCATTTACTGTAAAATCAA
>ENA-OUOY01001594-OUOY01001594.1-human-gut-metagenome-genome-assembly--contig:-NODE-1594-length-12858-cov-8.048895_pt1 | contig 12858 bp, 8 predicted proteins | sample MGYA00237937_ERZ548767 | MGnify/ENA primary metagenome ERZ548767 (study PRJEB26490, sample SAMN05356887) | human gut metagenome | biome: terrestrial biome; feature: human-associated habitat; material... | reverse complement strand
GAGGCCACCCGGACGTTAGTCCGTGGCCGTCAGCCGCGCAGCGGCCTTATATGTTACTTATGTAGCTTATGTTCTTATGTTCCCGCGGTAAGCGGCTAACACAAACGTCATATCTTCTGTTCTTATGTCCTTCTGTTCTTCTGTATTCCGCGTTAGCGGCTAACACACGCTGCAACTTATATTCTTCTGTCTCCCGCGTTAGCGGCAATAAAGCGAAAAAGTCCCTCTTTCGCTTTGCACTGCATTCGGTTTGCACTAACTTTGTCGCCAAATCAACCCAACACACATTATATACCAGACCATGAATTGGTTAACAACGCTTTTTGAAATACCATCAGCCATACAGGCTGTCATTATTATTTGCTTGATATGTGCGCTCGGACTGGCTCTGAGCAAGTGGCGCATACGTGGTATCAGTCTTGGCGTCACCTACGTGTTCTTTTTCGGCATATTGGCCGGAGCCGCAGGTTTGAAGGTCGACAGCCAGATGCTGAACTATGCCGAAAGCTTTGGCTTGATACTGTTTGTATATACATTGGGCTTGCAGGTGGGTCCGGGCTTTATGAGCACCTTCCGCAAGGGCGGTACCACACTCAACCTGTTGGCACTTGGTGTGGTGGTGCTGGGCACGGTGCTGGCACTCGTGTCGGGCTGGACCGGACTGCTGCCTTTGCCCGACATGATGGGCGTGCTGTGTGGCGCCACTACCAACACTCCGGCACTCGGTGCGGCTCAACAAACGCTCAAGCAGTGTAACATGCCAGCCTCGGGTGCGGCCCTGAGCTGTGCTGTGACGTATGCCTTTGGCATGGTGGGCGTGATTGTGGCCCTGCTGCTGGTGAAGGGCTGGCTCTCACGCCACGAAAAGGCGAGCGACGACAATAACGACGATGAGGCTTTTATAGCCTCGTTCCTGGTGTGCAACCCAGCCGTGTTTGGCCACACTCTGGGCGAGATAAGCGGCATGGACGAAAGTAAATTCGTGGTGTCGCGCTTGTGGCGCGACGGCAAGGTGATACTGCCCAATGCTGACACTCGACTCGAAAACGGCGACCGCATACTTGTTATCACGCATCAGCGGCAGGTGGCACAGCTCACTATATACTTTGGCCAGCGCGACGAAACGAACTGGAACCGCAACGATGTGGACTGGAATGCGCTCGACTCAAAACTTATATCGCAACGCATACTCATTACGCAGGCCAGCATTAACGGACGACACCTGGGCGACTTGCAACTGCGCAACCGCTACGGCGTGAATGTGAGCCGTGTGCAACGCTCGGGCATACAACTCGTGGCCACCCCTAACCTGACACTGCGCATGGGCGACCGTGTGACGGTGGTGGGCGAGGCTGAGAGCATAAAGCGCGTGGCTACCGAACTGGGCAATGTGGTGAAACGCCTTGACGAGCCTAACATGGTGACCATATTCATAGGCATTGTGCTGGGCTTGCTGTTAGGCAGTATCCCCGTGTTTGTGCCCGGCATCAAGTTTCCCGTCACGCTCGGTTTGGCGGGCGGTCCCATTGTGATGGGCATACTCATTGGCGCCTTTGGTCCACGTTTCCACATGGTGGCCTACACCACCACGAGTGCCAACCTAATGTTGCGTTCGTTGGGTTTGTCAATGTATCTGGCCTGCTTGGGACTTGATGCGGGCAAGGACTTCCTTGCCACCGTCATGCAGCCGCAAGCTTTGTGGTGGATAGGTATAGCCATGGTTATCACCCTGGTGCCGGTTATCATCATGAGCATAGTGGGCGTGGTGTGTTACAAACGCAGCTATGCCACTACGGCAGGCATGCTCTGTGGCGCCATGGCCAACCCTATTGCCCTGGAGTATGTCAACGACTCGCTGCCCGGCAACGACAAGGCTTCTGTGGCCTACGCCACCGTCTACCCTCTCGGCATGTTTCTGCGCGTAATCATTGCGCAGCTCATCGTCATGCTGTGGGTGTGAGGGGGGAGTAGGGGATTATGAGGTTATAAGGTTAGGGGGTTAAAAAGTAACTCTTACGAATTGGGCAAGCAGCGGTAATCTTTTAACCCCCTAACCCATTAACCCCCTAACCCCCTCCCCTAAACCAAGAACTAATTAAACACACATCTATATAATGAATTTCTCAAACATCATGAAGAAGGCAGCACCCGACCTCGTGGCGGTGCTCATATTCCTGGCTATCAGCATAGCCTACTTCTTCACCCCTATGAGCGAGGGCCTGGTATTGGGCGGACACGACAGTGTGGCCGCCGAGGGCCTGAAGCAGGAGCAGGTGCAGTATAAGCAGCACCATGGTGGCGAGGTGAGCCGTTGGTCGAATGCCATATTCAGCGGCATGCCCACCTATCAGACTGCCCCCTCGTACAGTGCCACCGACACCCTCAACAAGGTGGGCTACACCTTTGGTCTTGGCACCATCTACTGGTTTCCGGCCATCAGTTTCCTGTTCGTTTATTTGCTCGGCTTCTACATTCTGCTGCGCGCATTCAACTTTAAGCCCTATCTGGCAGCGTTAGGCGCCATATTGTGGGCCTTCTCGTCCTACTTCCTCATTATCATTGCCGCCGGCCACCTCTGGAAGGTGATGACCCTTGCCTTCATACCGCCCACCATAGGCGGTTTGGTGCTGTGCTACCGCGGCAAATATTTGTGGGGTGGCGCTGTTACAGCCCTATTTACGGCCTTGCAGGTGGTGAGCAACCACATACAGATGTCGTACTACTTCATCTTTGTCATGGCCTTTATGGCAGTGGCCTACCTTGTCGATGCCATTGTGCGCCGCAAAATGGGCAGCTGGCTCAAGGCTACCGGTGTGCTGATAGTGGCCGGCTTGCTTGGCGTGGCAGCCAACCTGCCCAACCTTTACCACACCTACCAGTATGCGCAGGAGTCAATGCGTGGCAAGGCCGAACTCACCGCACAACCCGCCAAGGGCCAAACGGCACAAAAGGCCACTTCGGGCCTCGACCGCGACTACATCACCATGTGGAGCTATGGCATTGACGAAACCCTTACGCTGCTCATTCCCGACTACAAGGGCGGCGGCTCATCGTCGATCCTCGACCGTGAAAACGTAGAGGACTTGCCCGGCTACGATGACTTTTACCAGTGCGCCGGCCAAACTCAGCAGGTTTTCCAGCAGAGCGGACTGCAAGCCACTCCCCCGGGTCTCAACCTCTATTGGGGCGAACAACCCTTCACCGTAGGCCCCGTGTATGTGGGTGCCCTGGTGTGCTTCCTGTTTGTGCTCGGTCTGTTCTATGTAAAGGGCCCTGTAAAGTGGGCCTTGTTGGCCGCCACCGTGCTCAGTCTGCTCTTTGCATGGGGTAAATATGTGGGCATCACCGACTTCTTTATCGACCACCTGCCCATGTACGCCAAGTTCCGCACCGTAAGTTCAGCCCTCGTCATAGCCGAATTTACCATGCCGCTGCTCGCCATACTCTGTCTGTATGAAATAAGCAAGCGCAAGGAACTCTTCCAGCTCACCAACTGGAAACAGGCTCCGATGGTAAAGAAGGTAGGTCTGCCCGTAGCCACTGTGCTCACCCTCGGCTTCTGCCTGCTTGTTTGGCTGGCCCCGGGCGTGGTGGGCGACTGCATATCGCAAAGCGACGCCAGCACCTTCGACTACATGCGCCAGGCCGGTTTCCCCGCCGACCTTGTGGGCCGCTACATGGCCGCCATCACCTCGATGCACCATGCCATACTCTCGGCCGACGCCTTGCGCTCAGCCTTTATCATTGTGCTGGGCATATTGGTTATCTGGGCCTATGCCGCCAACAAGTTGCAGGGCTGGCTCATGTGTCTGCTGCTGGGCATCATCTGCCTGACCGACATGTGGCAGATTGACAAACGCTACCTCAACAACGACTCGTTCACCGAGGAGTCGGTAATGGAGGAGAACTTTACCAAGTCGCCCGCCGATGCCCGCGTGCTGCAAGACACCACCTACTACCGTGTGGTAAATCTCGGCACAGGCGGCAGTCCGTTCAACGAAACGTCAAATGCCACCTCATACTACCACCACAGCATTGGCGGCTACCACGCAGCCAAACTGCACCGCTATCAGGACCTTATCGACCGCCAGCTCAACAACGAGCTGCAGCAGTTTGTCAATGCTGTGAACAATGCACAAGGCGACATGAGCCAGGTTAAGGGCGACAGCATATCGCCCGTGCTCAACATGCTCAACACCAAATACTTTATGTTTGGCAAGCAGGCCGACCAGGTGGTGCTCAACCCCTATGCCAACGGCAACGGCTGGTTTGTGAGCAACATCAACTTTGTGAAAAATGCCGACGCCGAAATGGCCGGCCTCACTGGGCTTGACACCAAACACAAGGCTGTGGCCGACGAAAAGTTCCGCGCCGTGCTCGATGGCTCGCCCCTCGACAGCGGTAGTGTGCAGGTAACAGCCCACGACCTCGACTGCCTGAAGTACACCATCAGCTCGCCCAAGGGCGGCGTAGTGGTGTTCTCCGAAATATACTACCCCGGCTGGACCGCCACCATCGACGGCAAGCCCGCCGAACTGGGCCGTGTCAACTATGTGTTGCGCGCCCTCAAGGTGCCTGCCGGCAAGCATCAAGTGGTTATGACCTTCCACCCCGCCAGCATCACCGCCACCAACAGCGTGGCCTACGCAGCACTGGCCGTGATAATAGCCCTGTTCGCTTTTGCACTATGGCGCCAGAGCAAAGGCAAGGAACGCACCAGCAATGGCGCAGAAGAATGCAGCAAATTAGCAAAATAAAATGCGTTAAAACTTTTCGTTTGTACCAACATTTTCGTACTTTTGCTGCGGTAAAGCGCGGGCACTTGCTCTGCCTGCTGCCTAACCCTACTAACAAGTAAACTTTTTTTATTAACTAATAAAGCATTATGGCAACATTAGATTTAACCAAGTACGGTATTACCGGCGCAACAGAGATCGTTCACAACCCCTCATACGAGCAGTTGTTCGAAGAGGAAACTAAGGCAGGTCTCGAAGGTTTTGAAAAGGGTCAGGAAACTGAACTCGGCGCTGTTAACGTAAAGACGGGTATCTACACTGGCCGTTCTCCTAAGGACAAGTTCATCGTAATGGACGAGAACTCAAAGGACACAGTGTGGTGGACTACTCCCGAATATCCCAACGACAACAAGCCCGCTTCACAGGAGGCTTGGGCAGCCGTTAAGGAAATCGCTAAGAAAGAGCTCTCTAACAAGCGTCTCTTCGTAGTAGATGGTTTCTGTGGTGCCAACAAGGAAACTCGCATGTCTGTGCGCTTCATCGTTGAAGTTGCTTGGCAGGCTCACTTCGTAACTAACATGTTCATCCGTCCTTCAAAGGAAGAACTTGAGAGCTTCGAACCTGACTTCATCGTTTACAACGCATCAAAGGCTAAGGTAACTAACTACAAGGAACTCGGCCTCAACTCAGAAACTGCCGTTGTATTCAACATCACAAGCCGCGAGCAGGTTATCATCAACACTTGGTACGGTGGTGAAATGAAGAAGGGTATGTTCTCAATGATGAACTACTACAACCCCCTCAAGGGCATCGCTTCTATGCACTGCTCTGCTAACACCAATATGGAAGAGACAAGCTCTGCCATCTTCTTCGGCCTTTCAGGTACTGGTAAGACTACCCTTTCTACCGACCCGAAGCGTAAGCTCATCGGTGATGACGAACACGGCTGGGACGACAACGGTGTGTTCAACTACGAAGGTGGTTGCTACGCAAAGGTTATCAACCTCGACAAGGAAAGCGAACCCGATATCTACGGCGCTATCAAGCGTGACGCACTCCTCGAGAACGTAACTGTTGATGCTAACGGCAAGATTGACTTCGCTGACAAGACTGTAACTGAAAACACTCGTGTAAGCTATCCTATCTACCACATCACCAACATCGTTAAGCCTGTCAGCAAGGGCCCCGCTGCAAAGCAGGTTATCATGCTCTCTGCCGATGCCTTCGGTGTACTTCCTCCCGTATCTATCCTCTCTGAGGCTCAGGCTCAGTACTACTTCCTCTCTGGCTTTACTGCCAAGTTGGCTGGTACTGAACGTGGTATCACCGAGCCTACTCCTACTTTCTCAGCTTGCTTCGGCCAGGCATTCCTCGAATTGCACCCCACCAAGTACGCTCAGGAACTCGTTAAGAAGATGGAGAAGAACGGTGCCAAGGCTTACCTCGTAAACACTGGTTGGAATGGTTCAGGCAAGCGTATCTCTATCCGCGATACACGTGGTATCATCGACGCTATCCTCGATGGTTCTATCGACAAGGCTCCTACCAAGACTGTTCCTTACTTCGACTTCGTTGTTCCTACTGAACTCCCCGGCGTTGATCCTAAGATCCTCGATCCTCGCGACACTTACGCTGACGCTTCAGTATGGGAAGAGAAGGCTAAGGACCTCGCTGCACGCTTCATCAAGAACTTCAAGAAGTACGAAACCAACGAAGCTGGTAAGGCTCTCGTTGCTGCTGGTCCCCAGCTCTAATCGTGCGGCTTAAATAAGTTCTAAGCTTAAAGCATAACAACTCAAAGAGTTGGCTCTGCACCCCGGTGCAAGGCCAACTCTTTTTGCGTTATATGCTAATGTGGTAATGGGTTAATGTGCTGACGCCGAGACCCATGTGCTAATTCTTGCTGTCCGGTAATACGTAAACATACGAACGTACTCAAGCACCAAACGCTATCACTAAACGCAAGCACTAAACGCTATCACTAAACGCTACCACTAAACTCAAGCACAAAACTCAAGCACTAATGGGGGCGACGCGTCCCGCGTCGGGCATAAAGGCAAAGGTTCACAGGCAGGCATGTAATTAGTGCTGAGCCTTTGTGTTTAGTGTATGAGCCTTTGCTTTAATGCCCGACGCGGGACGCGTCGCCCCCATTAGAGGTAGCGTTTTGTGCTTGAGTTTAGTGGTAGCGTTTAGTGGTAGCGCTTGGGGCTTGAGTTCGTATGTTTGCCATTTTACCAAATAGCAAGAAATAGCACATGGGCCTCGGCGTCAGCCAATTAGCATATTAGCATATTAGCACATTATCTCATTGCCTCATTACCTCATTGGCAAGCGAACACAAAAAATCCCGCTCCGACACATCAGTGTTGGGCGGGATTAAGCTTTTCAGAGTCTCGTTAGTAAACCTCTGTACAGCAGCGTGATTACTTACGCAAGCCGAGGTTCTTAACGATAGCACGGTAACGCTCGATGTCCTTGCGCTTCAGGTAGTTGAGGAGCGCGCGGCGCTTACCTACCATCTTAACGAGTGAGCGTTCAGTCGTATGATCTTTACGGTTCTGCTTCATGTGCTCCGTCAAGTGGGCAATACGGTAAGAAAACAAGGCCACCTGGCTCTCTACTGAACCAGTGTCCGAATTAGACTGTCCGTACTTGCCAAAGATCTCTTTCTTCTTTTCAGAATCTAAGTACATTGTGTATGAATTATGAGATATGAATGTAATAATGCTCTGTGTGGCATTGTGCGCAAGGTTGCGCGCAGCTGCTTTACACATAGCGGCTGCAAAGGTAGCAACTATTCTCAAAAGCTCCAAGCGTTTTGACCGATAAATGTGCGTAATGTGCTGATATTGCGGCATTTATGTCCTAAAGTGTAACATTGCAAGCTAATTTCACACATTTGCAAAGGGTATTTTGGGCAAATAAGTGTATATTTGAGCGTTGATAAGACGGGCTGCTGCATGGTGGTGGCTGTGTGGGCCGCAGGAGTGGCCTGCCGCGCTCTTTATGCTAAGGGTGGTTCTAATAATTCTGGAATAGGAATTTAGTGCGCTATCGGAAGTTCCCCCCGCCTCTCCACACTAAAAATAGTACAAACATGAGCAAGAATATAACCATACGTTGCAAAAACACGGGGCGCACACACAAGGTGCCCATAGGCTTTAACCTTGAAGAAGTGTATGAAATGCTCGACCTTAACATGCCCTACGGCCCGACCAGTGCCAAGGTAAACAATAAGGTTGAGGGTCTGCACTTCACGTTTTTTACCGACAAAGATGTGGAGTTCCTCGACATCACCTCATCGTCGGGCTTGCGCACCTACACGCGTTCACTGTTCTTTGTGCTTTACAAGGCGGTGCGCGACATTTATGGCCCTTCGGCCCGTTTGCGCATCGAAACCCCCGTGTCGAATGGCTACTATTGCCGCCTCATTACGGGTTCGAACGACGGTGTGGTGTCGCAAATGGTGGTAGACCAGCTCAAGCAGCGCATGGCGCAGATAGTGGCGGCCGACATACCATTTCACCGCATAACCTGTCCTACCGAGCAGGCTGTGGCGCGCTTCCGTGCCGACGGGCTTGAGAGCAAGGCCAAACTGCTTGAGAGTGTGGGCAAACTCTACACCACCTACTACACCCTTGACGACACGGCCGACTACTTTTATGGTTCGTTGCTCATCAAAACCTCACAAATATATTTGTTCGACCTGGCGCTCTATGGCGACGGCTTGCTGTTGCGCATACCCGACCCTGAAAATCCCTCACAACTGCGCCCCATGGTTGAGCAGCCCAAAATGTTTGAAGTGTTCAGTGAGCAGCATCGCTGGAACGAGATATTGGGCGTGACCACCATCGGCGAGTTCAACGATGCTTGCAGCCACGGTTATACCAATAACCTTATCAACGTGAGCGAGGCTCTGCAGGAGAAGAAAATTGCCCACCTGGCCGACCGCATAGCAGCCAACCCCGAGTTCAAGGTGATACTCATAGCCGGCCCCTCGTCGAGTGGCAAGACCACCTTCAGCAAGCGCCTCAGCGTGCAGCTTATGGCTTGTGGCCTGCGCCCGTTGCCCATATCTACCGACGACTACTTTGTCGACCGTGTCAACACGCCGCGTGATGCCGATGGCAATTACGACTTTGAGCACATTGATGCCATGAACATACCCTTGCTCACCGAGCAGATAAATGCCCTCATACATGGCGAGGAGGTGGAAACACCACGCTACGACTTTGCTTCGGGCAAGAGTGCGCCCAGCGGCCACCATTACCGCCTTGACGAGCACGACATACTGATACTCGAGGGCATTCATGCCCTTAATCCGCGGTTGACAGAGGGTGTGGCCGACAAGCACAAGTTCAAGATATATGCCTCGGCCCTGACCACCATATTGCTCGACGACCACAACTACATACCCACCACCGACAACCGTTTGCTGCGCCGCATTGTGCGTGATCACAAGTATCGTGCGCGTTCGGCACAGGAGACCATTGCGCAATGGCCCTCGGTGCGCCGTGGCGAGGAGCGTTGGATATTCCCCTTCCAGGAGCAGGCCGACGAAATGATGAACACGGCATTGCTCTTTGAGTTTGCGGCCTTGCGCGACCAGGCACTCCCATTGCTTGAAGAGGTGCCCGAGTCGGCTCCCGAATACTCTGAGGCATACCGCTTGCGCAAATTTCTGAGTTACCTCAAACCTATTTCCATACGTGGTTTGCCCCCAACCTCGTTGTTGCGCGAATTCCTGGGCGGCAGCACGTTCAAGTATTAACGTATAGGTTGACGGGTTAAACGCGTCATAGTGTACTTGTTTCTGGTGAAACGTAAACATCGAACGGACTCAAGCACAAAACTCAAGCCCCCAACGCTACCACTAAACGCTATCTCTAATGGGGGCGACGCGTCTCGCGTCGGAAATGACGGCAAAGGCTCACAGAGAAGCGTGTATTTAGCACTGTCTGTGAGCCTTTGTTAAGTGTATGAACATGGAACTTTCCCGACGCGAGACGCGTCGCCCCCATTAGTGCTTGCGTTTCTTCTAGTATCAAATGCACCCCCAACGCTACCACTAAACGCAAGCTCTAATGGGGGCGACGCGTCCCGCGTCGTTTTTTTCAGCAGCCTCGTCCCGCGTCGGTTTTTTCAGCAGCCTCGTCTCGGAAATGAAAGCAAAGGCTCACAGACAAGTGTGTAATTAGCATTGTCTGTGAGCCTTTGTTAAGTGTATGAACATGGCACTTCACCCCGACGCGAGACGCGTCGCCCCCATTAGTGCTTGCGTTTGATGCTAGCGTTGGGTGCTTGTGTTTTGTACTTGAGAACGCTCGTCTGTTTACGTTTTACCAGGCAGCAAAGCCTACAGCCAAGAACCGATTAAGAGTTGCTGCGATCCTTCTCAATCAGTTCGAGCAGCTTGTCAACGGCCTCGTCGGTTGGTATGTTCTTTTCAACACACACCTTGCCCCGGTAAAGGCTCACCTTGCCGCGTGCGGCACCCACATAGCCATAGTCGGCATCGGCCATCTCGCCAGGGCCATTCACAATGCAGCCCATAATGCCTATTTTAAGGCCCTTGAGATGCGCTGTGGCAGCCTTGATGCGGGCAATGGTGCCCGGCAGGTCGTAGAGCGTGCGGCCGCAGCCAGGACAGCTGATATACTCCGTCTTGGTAGTGCGCAAGCGGGCAGCCTGCAGTATGGCAAAGGCTGTGGCGTCCTGCACTTCGAGCGGCAGCGGGCGCTGACCCTCAGGCTTTTGGTTGAACAGCATGATGCCGTCGGTCAGCCCGTCAAACATCAGTGCGCCCATGTCGGCAGCAGCGTAGAGCTGGAAATTCTCCTTGTCGCCCTCGCCCATGCGGTATTGCTCAAAGAACACCACCGGGGTGCGCAGTTCCTCACACCACAGTTCGTGCACCAATGCGCGTTGCTCGCCCAAGCGGTTCTGGTGGTTGCTCTGTGCTATGATAACCACCCCGGGCACGGTGCGCAGCAGCGCCTTCACCTCGTCGTCAAGGTCGAGGTAAGTGAGGAACAAGAACTTGATGCTTGCCCTGCATGCAGGCATGGCCATGAGGTAGCGTTTCGTAAACACGGGATAAGTGCCCTCCTCGCCCTGCCACAAGTCAGCGTCCACCAAATAGCCAGTGCCAGCCATGCGTTTGTCCTTGCCGGGCAGACTGCGCCCCACATAAATGTAGTCGGGCATGGGCTGGCCGTTGGCAGCCGTGTACGTCTCGTTGTTGAGGCGTGTGGATATGACCACCGGCACATTGTCGCCACCAATGTTGCCAACCGCAGTGGTACGGCGGCGCGAGGGATTTTCGTAGTTGAACTGCGGGGCCTCCTTTCCGGGAATTTCGGGGTGTCCGGCGCGTCGCACCACATATTCGGCCAGTTTGTAAGCCACAGGCACCTCCACCTCGGGAGCCTCGCTCAGGCTTACGCGCAGCGTGTCGCCAATGCCGTCGGCCAGCAGTGCGCCAATGCCCACGGCACTCTTTATGCGTCCGTCCTCGCCCTCGCCGGCCTCTGTCACGCCAAGGTGCAGCGGAAAGTCCATGTGCTCCATGCGCATCACGCTGCACAGCAGGCGCACCGAGCGCACCATCACTTGCGTGTTAGATGCCTTGATAGACACAGCCACGTCCTTGAACCCCTCCTTCACACACACACGCAGAAACTCCATGCAGCTCTCCACAATGCCCGCCGGTGTGTCACCGTAGCGGCACATGATGCGGTCGGAGAGCGAGCCGTGGTTCACGCCAATGCGCAGAGCCGTGTGGTGCGCCTTACAGATGTTGAGCAGTTTGGTAAACCGCTCTTCAAGTCGTGCCAGTTCGGCGGCATACTCCTCGTCGGTGTATTCCAAGTGTTTGAACTGTCGTGCCGGGTCTACATAGTTACCCGGATTGATGCGCACCTTCTCCACAATGGCAGCCGCCACATCGGCCACATTGGGGTTGAAGTGCACGTCGGCCACCAGCGGGCGGTCGTAGCCGCGCTTCAGCAGTTCGTCCTTGATGTGGCGCAGGTTCTCGGCCTCGCGTGTACCCTGTGTAGTCAGTCGCACATAGTCGGCCCCAGCGTCGAATATGGCCATACACTGCTTCACGCAACCCTCGGTGTCGGTGGTGGCAGTGGTGGTCATGCTCTGTATGCGCAGCGGATTGTTGCCGCCGAGTGGCCGGTTGCCAATCACCACCTCGTGGCTCATTCGCGGATTATAGTTGAATATCGACACTTATGTAGTAAGCTTAGTTTGTTTTGAATTGATATTTCACCTCGTGCAGGTCGGCGTTGGCCTTCACAATCTTCTGCTTCAGGCCCTCTTTGTAGTCAGCCAGGCGCTTGGCCAGAGTCTCGTCGGAGAGTGCCAGCATTTCCACAGCCAGGATAGCCGCATTCTGTGCACCGTTCACGCCAACAGTGGCTACGGGAATGCCGGGAGGCATCTGTATGATAGAGAGCATGGCGTCCAGTCCGTCGAGCATACCCTTGATGGGTACACCTATAACGGGCAGCGTAGTGCTGGCGGCAATCACGCCAGGCAGTGCGGCAGCCATGCCGGCACCGGCAATGATAACACGCAGGCCGCGTGCTTGTGCACCATGTGCAAAGTCCTCCACCTCGGCAGGTGTGCGGTGTGCCGAGAGGGCATTCATTTCGAAAGGCACTTGCATCTCTTCAAGAAACTTGGCAGCCTTCTCCATAATGGGCAGGTCGCTTGTGCTGCCCATGATAATGCTAATAATTGGTGTCATAATTATATTTGTAGAGTTTGAAGTCTTTATTACTCAAGTTTCGGATTTAGCAAGTGCGGGCTGAAAGCCCAAAGGAGCACATAGCCCAGGGCAAGCGAAGCGACACCCTGGGTTTCCTGCATAGTAGTGTCTCCGCGCCCTGTAAGGGCAAAAGCCTTAACCCTTTATGTTGTTATACTTACTTGATAACTGATTTAGCGGTCTTAAAGTGGAACATCGTATGTAGATTTTGTTCAACACCTGTGCCATGTCTTAAAGCTTTTGCCCTTACAGGGCGCGACCGCTCCAACACGGGGGGACCCAGGGTGCCGCTTCGCTTGCCCTGGGCTGGGTGCTCCATTGGGCTTTCAGCCCGCC
>ENA-OUOY01001586-OUOY01001586.1-human-gut-metagenome-genome-assembly--contig:-NODE-1586-length-12911-cov-3.668093_pt1 | contig 12911 bp, 10 predicted proteins | sample MGYA00237937_ERZ548767 | MGnify/ENA primary metagenome ERZ548767 (study PRJEB26490, sample SAMN05356887) | human gut metagenome | biome: terrestrial biome; feature: human-associated habitat; material... | reverse complement strand
CGCACGGAACAATCCGTAGGCATCATAGTTGGGGCTTTTGACCCCAACATCATTTTAACGAAATGCTACATCCCTGGTTAAAAGCTTGTCACAACGCCAAATAATTCTTTATCTTCTTCTATTTTCTCTTCTCCACCAATGACGCACAACTGGTCTGCTGCCAGTACTGCTTTTGCCACCTTGGCGAGTGCCCGGATATCTTCCTGTGCCGCATCCAGGATCTGTGCGCGTTCTTTCTTAATCATCTCGGCACTTACTTTGTTCATGTAGAGATTCATAGAACGTTCGCCTTTGGTCGCCGGTGTCATTGGCTGATCAATGTTGCTGATTGTTCCAATGATGTATTTTGTCATATCACGGTCACTGACAGTAAAGTTCTCCAGGTAATCTACCACGCCCTCATATACATCAATGGTACGTTTTAAATTCGGGTCACGGTAAGACACAAAGTAACCTTCTCCGATGCGGTTGAAACTGCTCATGCAACCGTAAGCTCCGCCTTTGACACGGATATTCTGCCACAGATAATCATAGCTTAAGATCACTTTGAGAATCTGCAGTGCTCCTGTATATTCTACGCCACGATCTATGAAGTTACCAGTGCGTGCTACATACTGAACTTTTGATGCAGTCTTAAATCCTTCATTCTTTTTCTCGCAATGAATGATGCACGGTGTCTCTGTTACGTTCTCATGATTGAGTTTTCCGGCTAGTTCTGCGATTCTCGGCTCCATGCCCTCAAGACCTTCTCTTGCCGCTGTATAGCTGATCATCATATTGTCCGGACGGAAGATTTTCTTTGTCAGTGCGTACAATCTCTGCGATAACGCCTCTTTTTCCTCGTCAAAATGTTCCTCTATATAGGCAACTCGTTTGTAAAAGTCAATTCCGCTTGTCATATCTTTGAATTTAGCAGACGGTGATGCATAAGACAGTGCACGAAGTGCTGCGGTCGTATGTCCAGAAGACTGGAACTTCATAAGCAGCCTTGATTTCAACATAGCGAGAATCTCCCGGATTCGTTTCGTATCATCTAGTTTTGATGCCGTAAGAATCTCTGCCATCATGGCAAATGTTTTCTCAAGTTGTGAGTATAATGCTTTTCCTTTGATCTCAAATGTCGCTTTGAATTCTTTTTCTTTCACACGTGTCACATTATTATACAGCTCCAGTGATGTACCGATTCCTCCGGTATTTACATTTATCTCATTGAATAACTCACTGTATTCATAATTCTCTGTATCAATAATTCCAAGTACTGACTGCAAGATTCCAACATCCGCCAGTTCTTCTGCACTGACACCGGACAGATCGAACATAACGTTCACATATCCGATTCCATTTGTCTCAATCTCATGATAAACAACCGGCACATCTGCCAGCTTCATTTCTTCATTAAAGAATGGGGCTATTTCTCTGGAAATGTCTTCTCTGCGCAGTACCGGGATTTTTTCCAGATTTTCTATCGCTTCCGGCTCAGACTGGTACTCTTCCAGCGCCTTCGTGTCTGCCACCAGTTTTTCAACCTCTGCATTGCTCAATGACTCTTTATATTTCTGAAGCTTGTCCTGGAGCTGTGCATCCAGACGTGCTGTACGTCCCTGCTCCGGGCGGACAACTACAATTGCTCCGTGTGTATTGTCAAGCAGATACTTCTGGATCAGTTCTTCATAATATCCGGTTCCAACTTTGTTCTTTAAAAATTCAAATGTCTCTAACGCCTCAATATGGATAAACGGCTGGTTTTCATCATAAAGCCAGCTATCCATGACTTGGAGTCCATACATAAGTCCTTTTGGATAATTTCCAAAATCAGCTTCTCTGTATCGGAATTCGTTGTAGTTGATTCCTGCCAGCAGCGCTTTCTGGTTGATGCCATTCTTCACCTGATCTCTAAGAACGTCTTCAATCACCTTCACAAACTCATCTTTCTGACTTTCCTCAGCATTTTTCGCAACGACAGAGAAAATAGGCTGATACACACCGTTGTCATAAGAACCCATAATGTCTTTTCCGATTCCGGCATCGGTAAGGGCCTTCTTAAGCGGTGCTCCCGGTGCAGATAACAGTGCGTAATCCAGGATTTCAAATGCCTGATAGAGTTCTCGGTCCAATGTTGTTCCAATGACCTTATTATAAGAAAGAAATGTATTCTCTTCTGTAGATTCATCGCTTGCTATAGAATATTCAAAAGTCTTCTCCTGTACCTCATCAAATGGCTTCTGCAAATGAATCTCTGAGTTTACGTCCTTTTTGTCATAGTGACACAGGTATTCCTCGTCGAGCCAGCGAAGTTTTTCCTCCATATCCATATCTCCGTACAGATAAATATAACTGTTGGACGGATGGTAATATGTTCTATGGAAATCAAGAAACTGCTCGTAAGTAAGCTGTGGAATCACCTCCGGATCTCCACCGGACTCATTTGCATAGCAGTTATCCGGGAACAAGGTATTCAGAACAACCCGATCCAGAACTCCCTCCGGTGAGGAAAATGCTCCCTTCATCTCATTGTATACAACTCCATTGTAGGAAAGCTCGCCATCTTTTTCATCCAGCTTGTAGCTCCAGCCCTCCTGACGGAATGTCTTATCATGATTGTAAATATTCGGATACAAAACCGCATCCATATATACATGCATCAGATTCTGAAAATCCTTATCATTACAGCTTGCCACCGGATAAACAGTCTTATCCGGATACGTCATTGCATTTAAAAATGTATTCAAAGATCCCTTCACCAGCTCTACAAATGGATCCTTTGCCGGGAAATTCTTTGACCCGCAGAGTACGGAATGCTCCATAATATGCGGAACTCCTGTACTGTCTGACGGCGGTGTCCGAAATGCAATGCTGAACACTTTGTTATTGTCATCATTCTCAACAAGCAGAACTCTCGCACCGCTTTTCTTATGCTTTAAAAGCTTTCCTTTCGCTTTAATACCCTTTAAATCTTCGTCTTTTAATACTTCATACGTCGTTAAGTCTTTTACACTCATAAACTGTCCGATGTTCTCCTTTCTCATACACTGAGGCTATTATATCACATTTTTCTACAAAATAAACTGTAAGCCCTTTGGAATACATGCGTATTTTTATCCTTCACTAAATACCGCCTGTAAAATGTATCTGCAAATCATCAGAATTTCCAAAGCTGAAAACTAAAAAAGAACATCTGCTCTTTAGAAATATCCTAAAAACCGGATCCATTTCTTAAGGCAAATGTTCTTTTCGTTCTTTTATTCTTCTTTTCCTGTAATTGCACGAATCACAAAAAGTGTTCCTGTCATCAGTATGATACCAATCGGCAGACAGATCCATGCGTTCTGTACAAATCCTGCAATGACATAAGTCACAAATGATACTGCTGCCACAGTCATAGCATATGGAAGCTGCGTCGATACGTGATTTACATGATTGCACTGCGCTCCGGCTGATGCCATGATCGTCGTATCAGAGATTAGCGAACAGTGGTCGCCGCATACCGCACCTGCCATGCAGGCTGAGATAGAGATGATCATCATCGTTTCATTTGTTCCCTGGAATACAGCAACTACGATTGGAATCAAAATTCCGAATGTTCCCCAGGAAGTTCCGGTCGCAAATGCAAGGAAACAACCCACCAGGAAAATAATTGCCGGGAGGAAATTCACAAGTCCTGTCGCAGCCGTCTCCATAATTCCTGCCACATACTCTGCTGCACCAAGACTGTCTGTCATAGCTTTCAGTGTCCATGCAAATGTCAGAATCAGGATTGCTGGCACCATAGCCTTGAATCCGTCTGGAATACATGCCATAGAATCTGTAAACTTCAGAACTCTTCTAAGTGCATAGAAAATAACCGTGATTACAAATGCGAAGAAGCTTCCAAGCATCAGTCCGACTGACGCATCACTGGCTGAAAATGCTTCTACAAAACTAACGCCACTGAAAAATCCTCCACTGTAAAGCATTCCGATAATACAGCAGCCGATCAGTACAAGAATTGGAAATACAAGATCGATCACGCCGCCTTTTTCCTCAACTACATCATCCTGTGCATCTGCGTACGGTCTGTCCGGTGTAGTATAGATATCTCCTCTTAATGCATTATCTTCATGGACACGCATTGAGCCATAGTCAATCTTTAACACAACAAGAAGAACCATGGTCAGGATTGTCAGAAGTGCGTAATAGTTAAATGGAATGGCACGGAGAAAAATGGAAAATCCGTCCTCTCCCTCTACGAATCCGGTAACTGCTGCCGCCCATGAGGAAATCGGTGCAATGATACATACCGGGGCTGCCGTAGCATCAATCAGGTAAGCTAACTTCGCTCTTGATACCTGATGCTTATCTGTGATTGGTCTCATAACACTTCCAACGGTCAGGCAGTTAAAGTAATCATCAATAAAAATCAAAACTCCAAGCACGATTGTCGCAAGCTGGGCTCCGATTCTTGTCTTAATGTGTACGCTCGCCCAACGGCCAAATGCAGCGGAACCTCCTGCTTTATTCATCATGCACACCATGATTCCGAGAATCACAAGGAATACTAAAATTCCCATATTATAGCTGTCTGTCAGAACCCCTACAATACCATCTTGAAATACATGAAGTACTGTATTCTCAAATGAAAATCCTGACCAGAAAAGTCCTCCGATCACAATTCCTACAAATAAAGAACTGTAAACTTCTTTTGTGATCAGCGCCAATACGATTGCTACAACCGGTGGCACCAGCGCCCAAAAAGATGCATACATCTTTGGCACATACTCTGTTGTCTCTTCTGCTGCAAAAACTGTGACAGAACTCATAGCCAGCATCAGAAGACAAACTACAGCCCCCCAGGCTGCCAGTTTTCTCTTTTTCAACATAATCTCTACTCCTTTATGTAATTTAATATTTTCGGAATAAAGCTCTGCCTGGTTATATCTTTTCTACCACAGATCTTATACCTGTTTTTCATACCTGTCATGAAACATTTTCATGTCAACTATAAATCTAAATAGAAAAACCGTGAATGCATCTGCGTCGTGCACTCACGGTATAATTCATCAGTCCAAATATCCCGTTCTTTCTCCTTACGGTCTATTCTTTATTATACTCTGATAGCGCTCCACCGATGTGACAGTTCGCAGCATATTCTGCCACGCCCCAGAAAATGTACTTGGGATATTACATTTTCTTCGGCGGTCTCCCCTTTCATGTCCGGCAGCTTCCCAAGCTGTCGCCGATCATTACTGATGAATCCCGCACCTCTATCAAGCAAATTCTTTATTCACATAGTACCTTTTTATCACCTATGTTAAAAAAAGTCAATCCTTTTTCTTATACTTTTATCATTATTTTATTATCGTTCCTACTGCAGCATCTCAACAAACGCATTCAGACGTGTGTCAATCTGTCCCTGATCTGCAGTCGAATAATCCGTTGTCAGTGCCAGATATGGAATATTCTTCTCTCTTGTCACAAATGTTTTCACTGCATCAGATTCAATGGCAAATGTATGACAGGCCTGAAGAAGAACTTCAACCACTCCGTCCACCTGATATTCATCAATCTGTGTACCAAGGGCTTCCAGTCTGCCTGGATTCGGACTCATAACCGAACAGTTTACGCGCAGATATTTTTCTGCAATTGCTGTGATTGGATCCTTTGTCTCATCAATCGGATCTTTCTTCTCTCTCGGTCCACAGCAGTTCTCATAACCAACTACGTCCGCTCCCATTTCCTCAATTCTCTTAATGACCTTGTCCATAACTCCGGTGACCGGACATCCTGTAATCAGAATTCTAGGTCTGGAAGGTTTTCCTTTATATTCTCTTTCATAGAGATCTTTAAGCTCTGCCGTTCTTTTTTCAAGATATGCAATCTTCTCCTCCAGATCTGGTGAAAATTCATTGGAACTGATAACAGTCATAATCTCATAACCAGTGATTGGTGACGGTTTCAGTCTGGCAACTTCAAAGAAGTCAAGAACTGCTTTTCTCTCACGGTTTCTCAGATGGATCGCATCGCGGATTTTCTGCTCTGTAATTGTAATTCCATAAAATTGCTCCAGATCTTCCTTTACAGAGATAACTTCCTGTTTCCAGAACTCCAAAGCTCCCTTTCCGTAACGTCCCGGCGGAAGCTGCATAATATGACAATGTTTCAGCTCGCCCATAAGCTCATACATTTTCTTCTTTCCATCGCATGTCGTCTCTGCAAGCACCATATCTGAAAAATAGAAAAATGGACATTTGTCAGTCACTGCTGCCCCGTAACTTGCTTTGATCAACGGACATAAGTTCTTTGGAAGCCGTACTTCCGCTGCCGGTATGTTATCATCCCCAATTCCACATAACACGACCGCCACTGCGTCTGCCGCAAGAATCAGCTCCCACGGTGTAAATGTACAGAACACTCCGACGATACGACGTCCCTGTTCTTTCAGCTCTTTCATCGTCAGAAAGGCTTTTTTTCTCGCTTCCGGATATGTTTCAAAGTTCTCCGGCAATTTGAATTCTGGCATAAATTTTCCTCCTATTGTTATATATAGTAAATTACTTCGTTGCCAAGAATACTTTTTGTTCCAAGACTTGACTATATATTTCTTTTAATAGAGTTTACCTACTATATTTTCTCTACCCGGCATGGTACAGATTTAATAAGTACAAATCCTGTCATCGGATCTGCATAATCCAGACTACACAAATCATTGACATTTCCATTTTTCCAAGGTTCTGCCATATAGGCGCTTCCACCTCCATGTGGAATATGTATTGCATGTCTTGCAATGCCACGGATTTTCGCTTTAAATGTTCCGTCTGCGAATGGCGTTATTACTTTTACCATGTCGCCATCTTCGATACCAATTTCTTTTGCATCTTCCGCATTGATATCTACAAACGGATACGGTTCAATCTCAGCAATTTTATCCAGATTTGCCCCAAACACACCCATACGGTTATTGCTTCTTGCTCCACTTGTCATAGTAAATGGATATTCTTTACCAGCAAGTTCCGGAATTGAACGAACATCCTTATACTCTGGATATGGGACAAATCCATTTTCCTCCAGAATTGTAGAACAAATTTCCAGCTTTCCGGACGGTGTCGGGAATCCCGGTTTTCCATCTGCTCTTAACTCACCTGTCTCATATTTCTTATAATGCTTTTCTTTTTTCTGGTCTGCACTTGTCCCAAAATCTCCTGCATATGGCGCAGTTCCACTAAGAAGCCAGCTTCTAAGTTCTTCTTCTGTCTGTGGAAGTTTATCACCAAATCCAAGTTTTTTGGCAATTGCTCCCATAATTAACACATCGTTTTTAGATTCTCCGACTGGCTCAATCAGGGGTTCCACAATATGTGGTCCTTCTGGTCCTGGTACAGCTTTTGGCACTTCGAATAACGAACAGGCCGGAAAAACTACATCTGCATATCGGGCATCTTCTGTAAAGTAACGATCCAGAACAATCAGGCAATCTAATTTTTTATATGCTTCACGCCAACTTTTACTATCCGGGAATGACAATACCGGCGATCCTCCTAAAATCATAAGTCCACGGACCGGATATGGCTCGTCTTCTAATACTGCTTTCGGAAAACGCGAAAACTGTCCCTGACCACTGAATTTATAAAATAACGGAAATTCATCTACTCCGATTGGTTTGTCATCTTCTGGTATTTCAAAAAGCTTCGGAGTCTCCAGTCCTTTTGCATTCAGATAGATTGCACCCGGCGCATCCAACTTCCCGGTAATTGTCCACAATACAAAGATTGCACGGTTATTTTGAATTGCACTGAGCTGATATTCCAGACCCGTATATGCAACAAGCGGAATCTTTGCAGTAGAGCAGAAAATATCTGTCAGCTTTTCAATATCTGTCACTGAAATGCCACACCATTTTGAAAGCTGCTCCATTATCTGTGTATCCAGATAAGCTTTAAACTCTTCAAATCCTCTTGTATATTTCTCAACAAATTCATGATCATAACGTCCACTGCTTATAATCATTTTCAGAATTGCAAGGGCAAGTGCTCCATCAGAGCCTGGCGTAATCGGAATCCACCAGTCTGCGATTTTTCCAAGTCCTTCCTGCCTTGGATCTATCACGATCAATTTTGCTCCTCGCTTCTGAGCTTCCTTAATACGATGCAACATCACCTGCGGACCATCGTCACTGGCAGAGTTTTTACCCCATGAGATAATATAATCACTTTCTTCAATCTCCTGCACCATCATTCTCGTATTCAGACCCATAAGTGTTCCAGGCGTCACTGTACTGGATGCCAGATTACAGATGGATGAACAATTCATATCATTGACAGAACCCAGATTTATAAGAAATTTTCCTTTGCCGCTTCCATCACCTTTGCCACAAAGTCTTGTTACAGGAAGCCCTAAAATACCTCGTCCATAGTAAGATGCCAGAGATCTGCCGCCATATGTATCTGCGGTTTTTTTCAGTAATTCCGCAGCTTTGTCAACAGCTTCTTTCCAACTGCACTCGCGGAATTTTCCTTCTCCACGCTCGCCAACTCTGATCAATGGACGTTTGATACGCTCCTCCCCATAAAGAATATCTGGTACCAATGCTCCTCTCGGACATAATCTTCCTTTCGGAGATTCTTTATCTGGTTCTGCTTTCACAATTTTCCCATTTTCAATAGTATAAACTACTGCACAGCCGCCCTGACATAAACCACAGGTTCCTTTTTTTACCATAATGCTTCCTCCCATCTGTAAAATACGTACTATTTATAGTTTAACACTCCCTACAATAGTCCTCAAATTGTTAATCTCTATATATAAACTTCAGTTATAGATTAAAAGAGCGCTCACCTTACAATCGTATAATAAGGTGATGCGCTCTGCTTTCCTGTGAAACTTTCTGTCTGTTATTTTCTTTTTGCATATAACAATTAATGAACAATTACTTTTTTTCTATTTTCTTTTTATATTCGTAAGTCCCGATCATAATTCCTCCACAGATCAACATCAGACCTGCCAGAGTTTTTATATCTGCGCTGTCCCCGGTCTTGACCGTCATGCTTTTTTGTTTGGCTTCCGGTGCCTGATATCTGTTCATAAAAACAGGATCAACTTTCTCGCCTTTTGCATTGTATGCGATAATAAGTGACTGTAGCATATCTGTCTGTTCATTTCTCATAATATAGACTTCCAGGGAATACTCGGACTGGTCATATGTCCAATTTTTTCCATCACCAGCCACCTGACTAATTGTATACCTGTACACCCCCGGCTTTTCATACTGGATTTGAAATGCATCTTTCTTTGTTCCTGTTATCTGAACTTTTGAAATCTTCGGCATCGGACTTTGTTCATCATTTTGTTTTAATAGAAACGAAAATATTTCGTTTTGTTGCGAGTTTCCAGTAATTTTTAATTTCACAGGAATATTGACCGTTATCTGCTCCTGTGTATTCTCTACCGCTGTCACATGATTTGTTTCTACATTTGCCATCTGGTTTTCTTCTGCACTTGCCGCATGAATTTTCACTGAAGATAACATCGCTGTAGATATCAGTGCAAAAACTACCATTACCAGCCACATTTTTCTTTTTCCACACATACTTGCCTTCTCTTGTATATTTATCCCCCGCATTTTCTCATTCATTTTCCGTCTCCACATATACTTTTCCACTTCCTTCCTCCGAAGCACTGCTGTGCACAATCCTGCATATAAGAACATGTCTTGCATTTGTTCCGCTTGTAGAACAGGTCGACAGTGCTACCATCTGATCTTCCGTCGTAAGTTCTTCTCCTCTTGTATACTGCGCCTGTTCATAAATGCGTTTCAAAAGCTCCTGCCTTTCCGATACATTATCCCACTGGGTTCGATAAATATATTTGTCATATGCATCTACTGTAAGAAACGCAGCTGTTTCCAGGTACAGCACCCGATCCGGCAGATAAATTTTCCCAGTTGTATTTTTCCGAAAAAATGTCTCATCACTATATTTATCCAGATCACCGAACATTTTTCCTGCCTGCATATGATGCCCCATAAGTACCATATATGGATCTGTAAACTTCCGATTATTCTGCCAGTCCAAAAAGATACTTCCGGATATCTCCGGATTTCCAAGTGCATCCTTATCCAGATATTCAAAATTGTCCTCTCCCTGAACTATTGGATAGTCGATTCCTGTATGATCCATAACAATCCATCCACATACATCCGGATTCATAGCCATAAGCTGACTGAAATTATAAGAAAGTCCTTCTGCCTCGTCTGGTTTATATTCCACCATCGTTTTCAGTGCATTTTCCGAGCCATCTAAAATGCTCCAGTTGTCCCACAGCGCATAACCGGCATAGGCGAGGCAGCATAAAAAAATAACTGCCGCCACGCCATTTACAACCATATCAAGCCCTTTAGTCAGATAATACTCCGGCGTTCGTTCCATCCTTAGATTCTTTTACGACGGAAAAATACGAAGCATCCACCGAACGCTGCTGCAAATGCAAGAAGAACTGGGGCAAAATGAAGGATCACACCTGTCGGTGGAGTAACTGTGTCAATATTGGTGTAAGCAACTGTGTTTGTTGCATCCAGATTAATTATTCCATTTGCACTCTTACTTTCAACTGCATTTTCACCATTCACACTGACATTTGTTGTATCATACCCTTTTGAGTCAATTTCGTTTACAGTATAGTCTGCCCCTGCCGGAAGATTTTTAATTTCAAACGTCTCGCCGTGTTTCAGTGTAAATGTAGTTTTCTCTCCATTTGTCACTGTAACATCTGCTTTGTTTGTAGAATAAGTTCCGTCAATTCCATTCACAACAACAGTAAAAGTGAACTCATCATTTTTATTTGCAGCACTTCCGGAAACAGTTTTTGTAATTTTTAAAGATTCTGCATCAGCTTCTGTATTTTCAAATCCTGCCCCTTCACTTTTCTGATTGGTTGCTGCACTCGTTGTTGCAATGCCTGACACCTTTAAATTTCCTGTCTGGGATCCGTTGTCTTCTGTCTCCCATACAACCTGAACATCTAACAAATAAGACTGATCAGAATATGCAATATTGGGATTGTGTCCCGGATTCTCTCTTAACATGAAGTGATATAACCCCGGAGCTGTAAATCTAATTCCGTCGAATAACTCATCATAAGACAATGTTTCACTGGAACTTGCTCCGCCTGCTGCCTTTGTCTTCCATGCTGATGTAATCTGCGCCGTCTTTGTAGCATTATTCTGTGTCATTTCACTTCCATTAAATGTCGGTGTGCTCGAAGCATTGGTTCCGATTGCATCAGAACCTGTGTACTCTAATGCAAAATCAAATGTTTCTGAATCATTGAGTAATCCATTTTCTGCAACTGACCAGGTATTGGTAATCTGCCTTCCAGGGCCAGAATATCCATTAACACTAATTCCCTGTGTTTGCGAATTCGCTGCAAATGCAGTTAATGACATACCCATAAGCATTGCTGTGGACAGCATAGATGCTACCAGTTTTTTAGTAAACTTTTTCATACCTTACATTCCTTTCCATATTCTAAAGCAACTTTTTTATTTCTTTTTTGATTATATATTTCTCCTTCGTATCACAGTGATAACAAGTCCCCGGATCTCGTTTTTCGATACTGCTCCCAGTGTCCTGCTGTCTCTGGACACACTGTGATCATCACTTAAAATATAATATTGCTGACTTTTAAGCGTTACTTTTCCTGTACCATTTTCATTTCCCGGGTTATACATATCTTCCTGGTTTATATCTGCCTGTGTATAACCATTTATGACAAGCTGTCCGTCCTTCGTAATTTCCACTGTCTCACCAGGCATCGCCGCAATTCTTCCGACCATCTCTACTCCTCGCTTTTCATATACGACTACATCACCTCCCGTATATGAGTCCTGCAGGCGGTAGTATAATAACAGATCTTTGTCACCGATTGCCGGTTTCATATCGCTTCCATACTCAAATGTCACTCCGAACACACACCTGAACAGAAGCACAAGAAAGACCGCAAGAAATGCTGCTTTTCTAAGATCACTGCCACGAAGCTTCCGAAGTATCGTTCGCTGCCTTCTTTGCCGGATTACCTCTTCCGTACTACCTGCCCGGTTAGATTGTATACTCTGCTCCATGTTTCTCCTTTAATTGCATGCGAAACTTTTCTTCCTGGATAAAAAAGACTCTACGATACATTTCATCCAGAATCAGAAGCTTATCCCACACTTCCTGTTCATCAATCAGTCCAAATATTCTGTGAAATTGCATAGTTTCAATAACATGTGCAATATCCTTTACAGATGATGCATGCCTGGCTTTCTGAATCCATTCTTCATTTTTCCTCTTGTTCTTATTCTCCTTTTTGTTCTGTCTCATACATTTCTCTTTCTTCTGGCATATCCATATCCCAATGCCAGCACTGCGATACAAATAATCAGCACATATGGAAAAGTCATCATGGCAATCCCTGTCACCGGCTGCTGCTCCATCTGATTTGTAAATGCAGCTGTAACATTCGTATTGTCAATATTAAGCAGGATGCCATTCTCCTGGTCATATCTCTCATCAGCACCATTTACAGTAACAGAAGCCCAGTAATCTCCACTTTCTTCTTTGATCCTAACGTCTCCAGATGTGATCTGTTGTATCGTAGCTGACTCACCATTTTTCAGAACAACGCTGGCATTTCCTGACTGATCAAATATAATCTGTGAGGCATGTGTCTGTGAACAATTCTGGGTTCCATTATAAATTACATCGAATGTCTTTCCTGCCAATCTGGATGCAGTCAGTGTAAATGTAAAATGTTCGGCTGGATTTGCTGCACTGCCTTTTATAATTTTGGAAATGGTCAAATTGACCGGTGTCACATCTTCTACTTTAATCTTCATCCGGCTCAGATAATAGGTATTCCTCGAAACAGTCCGGTAAGAAAACTTGTTATTTGTCGGATCCACA
>ENA-OUOY01001583-OUOY01001583.1-human-gut-metagenome-genome-assembly--contig:-NODE-1583-length-12925-cov-4.537063_pt1 | contig 12925 bp, 10 predicted proteins | sample MGYA00237937_ERZ548767 | MGnify/ENA primary metagenome ERZ548767 (study PRJEB26490, sample SAMN05356887) | human gut metagenome | biome: terrestrial biome; feature: human-associated habitat; material... | reverse complement strand
AGATATATATGTGATATAACAAAAGTGCTCAATTTAGTGAGACACAGATAAAAGCAAGCGGCTGCGAAGCAGATATTTGTTTTTATAGGCTCACAAGTGAACGAATATCCTGCAAAGCAGGATGTAAAATGCAATAGCACGAATTCGTGAAGTTATAATGTAATAACTTAAATGAAAAAGAGGGGTATGAAAAATGGAATCTTATAGTATTTTCAGAGATCTGGCAATCATTATTATATTTGCCAAGGTGTTTGGTATCATTGCGAGAAAATGTAAGGCACCACAGGTGGTAGGTGAGATCATTGCCGGTCTGTTGATCGGACCCAGTGTACTGGGACTGGTGCAACAATCGGATTTTCTGATCCAGATGGCAGAAATCGGTGTTATCCTGCTGATGTTCTCCGCCGGACTGGAGACGAATCTGAGGGATCTCATGAAGACGGGATTTGTGGCATTTCTGATCGCATGCTTTGGTGTATTTGTTCCTTTGGTAGGAGGAACATTGTTGTACATGGGATTTTACGGAGTGGCACCCTGGGGCTCTGAGAAATTCTATGAAGCTGTATTTATTGGTGTCATTATGACGGCTACCAGTGTAAGTATTACCGTGCAGTCTCTGAAAGAACTGGGAAAACTGAAAGGTAAAGTCGGCACAACGATCATGAGTGCCGCTATTATCGATGATGTCATTGGTATTATTGTACTTACTTTTGTCATCGGATTTAAAAATCCGGATTCCAATCCAGGAAGTGTAGTAATTTCTACTCTTCTGTTCTTCCTGTTTGCAATTGGTGTCGGATTTGTATTGTTCAAGGTATTCCAGTATCTGGATAACAAATATCCGCATACAAGACGTATTCCTATTTTAGGTCTGGCGCTCTGTTTTATTTTCGCTTATGTAGCGGAAGTATTCTTCGGTATTGCGGATATTACAGGTGCTTACGTGGCAGGTATTATCCTGTGTTCTATTCGGGATTCGGAATACATAGCCGAGAAGATGGATATCAATTCTTATATGATCTTCGGGCCGATTTTCTTCGCAAGTATTGGACTTAAGACCAGCTTTGATCATCTGAACGGGGAATTTGTGTTATTTTCTATCGGATTCGTCGTTGTAGCATTACTGTGTAAGATCATCGGCTGTGGTCTGATGGCAAGAATCTGCAAATTCAAGGGACCGGATGCTCTGAAGATCGGTGTCGGTATGATGACCAGAGGTGAGGTTGCTCTGATCGTGGCACAGAAGGGACTGTCTGTGGGAATGATCGGATCCGAGTATTTTACCGCAGTAATTCTGCTGATCATTGTATCCAGTATTTCCACTCCTATCATGCTTAAGATTCTGTATACGAAGCATGCCGAGATTGATTAAAAAATATGGATCACATGGATCAGAAGCGTTTTGAAGAAGCTAAGAGAAAAATAATAGGCGTGGACCGTCAGAGACTGGGAATCGGAACTCTCTCAGAGAAGACGGTTCATGCTATTTTTAAGGATTATTATGAGCCGGATGAGGGCCATCAGGAGATTCCCATAGAGAATTATGTGGCGGATATTTACAAGGATGGGGAGATCATCGAGATCCAGACGAGACAGTTCAACCGTATGCGGGGAAAGTTACAGGCGTTTTTACCTTTGTATCCGGTGACAATTGTCTATCCCATTCCTTATGAAAAATGGCTGATCTGGATCGATGAAGACAGCGGAGAACTGAGTAAAAAACGGAAATCACCGAAAAAAGGCTGCACCTATCAGGCTTTTAAGGAACTATATAAGATCAAAATGTTCCTGAAGGATCCGAATATCCGATTTAAGTTCGTATTGGTGAATATGGAGGAATACCGGCTGTTGAACGGCTGGAGCCATGATAAGAAAAAGGGCTCCACACGGTATGACAGGATTCCTACGGATCTGATCGAAGAGGTGGAAATCAGACAACCGGAGGATTATCTGCAATTTGTGCCCTATGAGCTGGAAGAACCTTTTCACAGTAAAGATTTTGCAAAAGCCGCCCACATCCCTCTCTCACTGGCTCAGACCGTATTGAATATTCTGTTGGAAATGGGAACGGTGGAACGAATCGGAAAACAGGGAAACAGTTATTTATATCGTGTCATGGATATATAGATATATAGATGAAAAAAGAGGATTAAGTCGTATGGCTTAATCCTCTTCGTCTTCCTGATGGGATTTCGGCAGGGAGAAAATAAATTCACTTCCAACGCCGGGAGTACTGATCACATTGATATGCTCATCGTGGGCATTGATAATCTCTTTTACAATGGAAAGACCCAGTCCGGTTCCCTTTTTATCCTTGCCTCGGGATAGGTCGGATTTGTAAAATCTGTCCCAGATCAGCTTCAGATCTTCTTTCGGGATACCGATTCCTGTGTCTTTTACGGAGACAAACAATTTATTTTTCTTCTCCGAGGTCTCAATGTGGATCACTGAATCATGGTGACTGAACTTAATGGCATTGTCCATGAGATTATAGAGTACCTGCTGGATCTTACCCATATCTGCATGAACATACATTTCATTGCCGGTCAGGATCATCTCAATAGCAATGGATTTGTTATGACAGGTGCCCTCAAAGGTACTTGCAGTATTACGGATCACTTGATTGATATCAAAATCTGTTTTATCTAAGAGCATTCCTTTGGTGTTAAGATTATTCAAGGTTAAAAGGCTGTTGGTCAGCTTCGTCAGTCGTTCTGTTTCATTCAATACGATAGTAATGTATTTTTCGTGCATTTCCGGTGGAATCGTGCCATCCAGCATGGCTTCCAGATATCCCCTTATAGAGGTCAGAGGGGAACGGAAATCGTGGGATACATTGGCTACAAACTTTTTCTGATCATCCTCGGAACGGGCAATTTCGCTTGCCATATAGTTCAGACAGGAAGCGAGATAGCCGATTTCATCCTCACTTTCCACCTGAAATTCATAATGCATATTACCGGCGGCATACTGCTCTGTGGCATGGGTGATCTTCCGCAGAGGAATATATACGATCTCGGTGAAAAAGATCAGAATGATCAGGGATAACAGGAACAGGATTGCCAGGGTGATATAGGAAATATTCAGCAGGCTGTTACAGGATTTCTGAATATCATTCATATCGGTATGGATGACTACATAGCCTTTTACCTTGTAGTTGGAGGTAATGGGAGCAAATACAGTAAGTACATCCGAATCAAAATTACCGAAGAAATCACCAACAGTGTAGTAGGAGCCGCTGGTTACGGTCGAATCAAAATTCTCAATGACTACCACATTCTCCACATCTAAGGGACTATTGGTATCCAGTACCAGTCGTCCGGAGGGATTGATGATGCGAATCTCGGAATTCAGGTAGACCGCCAGGGAGTCCAGCTGCATTTTAACGGTCTCCAAAGTTGTTTCACTGGTGTACAATCCGCCGGCATAGGTTCCGGCGATCAGGGTTGCTTCGGAATAAAGACTTTCAGCTTTTTCCCGGATCAGGTGTTCTTTGGTCATATTGGGAACAAAAGTTGTAACAATGATGAAACCAAATACACCAAAAATAAAATATGCAAGTATAAATTTTAGATAAAGTGTTTTTTTCATAACAAATCCTGCTTTTGGTATGACTTAATTACGTACTTCGAATTTATAGCCAATGCCCCAGATGGTGCTGATCTTCCAGTTGGCATGATCCTTGATCTTCTCGCGGAGACGCTTGATATGCACATCCACGGTACGGGTATCACCGATATATTCATAGCCCCAGATCTGATCCAGAAGCTGTTCTCTGGTGAATACATGATTCGGTGAGGATGCTAAAAAGTAGAGAAGTTCCAGTTCTTTCGGCGGCATTTCCACAGTATGTCCCATATAAATGACGGAATAATTGGTCAGATTAATGGTCAGATCCGCATATTCCACGCACTTGTCGTTGGAAGTTTCTGTGGGGGCATTGGAGGACTTATAACGTCTGAGGACTGCTTTGGCACGTGCCACCAGTTCCTTGGAGTCAAAAGGTTTTTCCATATAATCATCCGCACCCAGCTCCAGTCCCAATACCTTGTCGAAGACTTCACCTTTTGCGGAAAGCATGATGATGGGAACGGAGTATTGTGCCCTGACCTCTCTGCACACCTGATAACCATCAATACCGGGAAGCATCAGATCCAACAGAATCAGATTCGGAGCAAAGGTCTCCATAGCCGGCATCACGGATTCTCCGTCATTGACGATCATGGTATCAAAACATTCCTTCGTCAGATATAGGGAGATCAGTTCCGCAATATTATTATCATCATCTACAATGAGAATTTTCTGTTTACTTACCATGTAGTATAGGCCTCCTGTCAGTTATTATTTAAAAGTAACAATGGTTACGCCGGCATCGCCTTCACCGTATTCACCCAACCGGTATTCTTTGACGTATTTCAGACGTTTTAAGTGAGACTGTACAGCATTGCGCAGAGCACCGGTGCCTTTTCCGTGCACGACTCTCACACTGGGGAGATGAGCCAGATAAGCGTCATCCAAGTATTTATCCAGTTTTGCAATGGCTTCATCTACCGTACATCCCAGAAGGTTGATCTCGGAGGACACGGAGAAGGACTTGGACATTTTCAACTTGCCGGTGTTGGTACGCTGCAGGGCAGGTGCTGTAATAGTCTCTTCTTTTACCGGTACGAGATCGTTAATATTCGTCTGCATTCTCATAATTCCGCATTGTACGAAGAGGTTGCCCCTGGCATCCGGCAGTGTATTCACAATTCCTTTCAGATTCATGGAAATGATCTTTACGGAATCTCCTTTTTTCAGTTTCTTGGGATCCACGGTCTTCTGGTTGGCCGGCTTCTTTTGGTTATTACCAAGAGCCAATTTTCCGTTCTTTTCGTTGATCTTGTCACGGACCTTCTGTCTCTTTTTCTCTAGTTCCTTGATGTCGGCGGAAGCACCTGCTTTATTGAAATCACGGATGGTTTCGTCGGCTACATCCTTTGCTTCCTGAAGGATGGCTCTTGCTTTTTCATTGGCATCCCGCAGAATCTTATCCTTTGCCTGATCGATTTTTTCGTTTTTCTTCTGTAACTGTTCCTGTAACGTGCGGATCCGTTCCTTATATTCTGCAATCTCCTGCTGTTCTTTTTCAATGGTTACGCGGCTCTGTTCCAGATCTGCGATGACGTCTTCAAAGCTTTCGTCTTCTTTGCTGATCTGTTCTTTCGCGGCATTGATGATCTCATCGGACAGTCCCAGCTTGGAAGAAATGGCGAAAGCATTACTTTTACCGGGAATACCGATGAGCAGACGGTAGGTGGGGCGAAGGGTCTCCACATCAAATTCACAGCAGGCATTTTCTACAAAATTCGTGGAAAGTGCGTAGATTTTCAGCTCACTATAATGCGTGGTAGCCATGGTGCGGATGCCGCGGTCATGCAGATAATTTAAGATAGCAATTGCCAGAGCGGCACCCTCCGTAGGATCTGTTCCGGCACCGAGTTCATCAAATAAACACAGGGAATCCGCATCTGCGTGCTGCAAAATGTGGACAACTCTGGTCATATGAGAAGAGAATGTGGACAAACTCTGCTCAATACTCTGCTCATCTCCGATATCTGCGTATACTTCCGAAAAAATAGACAGTTCGGAACGATCCAGTGCCGGAATATGCAGTCCCGCCTGTCCCATCAGAGTAAAAAGTCCCACTGTCTTCAGAGACACGGTCTTACCACCGGTATTGGGACCTGTGATCACCAACAGGTCAAAATCTTTACCCAGACGGACATCAATGGGAACCGCCTTTTTCTTATCCAACAGTGGATGACGGCCCTTACGGATCTGGATGTAATGCTCAGTGTTGAAAATAGGCTCTGTGGCATTCTGTTCCATGGCAAGTTTTGCCTTGGCAAAGATAAAGTCCAGCGTAGTCATGATCTTCTGATCCGCGGCAAGCTCTGAGGTATGAACAGCAGCCTGGCTGCTCAGATCACCCAGAATAACTTCAATCTCCTCCTGCTCCTGCAGATCCAGTTCTTTTAACTGGTTGTTCAGGTTCACGACAGCAGTCGGCTCGATGAAAAAGGTGGAACCGGTGGAGGACTGGTCATGCACCATACCGCTCACCTGGCTTTTATATTCGGCTTTTACGGGGATACAGTAGCGGTTATCACGCATGGTAATGACTGCATCCTGTAAAAAGGTACGGTAAGCGCCATTTACCATAGAGGTCAGCTGGCTGTGGATCTTTTCGTTGGTGGACAGCTTGGAACGACGGATACTCTTTAATCTTGGGCTGGCATCATCAGCCATCTCTTCTTCCGACAGGATACAGCGGTTGATTTCGTTAGCCAGCTGTGTCATAGGAGTAAGGCCTTCAAAGTAGGCATCCAGACTGTCATTGGGAAGGTCTTCACGTTCTTTTTTCCCATAGGTCTTGATTCGGTTGACGTTGTCCAGAAAAGATGCCAGCTTCAGCAGTTCGGACATAGACAGAGAACTGCCGATTTCCAGAGAACGGATCGAAAATCCTAGATCTCTGTTGCTGCCAAAAGAGGTGCTTCCAATACGGAAGAGACGGGCCAAGGCATCTTTGGTCTCCCGCTGGGCTGTTCTGATGGCGGAAAGGTCGGTAGAAGGCACCAGCTCTCTGCATAGTTTTTTACCGGGCTCGGAGTCGGCCTTCTCTGTGAGAAGGTCGATGATTTTCGTATATTCTAAAGTAGTGAGTACTTTTGTGTTCATATGGGACTCCTTAAATAAAATATTCGCAATATAAGCTCACTGCCGAGCTTACAATAACAGGATTCTTCGTGCTGCGCACTTTCGAAATCGTCACAGACATTCGCAATCCGGGCTATCGCCCTTTTTGCTCATGTAGTACAAGCTCGAAAATGCTTCGCATTTCCCTGCTGTCGGGCTTTCGCCCTATCAAAATCGGATCTGTCAATTTCGCCTGCAAGCAGTCGAATTGACATCTCTCGATTTTGGTACTGCTCAATGCTGGTTTACATAATAACACGATTTCTTCGTGCTGCGCACTCTCGAAATCGTTACAGACATTCGCAATCCGGGCTATCGCCCTTCTTGCTCATGTCTGTTTGCTCCTCTCATAGTGACCATGCCTTGCCTGCAAGCAGTCATGCATGGTCACTATGGATGAGCTTATTATATCTCATTATACCATTCAGTTGCGTTTTTGGGTACAGTTTTGTATAATTGAGATATTAGAGTCCTAAGGAAAAGCCGAGGTATCTGTAGGCAGCAGAGGAGGCATATTTATGGCGGATTCCCAAGAAAATAAGCAGAAGGAACAAAATGACGTTTCTGAGAAAAAATTTATGATAGAAAAAATCAAGGAACGTCCGGTAAATAAGAAAAAGCTGTTGCGCAGGACTTTGATCACGGCTTCTATGGCAGTGATCTTCGGTCTGGTAGCATGTTTCACATTTCTGGTATTGGAACCGGTAATCAGTAACTGGCTGTATCCGGAGGAGGAACCGCAGGTCGTGGTATTCCCGGAAGATCAGGACGAAATGTCTCCGGAACAGATGTTAGCGGAGAATATGCAGCAGGAGAACCAGAGTAGCCAGTCCTCTTCTGCTCCCAGTGAAGTCATGGAACAGGAGCAGATCCGGGAACTGTTATCCGGAATCATATTGGATCTGGATAATTACAAACAGATTTACAGTGCTCTTACCCAGTATGTAGCAGAGATGAAACGTTCCATGGTTACTGTGACAGGAGTGTCATCCGGTGTGGACTGGTTCAATAATGTAAATGAGAGCAAGAACCAGTCATCCGGTGTGATCATAGCGCAAAATGGCAAGCAATTACTGATTTTAACCGATTATTCTCCGGTAAAACAAGCAGATGACATTATTGTCACATTCAACGAGGGCACCCAGGCAGATGCATCTTTGAAGGAAAAAGATGAGACTACAGGTCTGGCGGTGATCGCCGTAGAGCTGGATACTCTGAATAAAGATTTTCTGAAGAATGATATTACGATCGCTACTTTGGGATCTTCTAATATCAAAGATATTGCCGGACTTCCGGTGGTGGCTTTGGGGCGTCCCATGGGTACGAACGACTCACTGGGATATGGCATCATTACTTCTTCCGCCAGTGAGTCGGCGGCATCGGATACCACTTATCGGATTCTGCAGACGAATATTGTAGGTAGTCAGAATGCAGGCGGCGTATTATTCAATCTTCAGGGACAGGTCATTGGTATCATTACCAATGGCAAATCTGCCACAGATATGAAAAATATGGTATGTGCTTATGGTATTACGGAATTGAAGCGTCATATCGAGAAAATGTCGAATGGAGAAAAATTCGCCTATCTGGGTCTTAAGGGTGTGGATGTCACAGAGGAAGCTAACAGCGAACTTGGGGTTCCTTACGGAGCTTATATTACAGAGGTAGAAATGGACTCTCCTGCAATGCTGGCGGGAATCCAGCAGGGAGATGTCATCACAGGATTCGGTGAACGTGTGATCGTCAGCTTTGACGAGTATACGAACTCTCTGCTCAGTATGAAACCGGGAGATAGTGTAGAACTGACGATTATGCGGCAGTCACAGCAGGAATATAAAGAGATGAAATTCGACATCACATTAACGGTGTTGAAATAGATTGACAGAAAGGTTTGGACAACAATATGAAATTTATTAAAGAGTTAAAAGAAGGCGACAGAGTATTTGATATTTATCTGTGCAAGCATAAGCAGGAGGCTGTAACCAAAAACGGTAAACCCTATGAAAGCGTGATTCTGCAGGATAAGACCGGAACCATTGATGCCAAGGTATGGGAGCCGAACAATCCGGGCATCGGAGATTATGATGATCTGGATTACATAGAAGTATACGGTGATGTGACGAATTTCCAGGGACAGTTACAGATCAGCGTGAAGCGGATCCGTGTCTGCCGCGAGGGAGAATACAATCCTTCCGATTATCTGCCGGTGAGTTCCAAGGGCATCGACACGATGTATAATGAGTTAAAGACTTTGATCGGAAGCATTAAGAATACCTATCTACATCAGCTGTTGCAGGATCTGTTTATCGACGATGCTGATTTCGCAAAGAAATTCTGCAACTCTTCTGCAGCCAAGACAGTGCATCATGGTTTCGTGGGCGGATTGCTGGAGCATACCTTAGGAGTTACCAAGTTGTGTGACTACTACTGCTCTGCTTATCCTATTTTACAGAGAGATCTGCTTCTGACGGCGGCTATGTGCCATGATATCGGAAAGGTAAAAGAGATTTCCGCTTTTCCGGTAAACGATTATACAGATGACGGACAGTTATTGGGACATATCGTGATGGGCGCACAGATGGTTGGGGAACGTGCCGCTAAGATCGACGGATTCCCTCACAATCTGCTGGCAGAATTACAGCATTGTATTCTGGCACATCACGGCAAGCTGGAATATGGCTCTCCCAAGGTGCCGGCGCTGATCGAGGCAGTGGCTCTGAATTATGCGGATGATACGGATGCCAAAATGGAGACCTTTAAGGAAATTTTGGAAAATAACAGTGAAAACAGTGGCTGGCTGGGTTACAACAGATTGTTTGAATCCAATCTGCGCGCTACCAAAATGGAATAAATAACAGAATAAATACTACAAATTCTATGAACAGACAGGAAAGAGAGGAAACATATGGAAATCAGTGCGTGTGTAAAATATGTGGGTGTAAACGATCATCAGGTAGATCTGTTTGAGGGACAGTATAAGGTTCCGAACGGAATGTCTTACAATTCCTATGTGATCCTGGATGACAAAATCGCCGTTATGGACACAGTGGATGGATTTTTCACCGAAGAATGGCTGAACAATGTGGAACAGGTTCTTGATGGGAAAATGCCCGATTATCTTGTTATACAGCATATGGAACCGGATCATTCCGCCAGTATTCCGGCTTTTCTGAAAAAATATCCCAAAGTCACAGTAGTATCCACAGCTAAGGGATTCCAGTTCATGGAACAGTTTTTCCCGGAGTTTTTCGCCGTGCAGGGATTACCTGCGGAACAACACATCGTTGCGGCGAATGATGGTGTCCTGGAGCTTGGACAGCACAGCCTGCATTTTGTCTATGCTCCCATGGTGCATTGGCCGGAGGTTATGATGACTTATGAGGCAACAGAGAAAATACTGTTTGCCGCAGATGGCTTTGGCAAATTCGGTGCGCTGGATGCAGAGGAAGAATGGGCGGACGAAGCCCGGCGCTACTATATCGGCATTGTCGGAAAATACGGTCCACAGGTGCAGGCTGTTCTGAAAAAAGCGGCAGGACTGGACATTCAGACCATCTGCTCTCTTCACGGTCCGGTACTTAAGGAGAATCTGGGATTCTATCTGGAAAAATATGATAAGTGGTCTTCCTATCAGCCGGAAGAATCCGGAGTGGTAATTGCTTATGCTTCTGTCTATGGCAATACCAGAAATGCTGCGGAGTATCTGGCGGATGTTTTACAGGAAAAAGGACAGAAAACAGTACTGTATGACCTGGCAAGATGCGATAAAGCAAAAGCTGTTGCCGATGCTTTCCGTTATGACAGACTGGTGCTGGCGGGTATTACTTATAATGGAGACCTCTTCCCCTGCATGCGCAGTTTTATCGAAGGTCTGACCGAGCGTAATTACCAGAATCGTAAGGTGGCAATCATTGAGAACGGCACCTGGGCACCCATGGCAGGCAAGCTGATCCTTGGAATGTTTGAAAAAAGCAAGAATCTGACATTTACGGAGACTACAGTTAGCATCAAGTCTGCCATGAATGAGCAGAACAAAGAAGAAATCGGGAAGCTGGCAGAGGAGCTTTCCTGAGAAAATTTTTCACACGTAAATTTGTGCCTGCACAGTGTACCAAAGTACGAGGGACTGATGTAAGCAATACTGGAAGTACGCGGTACTGAAGTACCTGAAAATTTGTAGGCTACGGAAAGGCATAAGGATATTTATGGAATATAAGAAAAACGATCGTGTAACGCTGACCATAGAGGATATGGGAAGTGACGGAGAAGGAATCGGTAAAGTAGACGGTTTTACCCTCTTTATCAAAGATGCCGTTATCGGCGATCAGGTGGAAGCCAAGATCATAAAAAGTAAAAAACATTACGCTTATGCCAGATTAGAGAAGGTGTTACAGCCTTCTCCTTTTCGTGTGGAACCGAAATGTGCATACCACAGACAGTGCGGCGGCTGCCAGCTGCAGGCACTCTCCTACTCCGAGCAGCTGCATTTCAAGGAACAGAAGATCCGCAATAATCTGATCCGGATTGGTGGGTTTGATGCGGAATACATTGATGAACGCATGCAGCCCATTGTAGGCATGGAGGAACCCTTCCACTATCGTAATAAAGCGCAGTATCCCATAGGAACTGATAGAGATGGTAATGTCATCACCGGTTTCTATGCCGGACGCACCCATACCATCATTGCCAATACAGACTGCGCCCTCGGTGCTTCTGAGAATCAGCAGATCCTCGAAACCATACTCTCCTATATGCGGAAAAACAAAGTGACCGCCTATGACGAAGTCACAGGAAAAGGCTTGGTACGTCATGTATTGATCCGGAAAGGCTTTACCAGTGGACAGTTGATGGTATGTCTGGTCATTAATAAGAAAATGACAAAAATGTCATACTCTACTGCCGGAGTACAGAAGAATACGAATGAGTTTTTACCAAATCAGGGAGAATTATTGGCTGCACTGGCAGAAATCCAAGGTATGACAAGTGTGTCAGTCAGTATCAATACCGAGAAAACCAATGTGATCATGGGTACCGAGATCCATAATCTTTGGGGTGAGAGCACCATTGAGGATACGATCCACGTAAGAGACATGCAGAAAGAAAATTACCCTTATACCGGGGATGCATTAACCTTCAAGATCTCTCCTCTCTCCTTCTATCAGGTAAATCCCGTACAGACCGAGAAGCTTTACAGCCTGGCGTTGGAATATGCGGGACTGACCGGAAAAGAGACCGTTTGGGATCTCTACTGTGGTATCGGAACCATCTCTCTCTTCCTGGCAGGCAAAGCCAAAAAGGTATGCGGTGTGGAAATCATCCCCCAGGCCATCGACGATGCCAGAGAGAATGCAAAGAGAAACCATATTGAAAATGCTGAGTTTTTCGTGGGCAAAGCAGAGGAAGTCCTGCCGGAATTCTACAAAAAGGCAACCACAGAAGCATCTTCCGATAAAATGCTCCATCCGGATGTCATTGTCGTAGATCCACCCCGAAAAGGCTGTGATGATGCCTGCTTAAACACTATGCTCCGCATGCAGCCCGAACGTATCGTATATGTCAGCTGTGACTCCGCCACCCTTGCCAGAGACCTGAAGATCCTCTGCGATGGTGGATATGAGATCCGGAAAGTCCGGGGCGTGGACCAGTTTGGAATGACTGTGCACGTTGAGTGTGTAATAATGATGCAGTATTGTGGAAAAGAGAAGAAAAAGTAGGGTTTGACCACAAGATGTTGTGGATTGAGGGCAAAAATTAGGCTGAAAAATGACTGGTTTTTGCCTGATTTTTTTGCCCATTTTTAAAGATGCACAGCACTCGCCGAAGGCGTGTGCGGGTAAAAAAGTGGTTTTGGGAGTGATTTGGAAAAAACGAAGGAGGGAGTGGTATGCAAAGGCAAAAATGAATATGGGTAGGAACGCAAGGCGGTACTTATTTTAGAAAAGAAATAGGTGCCGCCTTATTTTTGTTTACGGAGGTAGAAATGTCAAAATTATTTTGTTTAAATCCAGGACTTAGGGTACTGGAAAAGCAGATGCAGGAGCCGCCGGGATACAGACCGAGGGGATATGGCATCTGTATCATTGAAGAGATGGACTTGAGAAGCCGGGGCAACTACTCGGAAATCGTGGACTGTGTCATCAGCCGGATGCAGTTGGAGCATCTGAAGAAAAGGGTAGAAGAAATC
>ENA-OUOY01001580-OUOY01001580.1-human-gut-metagenome-genome-assembly--contig:-NODE-1580-length-12938-cov-3.866491_pt1 | contig 12938 bp, 10 predicted proteins | sample MGYA00237937_ERZ548767 | MGnify/ENA primary metagenome ERZ548767 (study PRJEB26490, sample SAMN05356887) | human gut metagenome | biome: terrestrial biome; feature: human-associated habitat; material... | reverse complement strand
TACCCTTCAAAAAACAAAAAGAAACTGAATGAAATTTCTCATAATCACTCAGTTTCCATTATTCATTTTTATGGGCATACATATGAAATTGTTTTTTCTCTCATAGTCTCTCGATGCTTATATTCTATATCACTTTCACGCATTTGTCAATAATTTCACAAAAAAATTATTCCTAAAGTCACTTTAATGACACTTACTCGTGTTTAGCAGGCTATCTTTTATTCGTTTCAAGTTCAACAAGGTTTTATTTCATGCATCTTTAACAGCTTCATCAGTGCCTGATAAGGCTAAATTCTTCTGTATATCAGGATAGTTTTTCTGTTATCATCTGTTACACCTTATATTGGTATTTCTCCACCACTAGTGTATAATAGCAATTAGGAGGAATTTACTATGCATTTACAAAAAACAGCTCTCGTTCTGGAGGGCGGCGGTATGCGGGGAATGTTTTCCGCCGGTGTGTTTGAAGCCTTTTTAGCGCATCAGCTCACCTTTCCCTACATCACCGCCGTTTCTGCCGGAGCCTGCAATATTTTATCATATATGTCTGCCCAGCCGCTGCGCACACGTCAGATTATCGAACACTACGTCACCGACAAGCGTTACTTCAGTGTGCGTAACTGGATTAAAAGCGGCAGCATCTTCGGCTTTGACTTTATCTTCAAGGAGCTTCCCAAGCAGCTGCTCCCCTTTGACTATGCAGCCTACCGTACATATCCCGGCATACTGCAGGTAGCTGCTACCGATATCGTCAACGGCGAAAGCGTCTGGTACGATCAGGAAGCAATGGGTCAGGACTTTATTCCTGTGCGCGCTTCTTCCTCCATGCCCTTCGTTGCCCCTGTAGTCAAGCATGAAGGACGTGCGCTGCTCGACGGTGCGCTGCTGGCACCTATCCCCTACCAAAAAGCACTCGACGCAGGCTACGAAAAGCTCATAGTTGTGCTCACACGTAACGAAGGCTACCGCAAGAAAAAAGGCGTGCCAAAATTTCTGCTCAAATCCATTTATAAAAAATATCCCAAGCTGTGGGAAATTATGGAGCAGCGCCCCAAGCTCTACAACGAGCAGCTGGAGGCTGTCGAACAAATGGCGCGTGAAGGCAAGGCTGTCATCATCCGCCCGCAGATTCCGCTCACGATTGATAAATTTGATATCAAGCCGCACAAGCTTTTGGCGCTGCACGATCACGGCATCGGCTGCGGACTGGCTGCAATCGATAGGATAAAAGAATTAGAACAGCAATAAATTCTTTTATCAAAACTATATTCAGTGTATAATATATCCTATAATAAGGAATAACAAACAATCCATTCTTTATTCCTTGGAGGTTCATATGAAAATAAGGTTAGGCGTTATCGGCGAAGAAGAGACCATAAATATCCTGCAGGAAGTTATAGAAGAATATAATGACTACGAAATTACTGCATTCATTGATCCCGACGGAACACATACACTGAATATTATCGACAACCACCAGCAGGAGTTTGACTCCTGGCTCGTCTTTGACCAGATAAATCATCTGCATATAAAAAACTGGGGCAAAGCACAAAAGCCCGTCTACTACATTCCATACCGCGGTGCCAGCTTTTATAAAACACTCTGCACTGCTATTTACCAAGGCTTTAAAATAGATGAATTAAGTATAGATACAATCCCCTATTATGACATTACCCGCGCTCTGGATGATATGCAGATAAACTATAACGTTATTAATCATTTATCCGATGAGCATGGTGCCTTATCGCTCAACGGATATGCTGCTTTTCATCGTGAGCTCTTTAAAAAAGGCATCACTAAAGCTGCTGTTACCAAAAGCTGCTATGTGAAAAGCCTATTGGAGTCAGAAGGCATTCCGGCCTTCTGTATTATGCCGGTGCGTGTCACTGTACGTAATATTTTAAACGTAATTTTAACGCAATTCCGTATAAAAAAACTCCGGGAAGGCCAAATTGCCGTGCAAGTATTCAGCTTTAATCTGCTGGGAGATAAAGATAATTTTTATTCCGTAGATGACTTATACAGCCGGGAAATCGCTATCTCGCAAAAGCTTATCAGCTACACCAAAAACATCAGCGGCTCATTGAAGCCCGCCAACGAAGGTAATTTTTATATTTTCACCACGCGCGGCAGCTTAGAGCAGCTCACCAACAGCTTCACCAGTCTGCCCGAACTGCCAATTCTGCGCGATTTAAACAAAAGCCTGCGGGCCTGCGGTATCGGTATAGGCAACAGTGCCCGCGAAGCAGAATATAATGCCGTTATTGCTTTAAAGCATGCTTGCGCCGACCAGAAAGGCAGCTGGTATGTCGTACTTGACGACAAAACAATCAGCGGTCCTTTAGGAAGCACACAACAGATAGATTATCAGTATGCCTCCGCACAGCTGGAAGAAGTAAGCAAAAAGACATCTCTCAGCCAAGCCACCTTAAGCAAAATTTGCCATGCATTAAAAATTTACGGACGCGATGAGCTTAATGCGCAGGAGCTTGCCACAATACTGCAGATTCTGCCCCGCAGCGCCCGTCGCATTCTCACCTGCCTGACGGAGCATGGTTATGCCGAAGACATCCGCTCGGAAATGCCTGAAACAAAAGGACGCCCACGCAAAATATACAAAATAAAATTATAAACACTCCTTCAAAGACTGAGGTTCAGCACCAAACTGTAACCTCAGCTTTTTTATTTTATATACACATATATCTCCTATTGACACACTAGGCGAAAAGATGTATTCTTTAATAAAGGTCTTAGCCTTTATTAGTCTTTTATTATTTTGAGGGGGCAAAAACAATGTCAGATACATTATTAGACAAAAACAAAATTTGGCAGCAGATAGACGATGAAAAGGAAAACATGCTGCAGCTTTGGCAGGAATTAGTTAACGTTGATTGCGGTTCCGGCAACAAAGCAGGCGTTGACTTCATCGCACAAAAAATCGAAGCCATTTTAAAAACACTTGGCTTTACTACAACTCAGGTAGAATTTGAAAAAGCAGGCAACACACTTGTCGGCAAAATTGGCGATACCAGTAAAGATTTTATCGTTTTATTAGGTCACATGGACACCGTATTCAAGGACGGCACCGTAGCAGAGCGTCCGTTTAAAATTGTTGACGGAAAAGCCTACGGCCCCGGCTGCCTTGATATGAAGGGCGGTATTGTTATTATGCTGACAGCTTTAAAAGTGCTTTTGGCAAATAATTATACCAAGCATGGTATTAAAGTAATCCTCGCAGGCGACGAAGAAGTAGCTCATTACTTAAGCAATGCTTCCGAAACAATTTTGGCGGAAAGCAAGGGTGCGTTGGCTGCATTTAACTTTGAAACCGGTTTCTTGGATCAGGGCGTTGTCACCAGACGCAAGGGCAGATACGAATTTACCATGGAAGCCTATGGCCGCGGTGCGCACGTAGGCAATGACCCGCAAAACGGCCGCAGCGCCATCATTGAATTAATGCATAAGGGCCTTGATATCGAAGCCTTAACCGATTTCGACAAGGGTATTAACTTTAACGTAGGTTTATTCGAAGGCGGTACAGTCAGCAACGCCGTACCGGACTACGCAAAATTAACCTGCGACACACGCTATACCGACTATGCTTTACTGGAAGAATTTTTGCCCAAATTACAGGCTATTGCGGCTAAGCAATACGTTCCCGATACCAAAACTGTTCTCAAGACTGCTACGGAATTCCAATCCATGGATGAGGTTCCAGGTACCGCTGCTTTGCTTAAATTAGTACAGGAAGCAGCAGCAGAATGCAATTTACCGCAACCTACAGCCAAAGCAGTCGGCGGCGGCAGCGACAGTGCCTATGCTACGGCTGCAGGCGTTCCTACAATCTGCGCTCTCGGCGTACAGGGCGCACGCAACCATACGGCAGAAGAATTTGCTGTTGTAGATACTCTCTTCAGCAGATGTAAACTGTTTGCCACTATCATGCTTAATATCTGAGGTAAATAATTAAGCTTGCAGATGCCTTATTAGCATCTTACATATCATATTCTTCCTACATACCCCTAAAAAGTATCGTCCCGGCATTTTTGCCGGGACGATACTTTTTTATGCTTATTATATTACCTTTATTCCTCAATAATCAGACGTCCCTCAAGCTCACGTTTGAGATGCTGATGCGTCATAAAGTATTCCTCAATCACATCGCGGTACGAAGTCGCCAGCACGCGTACTCTGCCGTTGGCTTCGGCCTCCTCCAGCGTAATATCCAAAAACGGCTTCAGGCTGCTGTAGTGATATTTGCACAGACCAATCTTGTAAATCTGCTGTGCTCCCAAGGGCTTGCCATCCAACGTCAGCTCCTTGAAGCACTGGCCACTGCGGCTCCATACTACATGCATTCCCTGCGACAGCTGATAAAATTCCGTATGCTCGCCGGTAAAGGCCTCCTCGCGCAGGAAGCGCTTAATCATGCGCGTCAGCTGCTCACCGGTAACCGGCAGCATATATACAGCTTCATCATAGGGGAAGCATTCGGTAAAGTCGCTGTACAGCACTACCGGTCCCAGATTATAGCTGCGGATTGCACCGGAGCCCATCAGCATAACATCGATACCAAGGCTCTCCTGCAACGCATCCGCTACCAAGCTGCCCAAAGGAGTTTCCTGAATTCTGGAAGGATGCTCCAGCTTGCGGGCAAAGCGGGTAACCAGTCTGCCGTACTTTTTATCTGTCAAATCCTTGTAGTGCATAATGAAGTTTTCCAGGCTCTCATCACGCGGGCAATGGGTTTCATCGATAGGCACAGTCGACCAGGTATAGGTATCCACCGCATTCAGGTCGGTATCTACCATGATATCAAAACGACCGATCTGGTCCGTGCCTGTTCCGGCCTGTACAATAAGAATATCATTAACCTTTACAGGATGCTCCAAAAAGGTATGCGAATGACCGCCGATAATAACGTCAACACCCCAAGCGGGATCAAGCATTGCTGCTAGCTTTTTATCCTCTTCGAAGCCGATATGCGTAAGAATAATCGTAAAATCGATATCGATTGGATTGTAGGTATTACAAATACGGCCGATTTCCTCTGCCGCCTCGCAGATATCTACAAAGGAACCGATTACCTTATCCATCTTCGTCTGCGCCAGCACGTCCTCGGTGATAATACCGATGAAGAGAATCTTCATACCATCAATATGCGCGATATAAAACGGCTGAAAAAGACGCTTATTATTCGTGCGGATATGAAAGTTGGCATTGATAATCGGGAAGTTCGCGCACTTTTCGATAAACAGCAAATGCGACAGCCCGTAATCAACCTCGTGATTACCGATAGTCACAACGTCCGGTCCCAGCAGATTCATAATCTCAATGGTCGATACACCCTTGTATTCCGCGTCGATTACAGAACCACGGAACATATCACCGGCGATGCAGTAGATAACATTCTCTTCTTCTGCCCTTACCTTATTGATGTAGCCGGAAAGCATGGATACACCGCCGACAAGCTTATTATCAATTCTCTCAGCTAAGAAATCACCATGCAGGTCATTGGAATGTAAGAGTGTCAGTTTCTTTAAATTTTTCATGGTTACACCTCGCTTCCTGCAGCTATTGTATTTTGTGTAATTCTATTATAAGGTAATCCCGGTAATTTGCCCCTACCCCAAAGGCATTTTTCGGGTAGGATAGGTTGTTTTTTTGCCTTATTTGGCACTATTTTTCTGCCTGCTTTACTTTTAAGCCAATACATAGTATCATATTTGCATCTGAACTTATCAATTATTCTATTATGAAGATTTTCGATATAGTCAAAACTTATACCTGAGCTTGCTACTTAAGAAAGGATTACAAGCTATGCTAACCTACAGCTTTGCCAATTTACAGGGTGAGAGCATGTACGCCCACCTTTACAAATGCATCAAAAACGATATCACCAACGGTGTCCTCCATGCCGAGGAAAAGCTGCCTTCCAAGCGCATGCTGGCCAAAAATTTAGGCATCAGCCTCATCACCGTGGAAAATGCCTACGCCCAGCTCGTTGTCGAAGGCTACATCTATTCGCAGCCCAAGCGCGGTTACTATGTAGCGCGCATTGAGCAGCAGCCTCTGCCAGTAAAATCAGAGCGCGAGGCAGCACCTGCACTTAAGACACAGACAAAGGCACCAGGCGTCAGCTTCGCCAAAAGCAGCGTTCCGCCGGACACCTTTCCCTATAACATCTGGGCGCGCCTTTTGCGCAACACGCTCACTACAGCGGACGAGCACGCCCTCATCAGCGATACCAGTGCCGGCGGCGTTTTACCGCTGCGTCAGGCACTCGCCCGACATCTTTACCAGTTCCGCGGCCTGAACATTGCGCCCGAGCAGATTATCATCGGCGCAGGCACACAGACGCTGTACAATCTTATCGTACAGCTTTTGGGGCGCAGCCACGTCTATGCACTGGAAAACCCCGGTTATCCTCAGCTGGCAGCAGCTTATCAGGCCAACGATGTTTTCTGCCGTTATCTGCCCATGGACGCACATGGCATCCGCGCCGACGTTCTGGAAAACAGCGGTGCCGATATTCTGCACATCAGCCCTTCGCACCAATTCCCTACCGGCATTGTTATGCCCGTCAGCCGTCGCTACGAATTACTGCACTGGGCAGCAAAAAAAAGCAGCCGTTATATCATCGAAGATGATTACGACTGCGAGTTCCGCCTGTTCGGCAAGCCTATTCCGCCATTGCAAAGCATTGATACCGAGGAAAAGGTTATCTATATCAATACCTTCTCCAAAACGCTGGCACCAACCTTCCGTATCAGCTACATGCTGCTGCCACCGCACCTGGCATCGCTGTTTTATGACAAGCTGGGCTTTTATTCCTGTACTGTATCTAATTTTGAGCAGTTTACGCTCGCTAAATTTATCGAGGACGGTTATTTTGAACGCCACATCAACCGCATGCGCACCTACTACCGCAGCAAACGCGACCGTCTGCTGCAGTATCTCACGCAGTCCGACGTTGCTCCCGCACTTACGGTAGAAGGCGAGGACAGCGGTCTGCATTTTCTGCTGCATCTTGCTACCGACGCCAAGGATTCCCAGCTTGTGCAGGCTGCTGCTGTCAAGGGCATTCAGATTAAATTTCTTTCGGACTATTATCATGAAAAGGTCGGTGACAGCTCGCACACCCTGCTGATGAATTACACCGGTCTGGCGGATGATAAGCTGTATCCGGCCTTAGACACACTGTTTACCGTGCTGAAGCCTTATCTGAAGCTGTAATTATTTTGCAGCACAGAGGCTGACAAAATATTCGTGGATAGCCGTACTTTTTGCTAAGTCCAGCTCCGGATGAAAGGCCAGCGCCAGCTGCTTGCCGTACTGTGCCGCCACAATATGCTCATCCACTGCAGCAAGTACCTCTACGCCTTCACCCACGCTGTCAATATAAGGCGCACGGATGAAGGTCATCGGCACCTTACCCAGCTTGCCGAATTCAGCCTCGGTAAAAAAGCTGCCCAGCTGCCTGCCGTAGGCATTACGCTTAACAGTAATCGGCATGGTTGCCAAATGTACCTTGCTGTCGTTCGTCAGCCTTTTCGCCAACAGAATCATACCTGCGCAGGTTGCCAGTACCGGCAAGCCCTGCGCTATTTTTTTCTGCAGCGGTACAAACATACCAAGCTCATGCAGCAGCTTGCCCTGTACCGTACTTTCGCCGCCCGGCAGGACAATGCCGTCCAGGGGCTGCTCCAAATCCGGCAGCTGACGCAGCTCTACAGCTTCCGCGCCCAGCTGACGCAAGGCCTGCACGTGCTCAATAAACGCACCCTGCAGTGCTAAAACGCCGATTCTCATTATTTACCACGCTCCGCCATCAGCAGCTGAATTTCCTGCTCGTTGATGCCTACCATAGCTTCGCCCAAATCCTCGGACAGCTCTGCCAGCATCTTAGCATCGTTGAAGTTGGTTACTGCTTTAACAATAGCCTGCGCACGCTTTGCCGGGTCGCCGGATTTGAAAATACCGGAGCCTACGAATACGCCCTCGGCACCCAGCTGCATCATCAGTGCTGCATCCGCCGGAGTTGCTACGCCGCCTGCTGCAAAATTTACTACCGGCAAGCGTTTATGCTCATGTACGTAAACTACCAGATCATACGGCACCTGCAGCTCTTTGGCAGCGTTGAACAGTTCGTTTTCTTCCATCGCAGCGATTTGCGCAATTTGCTGATTCATTTTGCGCATATGGCGCACCGCCTGTACAACGTCACCGGTACCGGGCTCGCCTTTGGTACGGATCATGGATGCACCCTCGTTGATGCGGCGCAGCGCTTCGCCCAAATCCTTGGCACCGCAGACAAACGGTACGTTAAACTTAGTTTTATCGATATGGTAAACATCATCAGCCGGAGAAAGCACTTCGCTCTCGTCGATATAGTCAATCTCCAGAGCCTCCAGAATCTGCGCTTCTACAAAATGACCGATGCGCACCTTTGCCATAACAGGAATAGAAACAGCATTTTGAATTTCCTTAATCAGCTTCGGGTCGCTCATGCGAGCTACGCCGCCTGCCGCACGGATATCGGCAGGAATCTTCTCCAGTGCCATAACAGCGCAGGCACCTGCTGCCTCCGCAATATGCGCCTGTTCCGGTGTCGTAACATCCATAATTACGCCGCCCTTTAACATCTGTGCCAGCTGTGCATTTAATTTATAACGTTCGTTCATTGTGAATACCTCCAATATATATGCAAATAATAGGTTATGTGTAGTATTATACCTACATCTGAGCTTATTAGTATATTCATTTCTCGTCAATTTACTATGTTCAGTTTTAATATCGGTATTTTCACAGCTTACACAAACATAATGCTAAGCAACGCCTGAAGCGTTGCCGCAGGCAGCAAAAAAAGCAGCCGCTTTATCATCAACGATGATTGCGACTGCTTTTGCGTATCTTCAGCAAGCTCAATACTGCATTTACATATCTGCCTTCTTCATAACAACGGCAATAGCATTTTACAACTTCCGGATGTCATTACTTTTGCATCTGACCTCACATTTTTATGCAAAACTGAACTCTAATTACTGCACTATATTTAATTATAAACGTACTGCACTTTATAGAGCATTCATCAAAAATTTAATGCCGGTAACAAGCACCAGCACACTCGCCAGCTTCATCAAAATTCCGGACTGCAGCCTTTGCGCCAAGGCTACACCGCCCTGAGCACCGACAAAGGCACCAGCACCAATCGCCAAGCCGCTGGTCCACACAATATGCCCCAGCATAGCATGCGAAACTAAGCCTGCAAGCGAGGAAACTGCCAAAATGCAGGTAGAAGTAGCAATGGCCACGTGCACCGGGAAATTCAGTACATAAACCATAAAGGGAACGTGGACAATACCGCCGCCTATGCCCAAAATGCTGGCTAAAAAGCCCACACCGACGCTGCAAAGAACGCCCAGCTTCCAGTTATAGACTTCCGGCACCGCGCCGGCCGTCTTACCCGCCGCCTCCTTATTAGCCTTGCGATACATATTCACCGCTGCCAGCACAAAGAAAGCGCCAAACACCAGATAAAAAAGCCTGTCCTGCAGATATTCTGCGGCATAGCTGCCTAAAAATGCACCGGGAACGGTAGCCACGGCAAATTTCAAGGCCGCATCTACGCAAGCCTTCTTCTGCCTGATATAACCCCAGGTCCCCGAAACAGCATTCAGCAGTACCACCAGCACCGAAGTACCGATGGCCAGCTGCGGCTCATAATGCCAAGCAAACACCAGAAGCGGTACAATCACCATACCGCCGCCAATGCCTAAAAGCGCCCCCAATAAGCCAACTAAAATACCTAAGGCCAAAAAGCCTGCTACTTCCATCTGCATCCCTCTCATTCTCTCATAATTCTCATTGCAGATTAGCTTGGTTCTTTCTTAAAAATCTCTCGTCGGTCAAAATCATCTTTTGACCTGTATTCTCATATATTCCGCAAGTATTCAAAAACAATTGCGGAACAGCAAATATTTTACACCTAAATAATCAAAAAAGGAAGTGCCTGTGATATAAATTACTTAGGAAAAGTTAATTTTTTCCCAGCTACCGCCAGACATGGCAGCATCATACCCTTGCAGCCGTCAAGAGTGGAAGGTAACAGGGCTCACAAGTAAAAGCGGCAGCCGCCACCGGCGACTGCCACATGCATCAGCTTCGCTCTGAAATTATTCGGCAACTACCATAACCTTGAAGGTAGCAGTTACATCGGTATGCAGCTTAGCAACAGCGGTGTATTCGCCTAAGCCTTTAACTGCGGATTTCAGCTCAATTTTACGACGGTCAATGTTCAGACCGGTTTGCTTAATCAAAGCTTCGGCAACATCCTTGGAGGTTACGGAGCCAAACATTTTACCGTTTTCACCCACGCGTACCTTCATGGTTACTACAACCTTTTCTACCTGTGCGCCCAAAACAACAGCCTCATCCTTAGCCTGAGCTGCACGATGCTTAGCGGTTGCCTGGTCCTGTTTAGCCTGGTTGAGGTTAGCTGCGGTAGCTTCCTTAGCCAATTTACGCGGCAGCAGGTAGTTGCGGCCATAACCTTCGGCGGTTTCTACGATTTCACCTTTCTTGCCTAAGCTTTTAACATCTTGTAAAAGAATTACTTTCATCTGTTCGACACTCCTCTAACTGTTTTTTAGTCAGCGCAATAATCTGCGCTTCTACATCCCTGGCACGTTTATTTGCCAGCTGCACACCGGCCACCGTCTGATGACCGCCGCCACCCAGCTCTTCCATAATTACCTGCACATTGACGCTGCCGTCACTGCGGGCACTTATGCTCAGGGAACCATCTTTATATTCAACAATTGCCATGCCTACAGCTACACTCTCAATAGTAATCAGAGTATCCGCTGTCTGCGCGGCAAGCACGGAAGACATAGTATCATTATCTGCATTGCGCATAATTGCAACAGATAAACCGGGTATCGGCATTTTAGCTCCGGCTATCAGCTTAGCCTTCTGCTGTACAAAGCTCAAATCATCCTTAAACAGCTGGCGTATCAGATTCGGATTAGCACCGCAGCGGCGCAACAGAGCGGCAGCCTCAAAGGTTCGCTCGCCTGTCTGCACATTAAAGTTTTTCGTATCCAGGACAATGCCTGCATACAAGGCAGTTGCCTCCGCCGGAGTAATATCCAGTCTGTCATCAAAATAACCAATCAGCTCCGTTACCAGCTCACTGGTAGACGAGCTGGAAGGCTCCAGATACAGCAGTGTTGTATCACCGATAATATCCTCGGCACGACGGTGATGGTCGATGATAATGCGGTTTCGGCAAGCCTGCAGCACAGCCTTGCTGGCCGAAAGCACCTCGCGGTGATGGTCGACAATAACCAAAAGGCTCTTATTGGTAACCAGCGGCAAAGCATCCGCACCGCTCAGCATAATATCTATATACTTAGTTTCGTTAGCCGAAAGAATGATGTTCTCATTATCCAGCACCTCGGTAATACGCTTATAATAGGCATTATGCTCGCTGCTGACAATATAGGTTTCCTTGCCCAGCGACAAGCCCAGCTTAGTCATACCAATGGTAGCGCCTATGGCATCGTAATCCTCATTGACGTGTCCCATAACAAAGATACGGTCGGCCTGGAGCATCTGCTCATGAATCGTCTGCGCCACGATACGGGCACGTACACGCGTACTTTTGGCACCGACACTGCTCGTGCCGCCAAAGAACTGCGTATTCTTATCCTTCATAACAACAGCCTGGTCGCCGCCGCGTCCTAATGCCAGATACAGGCTCTTATTGGCATTGCCGATAAGCTCCTCCAGCGTAACGCCGTCACAGGCTACGCCTATACTTACAGTCGGCGGTATTTTATTGCCGCTGCGGATTTCGCGCACCTTATCTAAAATCATAAACTTATCTTCCATCATGTCCATTACGGCAGACATTGAAAAGCCCATCAGACTGCTTTCCTTGTTCATACGGCAGATAAAACCCTGCTTGGAGGCAGCCCACTTGGTCAGCAGCTCATTGATTTCGCCATTCAAATTGGCCATATTGGTTTCACTCAGCCCGCGCATAACCTCTTCGTAGTTATCAAAGCGCACATAGGCCAGGCACAGCTTATCATTGCTGTATTTCTGGCGCAAAAGCTCATAATCCGTGATATCCGTCAGATACAGCATCAGGCCGCTGGAGGTATTTTCCTTTTTGCTGTGACGCTCCTGCGTTTCTACACTGTAATAGCGCATACGATAATAGTGGTCCTCAATCTGAATAACCTGCTCTCCGTCACGCACACTCATCAGCTCAAAAGCATTCTGTGCCAACGGCAGAATTTCCTCAGGCTTTTTGCCCTCCAGATTACTTTTGCCTGTCCAGGCGGCAAATAATTCATTTTTCCATTGCAGCTTGCCATCTTTGGAAAAAACTGCAATGCCTACATCCAGCTTGCGCACCGCAAAATGGTTGGTACGTTCAATATTGCGGATAATATTATCCAGATAACTGCTGAAGAAGATTTCCCTGTTAATAAGATTCTGGCGGCTGAAATAGTAGATAATACAAAAAAGAATCAGTGCAGGAAAAATCAGCTTGGGCTGCAGATAGCAGACTAATATTGCCAGCAGCACAATTATCAGCAAATAAATATTAGTATCCGCTTTGGAATTCATATTCCGGTTAAACCTACTGAACATCATTTTCACCTCAAATCCGGCACATCTGCCGAACTTTACCTTTGTTTTCTGAATCTGCTTGCAGGACGGATTTTCCTGAAGTCCATAACAATATCAAAGGCACCTACATAAACCATAATCTGAGTAAAGATAGGAACTATAAAGAGCAGCGCTATACCGATATTTGCCCACCAACGCGGCTTGTGCTTTGTTTCTACAAACCAGTACAACAGCACGATGCCCTGCAAAACCAACACAAAGCTGCAGACCGTCTGTACCTGTCTCTTATACAC
>ENA-OUOY01001568-OUOY01001568.1-human-gut-metagenome-genome-assembly--contig:-NODE-1568-length-12990-cov-9.473058_pt1 | contig 12990 bp, 10 predicted proteins | sample MGYA00237937_ERZ548767 | MGnify/ENA primary metagenome ERZ548767 (study PRJEB26490, sample SAMN05356887) | human gut metagenome | biome: terrestrial biome; feature: human-associated habitat; material... | reverse complement strand
GCACCACCCGGACGCCCAGCAGGGTCAGGGTGACGAGGTCGTTCATGACGGCGTTCTTCAGCTCTTCGTTGATCATGGCGTTGCCGCCGTATTTTACCACCATGGTCTTGCCATGGTATTTCTGGATATAAGGGGTGGCCTCCGAAAAAAGCCGCGCCATTTCTTCGTTTTTCATCTGTTCCGCGCTCCTGTCAGGTTCTGTAATCGCCGTTGATCTTCACATAGTCGTAGGTCAGGTCACAGCCCCACGCCTTGGCACTTGCCTCGCCGGTGCCCATATCCACCTTGACCAGAATATCGTGCTCTGCCAGCACCTTGGCGGCTTCGTCCTCGCTGTACGGATGGTAGGCTGCGTTCTCGCACACATACACCTCGCCCGCCTTGCTGGAGAGCCAGACGCAGACCTTATCAATGGAGAAATCCCCGGGGGTGTAGCCGATGGCGCACAGGATGCGTCCCCAGTTGGCATCGCGGCCAAAGACCGCTGCCTTGAACAGGTTGGAGCAGACCACGCTGCGGCTGACGGCGCGGGCGGTTTTCAGGTCGGGTGCGTGGGTCACCTCGCAGGTGATCAGGTGGGTGGCACCCTCGCCATCTCCGGCGTGCTCGGCGCACATATGCTCTGCAATGGCGGTCAGCGCTGCCACAAAGGCGGCGTAGTCCGCGTTCTCCTCGCAGATCTCCGGGTTGCCCGCCAGACCGGACGCCATAATAATCAGGGTATCGTTGGTGGAGGTGTCCAGATCCACGCTCATCTGGTTATAGGTACCGGGCACAACGGTCTTGAGTGCCTTTTCCAGCAGCGCGGGCGAGACGGCGGCGTCCGTGGTGTAAAACGCCAGCATGGTGGCCATGTTGGGGGCGATCATGCCGCTGCCCTTGCCGATGGCACCCACGGTGCACACCTTGCCGCCCAGCTCGAACTGGATGGCGTATTCTTTTTTATGGGTGTCGGTGGTCATGATGGCGGTGGCAGCGTCCGTGCTGCCCTGCGCGGTAGCAGCCAGCTTTTCCGCTGCCGCCGGGATGCCCCGGGCAAAGGGGTCAATGACCATGGGCTGACCGATGACGCCGGTGGAGGCGGGCAGAACGTCCTTTGCGTCCATGTTCAGCGCCTTGCCCACCAGTGCACAGCACTCCTCAGCCAGCGCCACGCCGTTGGCGGCGCAGGTGTTGGCGTTGCCGCTGTTTACCACAATGGCCTGTGCGTAGCCATCGGCCAGATGGGCGCGGTCCACCTTGATGGGCGCACCGCAGACCTTGTTGGTGGTATACACGCCCGCAGCAGCGCAGCGCACCTCGGCCTTGATCAGCGCCAGATCGTATTTTTCGCTGTGATTTGCCCGGATGCCGCAATGGACACCGGCGGCGGCAAAACCCTTGGGCGCGCAGATGCCGCCCGCAACTTCCTTATACTGCATAACGATTTTCCTTTCCCACAAAGAAAAACAAGTTTATTCCAACCCTTTGGTCTCTTCCAGACCCAGCATCAGGTTCATGCACTGGACGGCGGCACCGGAGGAGCCTTTGCCCAGATTATCAAACAGCGAGACCAGCATCATCTGGTCTCCGGCGGCGTTCACGGTCAGATACAGTTCCATGCGGTCGGTGCCCGCCATGGCGTTGGAGTACAGGCCGTTTTCCGGCAGCGGCTCGTTCAGGCCGTGCACCTTCACGGTGGCAGCGTCCTTGTAGTAGTCCGCAAGGGCGGCAGCCACGGCCTCGGCGGTAGTGCCCGCAAGGGTAAGATCCAGCGGCACCAGCACCTGCATGCCGCAGTAGTAGTCGCACACCACCGGCACGAACATCGGCGTGTGCGCAAGGCCGCTGATCTTCTGCATCTCCGGCAGGTGCTTGTGGCCAAGGCTCAGGCCGTAGCTCTTGGGCGCATCCAGCTTGCTGTGCGCCGGGCGGTCGGGGCTTTCGTAGTCCGCAATCATCTTTTTGCCGCCGCCGGAGTAGCCGGAGATGCCGGTGCAGCTGAAGGGGTAGCTTTGCGGCACCAGCCCCAGTTCCACCAGCGGGCGGGCAATGCTGATAAAGCCGCTGGCATAGCAGCCGGGCACTGCCACGCGGTAAGAGTTCTGAATTTTTTCCTTCTGTCCCTTCAGCTCCGGGAAGCCGTAGTCCCATGCGGCATCGGTGCGGAAGGCGGTGGAGGTGTCCAGCACCTTCACGTCCGGGCGCAGCAGGGGCATGACTTCTTTAGAAGCCGCATCCGGCAGGCAGAGGAAGGCAAGGTCGGCAGAATTGATGACCTTTGCCCGCTCGTGCACGTCCTTGCGCCCTTCGGCAGAGATGGACAGCAGCTCGATCTCCGGGCGCTCGGCCAGACGGTCGGCGATGCGCAGGCCGGTGGTGCCGGAAGAGCCATCAATAAATACCTTTACCTTCATGCGTTCTCCTCCTCCCATGCGTCCAGCCGCGCCGCTGCCAGCGCGATCTGGCGCTGGACGCTGGCGGCGCTGGGGCCGCCATAGCTGGTGCGTCCCTCGCAGCAGTGCACAAGGTCGATGGCATCATAGATATCGGCCCCGAACAGCGGGCTGTAGCTCTGGAACTGGGTCAGGGTCAGTTCCTCCAGCGTTTTGTCGGCGGCAATGCAGTCCGACACCATGCAGCCGGTCAGCTTGTAGGCATCCCGGAAGGGCATTCCTTTCTTGGTCAGGTAGTCGGCGCAGTCGGTGGCGTTGATAAAGCCCTTTGCGGCGGCGCGGCGCATATTGGCAGGCAGGGTCTTCATGGTATCCAGCATGGGGGTGATGGTCTTGAGGCAGAGTTCCAAGGTATCCACTGCATCAAAGATGGCTTCCTTGTCCTCCTGCATATCCTTGTTGTAGGCCAGCGGCAGACCCTTCATCATCACCAGCAGGGTGTTCAGGTCACCGTACACGCGGCCGGTCTTGCCGCGGATGAGCTCGGTCACGTCGGGGTTCTTCTTCTGGGGCATAATGGACGAGCCGGTGGTAAAGGCATCGTCCAGCTCAATGAACTTGAACTCCCAGCTGCACCACAGGATGATCTCCTCCGAAAGACGGGACAGGTGCATCATGCAGATGGAAATGGCGCTGGCCAGCTCGATGCAGAAATCACGGTCGGACACGCCGTCCAGACTGTTGGCGCAGGGGGCGGCAAAACCCAGCTTTTCGGCGGTGAAATCCCGGTCCAGCGGGTAGGTGGTGCCTGCCAGTGCGCCCGAGCCCAGCGGGCACTGGCTGTCCATGCGGGCGGTGGCGTCCGCAAAGCGGTCGAGGTCGCGCAGCAGCATGGAAGCGTAGGCCATCAGCGCGTGGCCGAAGGTGATGGGCTGGGCACGCTGCAAATGGGTGTAGCCGGGCATGACGGAGGCGGTGTTCTCCGCCGCCTTTTTGCACAGCACCCGTACCAGCTCCACGATGTAAGCCTGCAAAGTTTTGCTGTAATCCCGCAAGGTCAGGCGGATATCCAGCGCCACCTGATCGTTGCGGCTGCGGCCGGTGTGCAGCCGCTTGCCCGCATCCCCGATGCGGGCGGTCAGGGTCTGCTCCACAAAGGTGTGCACGTCCTCGGCGGCGGGGTCAATGGTCAGCGCACCGCTGGACAGGTCGTCCGCGATGGAAGCCAGACCGCTGAGGATGTCCGCACAGTCCTGCTCCGAGATGATGCCCTGCCGTGCCAGCATGGCGGCATGGACGCCGCTGCCGCGCATATCCTGCGCGATCATCCGCTGGTCGAAGCGGATGGAGGAGTTGAAGTCGTTGACGCGGCTGTCCACCGCCTTGGAAAACCGACCCTTCCAGAGTTGTTCTGCCATAATATAAACTCCTTATAAAAACGGCAAAGCCGCCGCAGGGGAAAACGCTCCTGCGGCGGTGCCGCCGGCTACGATGCCGGTGTGGGAATCCGCGTGTGAAAGTGTGAAAACACACGCAGTCGAAAATGTTGCGATTACTTGACCTCCGGCCAGTTCTTGGACAGCTTTGCGCGCTCCTTGATGGACAGGCCGAACAGGTTGATGAAGCCGGTGGCATCGGACTGGTCGTAATCCTTATCGACGCCGAAGGAAGCGGTCTGCTCATCGTACAGGGTGAACGGAGAGGTGACGCCGGCGTTGATCATGTTGCCCTTGTAGAGCTTCAGCTTCACATCACCGGTCACGGTCTTTTCCAGACTATTGGCAAAGGCATCCAGTGCCTCGCGCAGCGGGGTGAACCACTGGCCGTTGTACACGATGTCGGCGTACTTCTGTGCCAGCTGTGCCTTGAAGTGAGAGCTTTCCTTGTCCAGCGTGATGGTCTCCAGCACGTCGATGGCCTTGTACAGGATGGCGCCGCCGGGAGTCTCGTACACGCCGCGGCTCTTCATGCCCACCAGACGGTTCTCCACGATGTCCAGCAGACCGATGCCGTTTGCGCCGCCCAGCTTATTCAGGTACTCCACCAGCTCCACAGCGCCCATCTCCTTGCCGTCCACGGCGGTGGGGATGCCCTTTTCAAAGTGGATGGTCACATAGGTGGGCACATCGGGTGCCTGCTCGGGGCTGACACCCAGCTCCAGAAAGCCGGGCTTGTTGTACTGGGGCTCGTTGGCGGGGTTCTCCAGATCCAGACCCTCGTGGCTCAGATGCCATAGGTTCTTGTCCTTGGAGTAGTTGGTCTCGCGGTTGATCTTCAGGGGGATGTGGTGCGCCTCGGCGTAGTCGATCTCCTCGTCACGGCTCTCGATGTCCCACTCACGCCACGGAGCGATGATGGCCATATCCGGGCACAGTGCCTTGAGGGTCAGCTCAAAACGCACCTGATCGTTGCCCTTGCCGGTGCAGCCGTGGCAGATGGCATCTGCACCCTCCTTGATGGCGATATCAGCCAGTGCCTTGGCGATGCACGGACGTGCAAAGCTGGTGCCCAGCAGGTAGTCCTCGTACTTAGCGCCGAACTTCAGGGTGGGGAAGATGTAGTTCTCCACAAAGTCCTTCTTCAGGTCCAGCACATACAGCTTGGATGCGCCGGTAGCCTTGGCCTTTTCTTCCAGACCGTCCAGCTCAGTACCCTGACCCACGTCACCGGAAACAGCAACGACCTCGCAGTTGTTGTAGTTTTCCTTCAGCCAGGGAATGATGATGGAGGTATCCAGACCGCCGGAGTAAGCCAGCACGACTTTTTTGATGTTTTCCTTTTTCATGATAAACGCGCTCCTTTAATAAAAATACACTTTTGTTCTCTGATGCGCATTTCCCTTCGCATCCTCTGTCTTTCGTTTGCGGTTGATGCTTTTATTATACGCAGCGCGGTTTTTCCGTCAATGCTAAAAACTGCCAAACATAGCGCCCGTTTCGCTTTTCTTTTGGTTTAATCTGTATCTTTATTCAAATATTTTTAAATATATGCGTATTTTATGCAATTTGAGTGTATTTTTTCATGGGGTTTCGGGGGAACTCCCTCTGGCAAAGCCGCTTGCCGGGGTACCCCTTTCGTCTGCTCACTGCGTTCGCAGCCACACTTCCCCCTTTTGTCGCTACGCGACATCTTCCCCCGGCCGGGGGAAGTCGGCCCTCAAGGGGACGGCTTCAGTGGTGGCGGGAAACTTTGCGGCAGCGCTGAAAGGCGTCCCCTTGGGGGAGCTGTCGCGCAGCGACTGAGGGGGTACAAAAAGCTCCCCCCTCGGGGGAGCTGTCGAGCGTATGCGAGACTGAGAGGGTTCGTCCCCCCTACAAACAAAACCACCGGAGCATCCGCAGACGCTCCGGTGGTTTAACTATAACTATTTAGTTCAGCTTCAAATCGCCCTCTTTGATCCAGCCCAGCTTGCGCTCCACCTCGCAGAACACTACGCTGAGCACGGCAGGCAGCACAAAGCACAGCAGCGCCATGGCAGCCCAGTCCATGGGAGTGATGGCAGCCTTGGTACCGGCGGCAATATCGCTGACCCAGCCGGTGTAGACGCCGATCTGACCCACCAGACCGCAGGTGCCCATGCCGGAGGAGACCGCTGCGCCGTTCATCTCAAAGTGGAACAGGCAGGTAGCCAGCGGGCCGGTGATGGCACTGGCCAGCGTGGGGGCGATCCAGATGCGGGGATTCTTGATGATGTTGCCCATCTGCAGCATACTGGTGCCCAGACCCTGACTGACAAGGCCGCCTACACCGTTCTCCTTGTAACTCATCACGGCAAAGCCCACCATCTGGGCGCAGCAGCCTGCCACGGCAGCACCGCCTGCAAGGCCGGTCAGACCCAGTGCGGCGCAGATAGCAGCGGAGGAGATGGGCAGGGTCAGTGCCACACCCACGATGACCGACACCAGAATGCCCATGACCAGCGGAGCCTGCTCGGTAGCCCACATAATAAGAGTGCCCACCTGACTTGCGGCTGCACCGATAGGGGCGGCGATGAGCATGGAAAGCCCGACGCCCGCAAAGATGGTCACCAGCGGGGTGACAAGGATATCCACCTTGGTCTCCTTGCTTACCGCCTTGCCCAGCTCTGCCGCCACAATGGCAATGATGAGCACAGCCAGCGGGCCGCCTGCACCGCCCAGCGCATTGGCCGAGTAGCCCACGGTGATCAGGCTGAACAGCACCAGCGGCGGGCAATGCAGTGCCCAGCCGATGGCACAGGCCATGGCGGGGCCGCTCATGGCCGTTGCGTAGCCGCCCAGATCCACCAGCAGTGCAAGACCGGTCTGCTGACCCACCGTCTTGATGATGGTACCGATGAGCAGGCTGGCGAACAGGCCCTGTGCCATTGCGCCCAGCGCGTCAATGAGGTAACGCTGCGGAGAGATGACGATATCCTTCCGCACCAAAAATTCTTTCAGCTTCGACATAAAACTTGCCTTTCTATCCAAAACAGATCGTTAAGGTTACGAACGTATGTTCTGTATCATACCATACACCTGTCAAGACAGCAAGAGGTTGCTGGAAAAATTGTGAAATTTCGGCTTTGTGCAATGTTCTGCCCTGCCGGAACGTATTCCATTTGGAACTTTTTCCGACACACTGCCCCGGTGGAGAATTTGTGTAGAAGCCCGCTGTGCCGTTGACGGCTCCCCGCGTGCGGGTGTATACTAGAGAAAGCGTAAAGTTATTATCCGCCGTCCTTTTTATTATAAGCGCATGGGCGGCGTGGAATAAAAGCGGACCCGCCCCGGGCAAGGGGCAAAGACCCGGTGCAGCACAGCGCTGCACCACCGGGAGATTCGGAGGCAGAGACAATAGATGAAAAAACGATTTGACCGATCCGGCACAGCCCGCCGCAAGGCGGTGACAGCCATTGCAGCGCTGACCATGGCGCTGGTTCTGGCTGTGGGCGGCGCAGGGGCAGCGACCCTGCTGTCTGCACAGCCGGAAACTTTGACCGTGGGCGCAGTCGTGCCCCACGTTACCGCCGAAGCACCGCAGCAGACTGCTCCGGCTGACCCTGCCCCGGCAGCGGAGAGCACGGCGACTGCCCCGGAGCAGACAGCGGAAAGCACCGCGCAGCCGCAGCAGGCCGAGTCTGTCCCGGAACAAGCAGAAAAACCGGAAACTGCCGAAACCGCGCCGGCTGAACCGGAAGAAGCTGCCGCAGCACCGGAAACGCCGGAAACGCCGGCACAGCCCGCCGGGGACGCCGCGCTGGAAGAGGAGAACTCCCCTGCCATGCTGCTGGAAGAGACCCCGGAGCTGGCCGCACAGGACCCGCAGGCTCCCGCAGCGGACGGCACCGCCCAGAATGATACCGCCGCCCAGCACACCCCGGAGGACAGCGTACTGCTGACCCCGGAGCAGATCCAGCAGGCGCTGGATTCCGGCGCGCTGGAGGATGCCGAGGCGCAGTGCATCGACCTGACTGACGAAAATGGCTTTTTCCGGTGGCTGTTCAACTGGCTGTTCGGCAGCAAGGATAAGGAAGAGGAACCGGCTCCGGCCTACTCCGGCTGGCGCACCGAGAACGGCAAGACCTACTACTATGCGCAGGACACCAACAAAAAAGTCACCGGCCTGCGCTCCATTGACGGCAAGCTGTATTATTTCGATGCCAACGGCGTAAAGCAGGACAACGTGACCTTTGGCATCGACGTGTCCAAGTATCAGTCCGGGCTGGACTGGAACAAGATCAAAAAGTCCGGGGTGAGCTTCGTCATCATCCGCATCGGCTACCGGGGCTACGGCGCTGCGGGAAACCTAGTCAAGGACCCCATGTTCGAGGAGCACTTCACCAACGCCCGCAACGCGGGGTTGAAGGTGGGCGTGTATTTCTTTACACAGGCCGTGAACGAGGCCGAAGCACAGGAGGAGGCCGATGGCTGCAACTGGGCGCTGAACGGCCGGATGCTGGACTACCCCATCTTCTATGACACCGAGGCCTCCACCGCCCCGCACGGCACCGGCCGCGCCGACGGTCTGGGCGTCGAGGACCGCACCAAATGCGCCATCGCCTTCTGCGAGCGGGTGAAGGAGCTGGGCTACAAGCCCGGCGTGTACGCTTCCACCACATGGTACCGCAAGCGGGTGAACTACAACACCCTGCGCAGCCGCTACACCATCTGGAACGCCCACTACGGCGTCTCTTCCAGCCCCATCGGCTGCGATATGTGGCAGGGCACCAGAACAGCCCACATCAACGGCTACAGCGGCGAGCTGGACGCCAATATCAGCTATATCGGGTAAAAGAGACTAAACACCCCGGTCAGCGGCGCAAGCACTGACCGGGGGTGTTTTTATCATACTGTCCTGTTTTTCCGCATAAGCTGGTGGCAGAGTATGCAAGCGCAAATGGCGGGGAGGCATGGGGATATGTTTGTGGTCACACTGAGCAAGACGAGCCTGAAAAAACTGGGAGCAGGGGCGGCGTGCTGCGCGCTGGTGGTGTTCAGCGCCATGCTGGGGCGGTTCATCAGTACCCGGACGGTGGCGGTGGCTGCCCCGGTGAACCGTATCGAGAGCGCACAGGACATCCAGACATGGTTCACCGGCTACGGGCTGGAGGTGGACGGTGCGTCCATCACGGCGGATAAGGTCAAGATCCCCCGCAGGTGGGACGACAGTTTTTCTGCCTTCAACGGGGTGGTGCAGCAGAGCGGCATGGATCTTGCCCGCTACAAGGGCAAAACGGTGGAAAAATGGTCGGCGCTGCTCCCGGCGGCAAGCAACGGCGAGACCAGCCGCTACGGCGTGCTGCTGGTGTATAAAAAGAAGGCCGTGGGCGCGTATCTGCTGGAAAAACCTTCCGGCACGGTGCTTGGACTGCAGGACGCTCAGAACGAACTGGCAAAGCAGACTTCCGGCGAGGATTACAGCGGCGACTGGGGCGAGCGGCACGACGAGCAGCTGACCGACAGCACCGCGCAGCAGACCTCCGGCGAACCGGAGGCAGAACCCGAAGCCGCCCCGCAGGCAGCCCCCTACACCGAGCTGCCGCTGGACGCAGAAGGGTATCCCGTGGAATAGGGACGGCATTCGGGGGAAAGACGACCTTTTTTAAGCTCTTGTCCGGCAGTTGCACAAACTGCCTAGTTTTTACAAACGATTGGACAAAAATTAGACAAAACACGGATTTTTGTAGCATCCGTATGTTCAAATATAACAAAAAATTCTTGTAAAAATCGGCAATATGAAACGGTGCAAAAAAAACGGTACGGGTTTATAATAATAGTATACCGATCCCCATTGGCAAAGCTATGTTCCGGGGCTGAATGTGCAGCCCGGGCAGAGGGATCAAGTAGTAAGGAGAAAATGATTATGAAGGAATTTCAGTACACTATTAAGGATGCCTGCGGCATCCATGCCCGTCCCGCCGGCCTGCTGGTCAAGACCGTGAAGGGCTTTGCAAGCACCGCCACCCTCGAGAAGGACGGCAAGAGCTGCGATATGCGCAAGCTGATGGCTCTGATGGGCATGGGCGTCAAGCAGGGCGAGACCGTGACCATCAAGGTCGAAGGCGATGATGAAGAAGCAGCCGCAGAGGCCATCCAGAAGTTCCTGAGCGAGAACGTCTGAGCCGCGACTTGAAAGCCGAGCCCTCGCGGGGAAACTGCGGGGGCTTTTTTGACAAAACGCCGGGCGCTGCACGCCCGGCTGTAAGTGGAAGGAGAACGTGCTATGCAGGTAGGCACCGGCAAAAGCGTACTCAATGGCATCGCCATTGGCAAGCTGAAGATCTACAAGAAAAAAGATACCGCGATTTCCACTGCCCCTGTGGCAGATACCGCCGCAGAACTGGAGCGTTTTGAAGCTGCCCGCCAGAAGGCCATTGAGCAGCAGACCGCCCTGTATGAAAAGGCACTGGCAGAAGCCGGCGAGGACATTGCCGAGGTGTTCAACATCCACGCCATGATGCTGGATGATGACGACTTTGTGGACGCCATCAAGGAGATCATCAACGGGCAGAAGATGTGCGCCGAGTACGCCGTCAAGACCGCCGGCAACAATCAGGCTGCAGTGTTCTCTGCCATGGACGACCCGTATCTGCAGGCCCGCAGCGCCGATGTGCTGGACATTGCGCAGGCCATGCTGGACATTCTGCAGGGGGTGGACAACGCTTCCCTGCAGGGCACCGAGCCCAGCATTCTGGTAGCCGAGGATCTGGCTCCCTCCGAGACCGTGCGCATGGATAAAAGCCTGCTGCTGGGCTTCATCACCCGCGAGGGCAGCTCCAACAGCCACACCGCCATTCTGGCACGCAGCATGAACATCCCCGCCCTGATCCAGTGCAAGGACATTCAGGACGACTGGGACGGCAAGATGGCTGTGGTGGACGGCTACAACGCCTGTGTGTATGTGGACCCCACCCCCGATCTGCTCAAGAGCCTGAAAAAGCGCCAGCAGGAAGACCAGAAAAAGCAGGCCCTGCTGCAGGAGCTGAAGGGCAAGCCCAACACCACGCTGGACGGCAAGACCATCAACGTGTTTGCCAACATCGGCGGCATGGGCGACGTGGGCGCTGTGCAGCAGAACGACGCCGGCGGCGTGGGTCTGTTCCGCACCGAGTTCGTCTACCTGAACTGCAAGGACTTCCCCACCGAAGACTACCAGTTCGAGGCTTACAAGCAGGTGTTGGAAAGCCTTGCACCCCGCAAGGTGGTGGTGCGCACCTGTGATATCGGCGCAGACAAGACCGTGGATTATATGAAGCTGGATCACGAGGATAACCCCGCACTGGGCTACCGCGCCATCCGCATCTGCCTGACCCGCAAGGACTTCTTCAAGACCCAGCTGCGTGCGCTGCTGCGGGCTTCCGCCTACGGCAACATGAGCATCATGTTCCCCATGATCACCAGCCTGCGGGAGCTGCAGGACGCCAAGGCTGTTCTGGAAGAGTGCCGCGCCGAGCTGACCGCCGAGGGCGTGAAGATGGGGCAGAACATTGAAGTGGGCACCATGATCGAGACCCCCGCCGCCGTGTTCATCGCGGACGAGTTGGCCGCCGAGTGCGACTTCTTCTCCATCGGCACCAACGACCTGACCCAGTACACCTGTGCACTGGACCGCCAGAACGCAAAGCTGGAGCCCTTCTTCAACCCCCATCACCCCGCCGTGCTGCGCGCCATCAAGATGACCATTGAAGCCGGTCACCGCCACGGCATCTGGGTGGGCATCTGCGGTGAGCTGGGTGCCGACACCGCCCTGACCGAGACCTTCCTGCGCATGGGCGTGGACGAGCTGTCCATGAACGCCAAGAGCATCCTGCCGGTGCGCAAGATCATCCGCAGCGTAGACCTGAGCAAGCCCTCTGAGAAGGCCTGACCCGCGGAAAAAATATTATTATAATTTGTGGCTCAGAAACGCCTGCGGGCGTTTTTGAGCCACTTTTTTTCACAGAAGGGGTAACTCCCGGACAGGCAAACCTTGCCGCCACACAAAAAAGCTCCCCCTTTCGGGGGAGCTGGCACGCCGTAAGGCGTGACTGAGAGGGTTCGCGCGGCGGGCATTCCCAATCATTTCCGCTGTTCCAGCATGGTCTGGATGCGGGTCTTGGCGCGGTAATAGGTCACCCGTGCCCATGCAGCATTGTGGCCAAAAATGGCTCCGATGCGGTCAAAGGGCAGTTCGCCAAACACCCGCAGGCTGAAAACCTCCTTGTAGGGTTCTTCCAGCGCGTGCAGACACTGGTGCACCGTAAAGGCGGCATCCTTGTCCACCAGCAGCTGCGCGATATCCGGGCTGTCGACGGCTTTTGTTTCGGCATCTTCCAGCGGGGCGGCGTGCTTTGCGCGGCGGCAGTGGTCGTAGTAGGCGTTGCGCGCCACGGTGAACAGCCACGCCCGCACATCCTGCTTGCCGTCATAGTCTTTCAGGCCGTCCAGTGCCCGGAAAAAGGTCTCCTGCGTCAGTTCCTCGGCCAGCGTTTCGCTGCGGGTAAGCCCCTGCAAAAACAGGCAGACGTCCCGAAAGTAGAGCCGGTAGATGGTTTCAATGTCCATAGGCATCACTCCGGCCATTCGACCTCATCCCATGCCGCAGGCTCGCTGCCCACTGCATACCATGTACCGTCCTGACCGTTGAACGCCACCGTCATGTCCGCTGCATCCACCACCGCCGAGTGGTCAGTGCGCATCCATCCGGTGCTGCGGAGCAGGTCTGTGTCCTTTTTCAGCACTTTATCAAGGGCATCGTGCACCCACGGGATGCGGTAGCGGATGGCCTCGTAGTGCCCATCGGCATGGGTCGGCTTCAGGTATACGTCCTCGGCGCGGGTCTCCAGCACCCAGCCGTTTGCACCGTTTTCTGCCTGCCGGTAGGAAGCCTGCAATCGTGCATCAAAAAAGGATACCCGGTCACAGGCGGTGTAGCCGTACCAACCAAAGCCGCACACCGCCGCCAGCGCCAGCGCTGCCGCAAAGCTGCACAGCATGGTGCGCAGTCGGCGGCGGTTCAGGCTACTGCGGATGTTTTTCAGCGGTGCATCCGGCTGGGGTTCCGGCTGCACCGGCACCGGTTTTTCCATCTGTTCCAGCTCTGCACGGCAGGCGGGGCACTCTGCAAGGTGCTGCTCCACCAGCGCACTGCTGGCGGGGCTGGCAAGCTTTTCGGC
>ENA-OUOY01001562-OUOY01001562.1-human-gut-metagenome-genome-assembly--contig:-NODE-1562-length-13011-cov-8.787820_pt1 | contig 13011 bp, 10 predicted proteins | sample MGYA00237937_ERZ548767 | MGnify/ENA primary metagenome ERZ548767 (study PRJEB26490, sample SAMN05356887) | human gut metagenome | biome: terrestrial biome; feature: human-associated habitat; material... | reverse complement strand
TGTTTAACAACAATGTGTTGAACTGATTACGCTACATATTATATGAGGAGATTTTTGCATGAAAAAAATAATGTCAAAACTACATTTTAGAAGTATATATAAAACAATCGTATTAACTTTGATCTTATGCTTTGTCTATAATATTGCCTATTTAATGATGAGTGCCTCAGGTATGAATGTATATCTTAGACAAAGTCTAGAAGTCGTATTAAGCTTATTGTCAAGTTTAGGTTTCTATTTTATTTGCACAAAGATATGGAAGAAACAAAATTTTTGCGCATCTGCAATTTTGAAAGTGTTAGTGCTACAAGGTATTTATATTTTAATTGTGAGTGGAATTCTTACAAATCTAGTGAATGTTTGCGCAAATAATACAAGCTTAATGTTAGTGTTACAACTTATTAGTGCATTCTGCTTAGTTATGATGGTGCCATTCCAGTTGATTTTCTATTATGGATTGATTCACGATAAAAACTTAAAGGAATTTATTCCTTTTGCACTAAAAAAACACCAGAAATCCATGTTGAACTGGTATTGTACATTACTAATCTGTATTGTTGTGTTTGATACAATGTCTGGAGGTTTATTTAGTGCAGCACAAGGCTTTAATGCCCAAAGTATTTTAGTTGGATCTATGTATATGGGTAATCCTATGATATCTTGGATGATGTATTTATTCTTGGGAGTTAGCTTTAAGTCGAGTCTTGCAGCTATGTTTACTTATTTGTTTGTGAATTTTTTGATGGGCTTTTTCTATTGCATTCTTGAATTGAATTATGTTTCTTATGTAGGAAGTCTTTTAGATGCAGATTAATGAATTGAAAATTACCAGTCGAAGACTTGGTCTTTTAGTAAAGATGAATATCTTAACGGTTGAGGATCTATTGAAATATTATCCTTTGCGGTATGATACGGTTCAAACATTGCCCTATTCACAATGGAATGAAAAGGAAAATGTTGTATTCCAAGGCTTGATTTGTTCAACCGCAAGAGTGATTCGTTTATCTAAGAATCGTTCGATGACTAAGTTTAAAGTTATGTCGTGGAATGAAGAATTAAACATTACTTTATTCAATCGTCCATGGCCATCTCAATTTGGTTTTGGCAAGACGATTACAATTTATGGACAATATCAAGGGAATAATAATGTGGTAGCTTCTACTTATAATTTTAAACCTTTAGATCAACAATTAGGCTTACATCCAGTATATCCATTGATTGAAGGTTTGAAGCAATCCGATATACAGGCCATTATGAAAGAGGCCCTTAAATATGTGGATGTTTTGCCTCAAAGAGTACCACAAAGGTATATTGAAAAGTATAAGTTGTTAGATATATCTACGGCTTATAAATGGATTCACTTTCCAGAGAATGAAAAGCAGCTGCATGCCGCAATTCGTACATTGAAGTATGAAGAGTTTCTATGTTTTCAATGCGTAATGCAGTCGATGCATGAAAAGAAGGAAATTAAAAAAGCTAAGAAATTTTCTATGGCAACAGTAAAGAAATGGATTTCAGATCTTCCTTTTGAGTTAACGAAGGATCAGCTTTCTAGTATTGACGATATTCTATATGATTTAAAGAGCACAAATGTCATGTTTCGCCTTGTTCAAGGAGATGTTGGATGTGGTAAGACAATTGTTGCTCAAATTAGCATGTATGCCAATCAGCTAGCTGGGTATCAATCGGCTTTGTTGGCACCAACCGAAATCTTAGCTCGCCAACATGTAGATAATATGCATAAATTAGGCTTAGATGCGACTTTATATGTTTCGAGTTTACCGGCTAAGGAAAAGAAAGAAGTTTTAACGAAACTTGAGAATGGAGAAATATTAAATGTGGTAGGGACACATGCTTTATTTCAAGAAAATGTCATTTTTAATAAATTAGGCCTTGTAATTGCGGATGAGCAACAGCGTTTTGGCGTGAAACAAAGGAGATCTTTATTAGAAAAAGGCAAGTGTGTTGATTTTCTAATGATGTCAGCTACACCGATTCCTAGAACGTATGCGCATTTCTTATATGGAGATATGGATATTAGTTCGATTCATACAATGCCTAAAGGAAGAAAGAGTGTTGTCACAAAGTATTTTAAAACTTCAAGTATGTCGCCAGTTTTAAAAGATGTATTGAAATTTATTCAAGAAGGAAGACAATGTTATGTCGTGTGTCCTGCCATTGAAGAGAATGATGAATTTAAAATGCGTAATGTATTTGAAATTTATGAAGGCATGACAAAGACATTAAAAGATATACGTATTGGCTTGCTTCATGGAAAAATGACAAGTCAGGAAAAGGAAGAAACGATGGAGAAGTTCTCTAAACATGAATTGGATATCCTTGTTTCTACAACAGTTATTGAAGTTGGAATTGATGTGGCCAATGCGAGTGTGATGGTCATTTATGATGCGCATCGTTTTGGCTTAAGTACTTTGCATCAGCTTAGAGGACGTGTGGCACGTGATAAAAAACAGGGGTATTGTTTCTTGTTGTCGGCATCGAGTGATCCTCAGGCTATTGAACGCTTAAAAAAGATGGAAGAATTAAAGGATGGCTTTGAAGTATCCAATTATGATTTGCATATGCGCGGTCCAGGTGATATTTTAGGGATAAGACAAAGTGGTATGCCTTGTCTTGTGTTTGGTGATTTTGAAAAAGACCAGGCCATGATGGAAACGTGTATTCATGATGCGAAAGAAATCATACAAGATCAAGTGGATGTGGATTTGTTGTTGTATATTTCAAGGGCTATTGAAAGTGCACAGTATTTTGATTAGGAGTTTTACGATGGATAAACAGAAGATAGAGAATAAAGCTATATATTTTATGTGCTTATTAAGTATGATATGCATTCTTGTTTTGATTGCTTACTTCTTCTTTTTGCGTAATGTTGAAATTGATATTATGGCAAATGCGCAATATACGTATGTTGGAGAAAATGGAAACGCGAGTGTGACGGTAAGTGCTAAACAGGGAGATCTAAATCAAAGAACACAGGATTTTTTGAACTCTGTTCAATATGAAGTCAGTCCGAATACAGATTTATCAAATGGAGATACAATTCATGTAACGGCAACGTATGATGAGGCTTTAGCCAATCAATATCATTATCAGCCAAAAAGTGTTGAAACCGATGTGGTGGTTAAGGGGCTTGCCAATCGTTATAGTGCATTAGAGGACATTCCAAAAGCATTGATTCAGGATGGGAAAGATGCAGCTATAGATTATGTAAAAGATAATCAAGAATCTATATATACTATAGACGGTAAAGAAGATAAGGCGCCTGGACTTGATAAAATGAAGATTGTCTATTCGGCTTATTTAAAATCGAATCAAAAAAATAATAGTGATCGATTTGTATATATTGTACAAATGAATTATGCCTCAGAAATTTTATATTACATGGTATGTATTCCAAATATTAATGATTCAGATTCGATAGATACGCATAATATTTATGGAGAAAAGGCGTATTTAACGCAAGATGAATGGAATGGTAAAGATTTTAGTGGATATGTAAATCGTGTATATTCATTAAAATATCAAATTGAACAAATAAATAAAGAAGTCAAATCAAATTGACTTCTTTATTTTAGTTTATTCATTAATTCTTCAAAATCTGGTTTTTCAATTTCATGAAATTCAATGGTAACACTATCGTTATCTTTATAACGTGGAATCAAATGAACGTGGAAATGGTTAACACTTTGTCCTGCAGCTTCATGCACATTACTTAAAATGTTGATGCCATCACAATGTAGAGTTTGTTCCAATTTGTTGGCAAGCTTACTAGCAACTTCAAATACATGGTTGCGTGTTTCATCTGGACAATCTAAAAAAGAATCACAGTGTTCTTTTGGGACAACAAGTGTATGTCCATAAGAAGTAGGGTTGATGTCTAGAAAAGCGATAACACTTTCGTCTTCATAGATTTTATTGCTTGGAATTTCACCATTAGCGATCATACAAAAAATACACATAAGTATACGTCCTCCTTATTAAAAATAATACATCGTTTTAGATAAAATGAAAAGCCAGACTAAGGGGGTGTCTGGCTTTTCAATAAGGGGATAGAAAATAGTATGAATACCATTTACTGATTTCATACCGGCAAGGTCTTCAAACTCCTTGCTTGTATAGAAGTATACCATAAGTTGTGTCAAACAAAATGTGAAAAGTGTGGGAAAATATGTGATTTAACACAAAAGTAGTATTTTCACCCCACTTTTTTGTTTTTTTTGACTCATTTTACAAAATTGATAGTGCTTGCGAGTGTCAAAAATGGGAAAATTTGGATTTTTCATGAATTATAAATATTGAGAACTAGTTTTATGCTATAATGTAAACTAAGCGGAGGTTTTGAGATGATTGTAAAAACCATTCAGGAAATAACAAATATGATGCATGCAAATGTGCATGGTGATATTGATGATACAAGAAAAATACATGGTGTTGTGATTGATTCACGACAGGTGACAAAAGATGTTTTATATGTACCAATTATTGGTCAAAGGGTAGATGGACATGTATTTGCCAAACAAACAATTGAAGATGGTGCTTTGATTAGTTTGTGGCAAAAGGATCATCTTCCATATCCGGATTTTCCAGTTATTTTAGTTGATGACACGCTTAAAGCTATGCAAGATCTTGCAAAAGCGTATTTAGATGAGTTACGTCCATTAGTAATTGGTGTAACGGGTTCTAACGGAAAAACCAGTTGTAAAGATATGTTATATAGTATTTTCTCACAAGAGAAAAAAACACAAAAAACACAGGGAAATCGTAACAGTGAAATTGGTCTTCCATTAACTATTTTTGACTTTGATGAAGATATTGAAGTAGCAATTTTAGAAATGGGTATGGAAAACAAAGGCGAAATTACACAGTTGACTTCAATTGCACAGCCAGATATTTCTGTGATTACTTCTGTAGGTTCAGCTCACATGGAAAATTTGGGCGGTAGACTTCAGATTGCGCAGGCAAAATGTGAAATTTTAGAGGGATTAAAAGAAAATGGCTTATTCCTTTATAATCATGAAAGTGAAGAAATAAAACAGGTTCTTTCGACTTTGAATACAGAAAATAAGAAAATCGTATCTTTTGGTCAAGGTGGAGATGTTTCTATCACAAGTGATATTAAATATGATAAAGAAGGAATTGTTTTCAAATGCAATATTCTAGATGCACCTGTTCATTTACGTGCATTTGGTGATTTTCAGGCTATGAACGCATTGCCGTGTATTTTTATCGCAAAGGCTTGTCAATTAAAAGAGGAATCTATTTTAAAAGGATTGGCTGATTTAGAAATGACAAAGATGCGTACACAGCTAATTCCAGTTTCAAATGCGTATATTTTAGATGATACGTATAAATCAAATCCAGAAAGCGCAAAGGCAGCTATCGATACATTGATGGAATTGCCTGCGCAAAAACATATCGCCATTTTATCGGATATGTTAGATCTTGGAAGTGAAGAAAAACAATTGCACTTTGATGTGGGCGAATACGCTAAACAAAAAGGTGTAGACGAACTATATTGTACGGGACCTCTTTCTAAAGAAACAAGTGATGGTTTTAATGGAAAGTGGTATGAAACAAAAGATGAGATATATGAAGCTGTTAAACCTTTGTTAGATCAAGATTGTATTGTTTTGATCAAGGGTTCAAGAGCTATGAAAATGGATACGTTAGTAGATGCATTTAGGGGGAAAAAACAATGAGTAAATTACGTTTAGGTGTCATATTTGGAGGACAAAGTAGTGAATACTCTGTTTCATTGCATTCTGTCGCTTCTTTTTTACGTCAGATTCATGCGGATAACTATGATATGACTTTAATTGGAATTAATAAAAATGGACATTTCTATTTATATAATGGAGATGTGGATTCGATTGAACATGATACATGGCAAAGTGAAGAAACTTGTGTATCTTGTGCATGGGTAAATGGTGGAATCATGCCTTTGGATGGTTCAAACAAAGTGATTGAATTGGATTGTGTGTTCCCAGTACTACATGGAAAAAATGGAGAAGATGGATTGATTCAAGGATTGCTTGAATTGATGAATATTCATTATGTAGGCTGTGATGTAATGTCAAGTGCTATGTCAATGGACAAAGAAATCATGCATATTCTTTGTAAGGAAGCAAATATTCCGTGTGCAGATTATATTTGTTTATACGCAAATCGAGAAAATCCTACATTTGAACAGATTCAAGAAGAGATTCCATTACCATGGATTGTTAAGCCATGCAATGCAGGAAGTAGCTATGGGGTTCATTTTGTGAATGATAAAGAAGAATTTGAAAGTGCATGTAAAGATGCTTTCTTCTATGATGGTCGCGGTAAGATCTTAGTTGAAAAAGTAATTAAGGGCTTTGAGATTGGTTGTGCTGTTATGGGAAATGAAGAAATCTTTACAGGATCAGTGGATGAAATTGAAATTAATGGTGGATTCTTTGATTTTGAAGGTAAGTATGAGATGAAGGGGGCAGCTATTTATTGTCCGGCTCGTATTGATGAAAAAACATTTAAAGAAGCACAAGAATTAGCTCGTAGAACCTATATTGCGATGAACTGCTGTGGTATGGCACGAGTAGATATGTTTGTGACAGAAGATAAAGAAGTGATTTTAAATGAATTGAATACAATTCCAGGATTAACGGCTACTTCTCGTTATCCTTCTATGATGAAAGAAGCTGGAATTGAATTTGCGGATTTAATTGATAAGCTAATTGAATTAGCTATGCAAAGGACTATTGGAGCATGTTAGAAGCTTATAGTCGGGCTTGGACAGAAATCGACTATGATGCGATTGCGCATAATGTAGAAGAAGTTAGAAAGCTCGTAAAGAAAACAAAAATTATGGGTATCGTCAAAGCCAATGCGTATGGTTTGGGTGATGTCGCATGTGCTAAGGCTTTACAAAAATGTGGAGTGGATTATTTTGGTGTTTCGAGTGTGGATGAGGCTTTGAACTTAAGAAATGCAGGAATTCAAGATAATATCCTAATATTAGGATATACACCTAGTATGCATTTTCACTATCTTCATGAACAAAATATCGTTCAATCTTTGATTTCTATTGAATATGCAAGAGAATTAAATGCGTATGCCAAGGAAAATAATGTAAAGATTCGTTGTCATTGTAAAGTAGATACAGGTATGTGCAGAACGGGTATTGTTTATCAAGAACAAGATAAACATATAGAAGATATTTATGAAGAGTATCGTATGGAAAATCTATGTGTAGAAGGCATTTTCTCGCATTTTCCTGTGAGTGATTGTTTGGATGAGAATTGTAAATCGTTTACGACCAAACAAATTCAATTATTTGATGAAGTTATTGATTTATTGAAATCTCAAGGTATTGATCCAGGTATTCGTCATCTTCAAAATAGTTATGGAATTTTAAACTATCCAGAGTTGGAATATGAATATTGTAGACCGGGTCTACTTTATATGGGTGTGACGAGTGATGATCAAATTCCAATCCAAACAAATCCAGACTTTATTCCAATTATGTCTATGTATGCCAATGTTAGTTTGGTGAAATGGATATATCCTGGACAAAGTGTAAGTTATGGTCGTCATTTTGTGGCTGAAAAACCAACAAAAGTTGCGACAATGAGTATTGGATATGCGGATGGTTTACCACGTCTTTTATCGAATCAGGGATTTGAAGTGTTAGTACATGGCCAAAGATGTAAATTGATTGGAAACTTATGTATGGATCAATGTATGATTGATGTTACAGATGTAGACGATGTAAAAGAGGGCGATGTAGTGTGTATCGTAGGTCATCAAGGAAATGAAGTCGTTACTGTTGATCAAATTAGTCGTACGGCTAAGACTATCAACAATGAGACACTAACTTCGATTTCTTCGCGTGTACCTAGATTAAAGGTGCGCTCATGAAAAGACAGTATGCATCGATAGATATTGCACGTTATGTTTCGGCTTTATTAGTTGTATGTATTCATACATTTCCTTTTTTAGAAATTTCTGAAACATTTAATACGTACTTTATTCATACTGTATGTCGTTTGGCAGTTCCATTCTTTTTTACGACAAGTGGATTCTTCTTTTTTAGAAATTATGATTCAGAAAATGAAGATTTAAATGAGACTCGTTTAAAGAAGGCATTGATTCGTTTATTTCGAATTTATTTGATTTGGACAATTATTTATTTGCCATATACGATTTTTGATTATACGCACACGGGTTTCCATATTAAGTATTTATTTACATATGTGAGAGATTTTTTCTTGAATGGAAGTTATTATCATTTGTGGTTTTTACCAGCCTTAATGTTAGCGGACATAATTGTGTATTGTTTGTATAAGAAAAAAGGCTTGAATTTCACATTGTTGATTACGCTTATATTATATTTTGTAGGTTACTTGATTAATGTATATACACCAATTTGGGAAAGTATTCCAGGTGTATCCTTCTTCTTTGGTTTCTTTACAAAAACATTGTCAACCGCAAGAAATGGAATTTTCTTTGGTCCTATGTTCATTGCGATTGGGTTATTACTTTCAAGAACGCGTCGCTTGCCTAAAAAGGTTAGCTTGATTGGTTTCTTGATTAGTTTTGTATTATTCTTTGTGGAAGTATCTTTATATCGTCATTTCGGTATTTTAAGAGATTTAACAAGTATGTATATTTGTTTGATTCCCGCTATTTATTTCTTAGTGAATTATTTATTAAAAATCAATATTCCATACCGTAAAATGTTTACGATTTTACGTCATGATTCATTGATGATTTATACTTCACATATTTTGTTTGCCAAAATCTTTTTGGCATTGATGCCACATGCACATTTAGTTGTTTATTTCTTAACTTTGGCATGTGCACAATGTTTGGCAGGTTTTGTGACGCGTTATCAGGATCAATATCCGATTTTAAAAAAATTACTGTAAGCTTATGATTCGATTATTTCAGGTGAAATGTGCTAATGAAAATGAAATTGAGGCACAAATCTTAAAAAAACTGCGAATCCGTAAAGAAGACCTTTTGCAGTGGCACGTACATAGAAAAAGTGTGGACGCACGTCACCAGAAGGTCTTATTTTCGTATGTCGTAGATTGTAAAGTTAAAAATGAAAAGAAGATTTTAAAGCTAAAAGACGTTTCTTTAACACCCGATGAAACGTATCATCCAGCCATGAGTGGAAAACATGCATTATTGGCTAGACCCGTTGTCGTTGGGTTTGGTCCTGCAGGTATGTTTGCAGCTCTGATTCTTGCACAATCTGGCTATAAACCGATTGTTTTAGAAAGAGGATCAAAAGTAGATGTTCGTAAACAAAAAGTAGAAACTTTTTGGGAAAATGGACAATTGGATGAAGAATGCAATGTTCAATTTGGCGAAGGTGGCGCGGGTGCTTTTAGTGATGGAAAGTTAACGACAAGATCGAAAGATTCATTATGTCGTAAAGTATTAGAGGAACTTGTTTCTTTTGGGGCAAAGTCTGATATTTTAATTGATCAGCATCCTCATATTGGTACAGATGCCTTCTTGTCGATTATTCGAAATTGTCGTGAAGAAATTAAACGTTTGGGAGGAACTTTCTGTTTTGATACAAAGTTAGAAGATATTAAAGTGGAAAATGGTACTTTGAAACAAATCTATTTCAATCAACAATGGGTAGATTGTAATGCTTTAATTCTTGCGACTGGACATAGTGCAAGTGATACCATTTTAATGCTTCATCAGCATGGTATTCATGTCGAAAATAAACCGTTTGCGGTTGGCGTTCGTATTGAACATAAACAAAAATATATCAATGAGGCTATGCTTCATGAATATAGTCAAGATGAAAGATTGATTCCAGCCCGTTATCAATTGACGTATACGGCATCCAATTCAAAAGGTGTATATACATTCTGTATGTGTCCAGGTGGCTATGTTATTCCAAGTTCTTGCCAAAAAGATCAATTGGTTGTGAACGGAATGTCTTATGCGAGTCGTAGTGGAGAAAATGCCAATAGTGCATTGCTTGTGCAAATCAATGATTCGGATTATGGTAATGAGTTGTTTGCCGGGTTAAAATATCAGGAAGATTTGGAAAAGAAAGCTTTTGAAATGGGACACGATTATAAGGCTTGCGTACAACTTGCGAAGGATTATTTAGAAAATAAAATATCAAATCAATTTGAATCCGTATTACCAACCTATTCGATTGGTACAACGTTTTGTGATTTGAACGATTTATTTTCTAAAGAAGTCAATCTAGCCTTGCATGAGGCGTTAGAGCATTTTGAAAAGAAAGTGCCTGGCTTTGTTTCTGGTGGAGCCATATTAAGTGCTGTAGAATCAAGAAGTAGTAGCAGCGTGCGTTTAGTTCGTGATAAAGAATCTTATGTTTCGAATATTCAAGGTATCTATCCAAGCGGTGAAGGTAGTGGCTATGCAGGTGGCATTATGACAAGTGCTATTGATGGTATTCGTAGTGCCGAGCATTTGATTGAATATTTTGCCAAAGGGGAGTTTTAAATGAATATATTTGCTCCGGATTATTATGTTCAAAGTTTTAAAACTTTGAACATTCAAAAACTTCATGAAATGGGAATTCAATTACTTCTTTGTGATATTGACAATACGCTTGTGGCGTATGATGAAGAATGTCCAAATCAGGATGTGATTGATTTTATAAATAAATTAAAAATGAATGGAATTGAGGTTGCACTATGTTCAAATTCACCAAGTTCTAGAGGTAAGAATTTTGGTAAGCATCTTCCAGTTTCAAATACATATCCATTTTCGTGTAAACCATTTCCGTTTTGTTTTAAAAAGGCAATGAGAGACCATGGCCTAAAGGCAAATCAGATTGCGATATTAGGTGATCAAATGTATACGGATATATTGGGTGGAAATATTTGGGGGCTTTATACAATTTTAACGGCTCCTATTGCGATAAAGGATCGAAATATCACAAAAGTATTTCGTTTCTTTGAAGAATTAATATATGGTTATTTAGAAAAGAAAAAATTATTGAAGCGAGGTGACTTTGATGACTAAATATTGTAAGGGTTGTGGTGTTTTACTACAAAACGAAGATGAAAATGCATTAGGCTATGTTCCTACTTTAGATGCTTCTTATTGTCAAAGATGTTATCGCATTCGTCATTATGGCGATGTGACAATCAATATGCAGCAGGGAATTGAATCCAACGCAACATTAGAAAAAATAAATAAGATTGATGGTGTGGTTTTCTGGGTTGTGGATTTATTTGCGTTTGAGGCTAACTTAATTTCGCGTTTGAATCAAAAACTTCCAGGTAAAGATATTGTGATGGTATTAACGAAGCGTGATGTCTTGCCAACAACTTTAACAGATGAAAAAATCATTAACTTTGTAAAGCATCGTCTTCACGAAGAAAATATTGTTGTAAAGGATATTGTGATTTGTGGCTATCTATTAAAGGAAAATGATAAATCTAGAGAATATTCATCACGTATTGTGAATGCGATTTTGAAATATCGTAAGAATCGAAATGTAATTTTTATGGGTGTTGCCAATGCAGGAAAATCCACTGTATTGAATCATTTATTGGCAACAAAAGATCTAACGACTTCTCAAAATCCAGGGACTACATTAGATTTAGTTCCAATTCCTTTTGAGGATTATACAATTTATGATACACCAGGCATTGAGAATACGCACTCTTTATTAACGCATTTACAACCTAAAGATTTAAAGACGGTCATTCCAACAAAACCAATTCGACCATTTGTTTCGCAAATCTTTGAGGATCAGTCCTTTGCGGCGGCAGGACTTGCTAGACTTGATGTGGTAGTGAGTGGGAAGGCAACAGTAGTTGGATATTTCTCTCGTTCTTTATCGATTCATAGAGGAAAATTAAGTAATGCGGATGCGTTGTGGCAAAAACATTTAAATGGTATGTTAGTGCCATGTGTAGATACATCCTTATTAACGATGCATACGTTCCATGCTCCTAAACTTGAGGGAGAAAAGATGGATGTTTGTATTCATGGTATTGGATGGTTCTGTATTAGTGGACAAGTAAAAGATGTATATGTAAAAGTACATAAAGGTATTCAGGTAACGTTTAGAAAGGCGATGATTTAATGTTAACGAGTCAAAATAAAAAATATTTAAGAAAATTAGGAATGGAGTATAGATCGTTATTCCAAATTGGAAAAGATGGTTTAAGTGATAATTTAATGGATACTTTATCCGATTCATTGGAGGCACATGAATTAGTAAAATGTAATTTATTAAAGACATGTCCAGTCGATGTGCGTGAGGCAGCTATTGAGTGTGCAAGTGCAACAGGTAGTGAAGTGGTTCATATTGTAGGACATACTTTCTTGTTGTATAGAAGAAGTAAAGAAAATAAATTGGGGCTTAAAAAATGAGAATTGCCATTGTAGGCGGGTCTTTTGATCCAATCCATAATGGGCATATTCAAATGGCCAATCAGTCTTTACAAGCTTTACAAGTCGATGAAGTGTGGTTTATGCCAACGTCAAGTACGCCTTTAAAAGATCGTGAACTGACATTGGATCAAGAGCGTTTGGCTATGATTGATTTGGTGGTTCAGAAAAATCCAAGATTTAAAGTATGTACGCTTGAGCTTGAAAGAGCTGGTAAAAGCTATACGTATGACACGCTAAAAAAATTGATTGAAACCTATCCGGAACATGAGTTTTATTGGATCATAGGAAACGATCAATTGGAGCAGTTTGATAAGTGGTATCATGCCGAAAAACTTGTTAAGATGGCTCATTTTGTGTGTTTTGATAGGAATGGCAAGCTTGCAGATTCAAAATATGACATTGTGTGTATGAAAATGCCTTCGGTTCCTGTTTCAAGTTCAGAGATTCGTATGGGAAATAAATTGAATTATTTGCCGAAAGAAGTTTTACGTTATATCTATCGAAACAGGTTGTATGTGAAGGATTTTGTGGCTTCTAGGTTAACGGAAAAAAGATATAAACATTCTTTATCGGTTGCAAAACTTTGTGAAGAGTTTGCGT
>ENA-OUOY01001561-OUOY01001561.1-human-gut-metagenome-genome-assembly--contig:-NODE-1561-length-13024-cov-4.883954_pt1 | contig 13024 bp, 8 predicted proteins | sample MGYA00237937_ERZ548767 | MGnify/ENA primary metagenome ERZ548767 (study PRJEB26490, sample SAMN05356887) | human gut metagenome | biome: terrestrial biome; feature: human-associated habitat; material... | reverse complement strand
TAGGATACAAGATTCTCAATCTTGGCATAGGGGTTCGATTCCCCTATCGACTACAAAAGTGTTTTCATGTATTAATTTAGATTGTTTAAGCTTGCATTTAGTTCTTTGTCAAAAGGCTACTGCAAGTTATTTTTTTATATATACGTACGAAGCAATATGAAACAATTATACACTATCATCTCCCTTCTCTTTCTGTTTACCCATACTGCCTGGGCGCAGCAGCACGAGATATTCAACCAGCGCATCAGAACCCTACAGGTTGTAGGAGGAACCAACTGGTTATCGCTCCCGGTATCGTCACTGGGCGGAGAACCTATCCATATCGATTTTGACGACATGACGCACGATTATCATCGGTACAGCTACAAGATTGAACATTGTGATGCAAACTGGAACGTATCTTCTTCGCTCTTTGAAAGCGACTATATGAGAGGTTTCAACGGCAATCAGATTATTCAAGATGTAGAGCAATCCATCAACACCAATCATCCTTATACTCATTATCATCTGGCAATTCCCAATGCCGACTGCCAACTTACCATGAGTGGCAACTACAGACTGACGGTTTATGACGACAATGCGGAAAACGAGGAAGAAGGTAAAATGTTTACAGCCTGCTGGATGATTACAGAGCCTCAGCCATTGGTTAAACTAAAGTTAGAAACTACTTCAACAACAGATATAGATATCCAGAAGGACCATCAGCAACTGAAAATGGAATTGGATCACAGCCAGCTGAGAATCACTCATCCCAACCAGCTGAACATCGTAGTGCTTCAGAACGGAAGATGGGACAATGCTGTCATCAACCCTAAACCCGACTACCTGAGTGCGGGGAAAATGAGTTGGCAGCATGTAAGAGCTCTGATTTTCGATGCGGGCAATGAATACAGAAAGTTTGAGTTTCTGGATACCGATCATCCAACCATGGGAATAGACGCCATAGATTGGGATGGAAGTGACTATCAGGTTAAGGTAATGACTGACAGCCCTCGCCCCAATTATGTTTACGATGAAGCTGCCAAAGGTTCGTTTTATATCCGCAACAGCGACAACGTAGAAAACAACAACACCTGCGAATATGCACAGATTCACTTTACCCTGAAAGCTCCAAAACTGCCAGGCGATGTTTATCTGAACGCAGATTGGACCTACGACCGTTTCCTCCCCGAATATCGGATGGAATATGATGAAGTGACGAAAACCTATCATGCACGTCTCTTCATGAAGCAAGGTTATTACAGTTATCAGTATCTCATGAAGATGGAGGACGGAAGCATCAGGCTGCTCCCATCAGAAGGAAATTTCTACCAGACCCAGAACAAATACAATGTACTGGTTTACTATCGGGCTCAGAGCGACCGCACCGACCGGCTGGTAGGATATGGAGAATTAAAATAAAGGAAGGAGATAAATGAGATTAAAAAGAAAAGGAGTTCTAGCATTTCAGAATGCCTGAACTCCTTTTCTATTTAATCCTAAAAGTGGAATTTCAGATCAACACCACATTGGAAAGGATTGCCACGCTGGGCAAAATACAGTTTCTTTCCTGTTGCTGCATTATCAACAGCAAAGGTATTATAATTAGTATCTGTGAGGTTCCTACCCCAGATACTGATGCTCATCTTGCTGAAATCAATATCACAATGCGCACCCATCACGAAATACATCTTCTGGCTGTAGGTATTGGCATTATCCCAATAAGTCTTGCCCTGCGCATTCATGTTCAATCCGAAGGTAAACTGTCCTAAATGATAGTCAGCCATGGCTGCTATCGTATGCTGAGGAACATAAGGAACCTTCTTGTCCTTATAATTCACAGCCTTATCACCCTCGCCATCAGTATATTCATCAAATACGGCGCGTGTAAAACCATAGTTTACACCCCAATCAAAAGCACCGTCGAAAGCCTGACCCTTGAGCGCGGCTTCAATACCACAACTGTGACTCTTACCTGCATTAACCATCATTCGGCCAAAGCCATAGGTTCCTGCCATCACAGAGAGTTGCTGATTGCGAACCTGCATATAGAAGGCACTCAAATCGAAATGAAGACGATGATCAAAAAGATTGAGATGCGTTCCTACCTCATAATTCCATGAGGTTTCCGGCTTAAAGGCAATAGTCTGGTTCACCCTATCATAATCTTCATCGGTATGAGCAACGTCATAATTGCCTCCCATCGCATCCTGACGGTGAGCATTCAGTTCGGTCTGCAAGATGTCACTGAACATCTGGATATTATAACCGCCTGCACGATAGCCCTTGCTCACCGTAGCATAAACATTGCTACCCTGCTCATCAAGCTTGTAACTTAAGCCAAATTTAGGCAAAAGTTGGTTGTAATCATCACTCGTTTTGCGGTCGAGCATTGAACGCAAAGTATAAGTGGCCTCCTTGCCCATCACCTTAGCAGTCATCGCCATATAAGCATAAGTATCGTAATGAATACTTGTATGCATGAAATCGTAACGCAAACCAAGCGTAGCTTTCAGACGGGAAGAAAGATCAAACGTACTCTCGTGATAGAGACCCAAATTGGTCTGAGGAGTATGGAACAAACCCGGAGCTTCCATGCTCATCACCGTCATGCTGATGCCGCCCGCCTTCTCTATCGCGGCCGTAGCCGCCGCATTAGCCGCAGGTTCTTTCATTCCCTTACTCATCATCTGCTTCACCAACGAAGTATGGATGGCGGAATACATCTGCTGCTGGATAACGTTACTGGTAAACTGTGTAAATGCTGAACCGAATTTTACAGGACCATTTGTCTTCAACCACATATGGGAGAAGAATGCACCCTGTGTAAGATGCCAGAAGCCGAAGAAAGGCTGACGACTCTTAAATGTGAACTCCTGAGTAATAGAATTCTGCAACTGATCTTGCTGCAAGCTCAAATAATCTTCAGGAAGATAATCCTGATCCATCTTCATATTATCATCCAGGAACTGATAGCTGGTAGTAGAAGCAAAATCCCATTTCGCTCCTTCATGACGAAGATTGACACCCGAAAGCAGCATGTTGCGGCGATAAAGCCCAGGGAATGTAGTATTTGGTAATGCAGCCTTGCCACTGTTTAAATCCAACTGACCATAAGGAAATGCATGCTGATAGACAAATTGGTAATTGGCTAGCAAATCCATGCTCCATCCTCTATCAAAACGGAACTTAAGACTAAACTTACCGCCAGCCTCATCATAATTGTCGGCATAATCGCTGGTTCCTGCACGATGGAAGAATCCCTTCTGTCCATCATAAAAAGCAGCTACCCCTAATGCGACACGAGGTGAAAGCTTCATATAATGAGCCGCTTCTACATTACGATAGAAATGAGAGCCCAATCCCAAATTAACGTAGGTGCCCTTGCTATCATAAGCATCGCGGGAATAGATGCGCACCAAACCACCTTCAGAATTCTGACCATAGAGTGTTCCCTGTGGACCACGGAGAATATCTATACGGCTGGTCTGATAATGGTGAAGATTGAAAGCAGCCTTGCTCAACACCGGAATTCCGTCAAGATAAATTCCTACAGCCGGACTGTTGATACGACTTCCAATGCCGCGCACATACATGGCGTTGGTAAAACGCGAGCCATAGTTAGGCATTACGAAGTTAGGAACATAGCAGGAAAGTTCGCGCAAATCGCGAGACCCCAGTCGCTGCATCTGATAAGAACCAAAGGAAGTGCTGCTGAGAGCCTGCTGACGAAGACGGAAATTCTCCTTAGGCTGCGAAACAACCACAACTTCATCAATATCATAAACTCGGCTGCTATCAGCCAGCAAGCCATTAGCAGCCGTAAACTTTTCACTCGTACCCAATGACAGGTCAGAGCAAGTAGCTCTTTCGTTATCCGCAGCACTAACCTGCAACGCTACCGCTGCCAAACCAATGCATACGCTCTTTTTACTATAAAATACTATTTTTTTCATAACGGGTGCAAAGGTACATATTTTTTCCTGCACCCCCTATCCTTATTTATGAGGAAACAGATAAACCCGTATGGCAAACCATATATAGGCTACGAGCAACAAATAACCTATATAATATAAGGTAGTAACACTGAAAATGATGTAATCAATGGCGCAAACACCCACTAAACCACCCAGATACAGAACTGCATCACCTGCCGGCAAACGGTGTTTCACCTCATCAACACAAGCCAATCCTACTATCAGTATCGCCCAGACTGTAGCCAGGAAAAAGCCCAGTATCGGCGGTACGGCAAAAGGATTGAGCGTAGGATGAAAATAAAAATGACGCCATACTTCTGGCAAAAACAACTGAATGGTTGCATAGAAGGTTGCTGATATCGAAACAATAAGCACCAAGGCTGTAGGATATGGTGAATCAATATCATTGAAGTGAACCAGTTTACCATTACTATGGAAAATCTTACGAACTGTATAGGCTACGGCTATGAGAATAATGATAACCATGAAGATGAGCAAGTGAGTATTGCTGAAGGTCATAATGAACTCTGAAATAGGATCATCGGGAACAACCTTCGGCAGCAGACGGGACTCACGGGTCCAACCAAACTGATTATCTTCAGTAGCCAACTGCACCCAAACTGAATCTATGGAATCCTGAGGAACCATACGGATATCCGTAACCACCAGCAGGCAGTTCTTTCGGACGGCGAAGGAGTCGATAGGCAAATTGCTCAAAAATTCTTCAGGCTGTTGCGCTATCAATTCCAGGGAATCCTTGAATACCAGAAAATTGAATTTGTTGGTATAATGATGGGTAGTAGAAAACGAAATGGAATCGAGTTGTTTATTGCTGTACTCTACCATAGCTGCATGCATCTGGTGATGAGCACGGCGATGATAACAACTGCTGAACATCAAGAGGATGCCCAGCATACAAATAATCTGTATCGTCCATTTCTTTTTCATTTATTTCTCACTATATAAGTTCATCTGACATTCGTTGCACGCAAACTCCAGACGGAAGCGGCGACCGTCACCCAACTGCAGGAAGAGAGGCTCTCTCCAGGATGGTTTCTTGCCTCCACGCTTCACACAGTAGCCCAATGAATAGCGGATACAATGGCGGCACTGCATCAGGAGCGATTCTCCCTTTTCGTTGGTAAACTTAGGTTGCATACTTCGGTTTGCCTTGTCTTTTTCTATATTCTCATCATATTCTTCCTGGGTCTTAGCATCCCATGCAGAAGGAATATTCTTACCCAACTCAAATGCCGGAACTACTGGCGACAGACCATGAATCTGATAAAAATCTCTTGCATCATAGTTAGCTATATTATAGAGGTATCCCCATTTTCCGTATTCCGGCTGCCAAGTCAATTCCTCTTTCGTAAGTCGGTGTTCACCAGGCTGACTGAATCCAAAACCATTGTTGAACAAGGTTCTATCCCATCCACCCCACAACGACTTATCAAGCTGTTTCTGATTTGCCTTGGTAAGTTCATCTATCAATTCACGCCGGATAGCAGTGAGAATACTGTTCGGAACGAAGTATGTCTCCATTCCCTTCAGAAGTTCTACCTGGTAAGCTTCGTAAATCGTATCGCCCAGTTTGCTCATCTGAGCCTTTATATTTTCGCCCTGCGGGCGTTTCGCCTTTTCGAGTTTCAACTCTTTAAACACCTCAGCCACCTGATAAATCAAACCACCATCAACCTCTTTCGTCTTCATGATGTTGACAACAGCCTTTACCCCCTGTGGCTCTTCCCTGAACTCATTACCCATCACAGGCTCCATTTCTATGACAATATAGATTTTACGTTCAGCAGACTTACGAGCCAGCAAAGCCTCGAAAGCACGATCGTTATTACGATAAAGAGCCATACCCGGACGCAGATGTTCTGGCATTCCAAACGGATAGAGGCGATTGCCCTCTACTCTGTTCACACGAAAGCCTTCCAACTCACGGTCATCATTGATAAAACACAGTCCATCGCCATTTTTAAAGCTGGCTACTGTGGCAACGTTGAAAGAAATGTTGCCACGTATCTCCTTAACCTTACCCACAAACTCGCCGATAGCTTTCGGTGTATCGAAAGAAGCAATATCCGGCTGTCGCCCATTCAGGAAATAATGGGTAAAGCCACGATTGAAAGTCTTCTTCAGATTAGGTGTAAAATTATATTGAACATGTCCCACCGATGCACGGCGATACTTACGCGGTTCAGCTTTTACGATTGCATCAAGTTGACTGCTATAGGCAGCCACCACATTCTTGACGTAGTTGATATCTTTTAATCTTCCTTCTATCTTGAACGAAGTAGCTCCAGCATCAGCAAGATCCTTGAGATGATCAAGCTGACAAAGATCCTTGAGCGACAACAGATAACGCTGATGTTCAATCTCCTGACCATTGGAATCGAGCAGATCAAACTTCATACGACAGAACTGTGCACATTCTCCACGATTGGCAGAGCGCCCGAAACACTTCTCAGAAGCATAACAGACACCCGAATAGCTTACGCAGAGCGCTCCATGTACAAAGACCTCTATTTCTCTATCAGGAATCGCCTGATGGATCGCCTTGATTTCATCGAGCGAAAGCTCACGAGCCAGAACGATACGTTTGAAACCTAACGTGGTAAGCCAAAACGCCTTTTCTGGAGTTCTTACATCACACTGGGTACTGGAATGCAATTCTCTACTCCACAAATTCTGCGCCCTCACCTCAGTAAGCACACCCATATCCTGCAGCAAAAGTGCATCAACACCAATCTCATCAAGTTGCTGGATCATCTTAAGCGTATCCAACATCTCATCCTGATAGATGATAGTATTCACTGTAACATGAACCTTTGCTCCAAACTGATGAGCATAATCACACAACTGTCTGATATCTTCCAGCGAATTGCCTGCTGCAGCTCGTGCACCAAAACGAGGCGCACCTATATATACGGCATCAGCACCATGATCAATGGCTGCAATACCACATTCCAAGTTCTTGGCAGGTGCCAATAATTCTAATGTTTGCATAAGAAATCAATCTCGAAATCATCCAACTCCTTCACAAATTAACTGATTTCGTCAATATTGTAAGGAGTCTCCTGATAAACATAATAGTTGATCCAATTACTATAGAAGAGGTTGGCATGAGCACGCCATGTCACCAGAGGTTCTTCGTTCGGATCGTCATGATAATAATAATTTTTTGGCAGTTCTACATCATCACGCTTGCCCATATCACGCTTATATTCCTTATCCAGCGTGTTTGGCGCATACTCAAGATGACCCGTCACAAAGAATTCGCGACCATTTCTGGCCATCACAATGCTGACACCGCTTTCAGGCGATTCGGCAATGATGTCAAGTCCTGGCACTTTTTCAATATCCTCACGTCTTACCTCCGTATGGCGACTATGAGGCATGCTAAAGACATCATCGAAACCGCGGAAGATTGGCTGTGACAAATCGAGAGGCTTCTGTTTAAAAATACCAAACATCTTCTTCTCTAAAGGATACTTAGGAACACCATAGAAATGATAAAGACCAGCCTGGGCACCCCAGCAGATATAGAGTGTTGAAGTAACATGGGTACGGGCCCAATCAAAAATCTCTTTGATTTCAGGCCAATATTCTACCTCTTCATAAGCCATCGTTTCGATAGGAGCACCAGTAACTATCATTCCATCAAACTTCTGTTTGGAAAGTTCCTGAAAATCCTTGTAGAACATCATCATGTGCTCTATTGGAGTATTCTTTGGCGTGTGACTTTTCAACTTCATGAAATAAACCTCTAACTGAAGAGGAGTATTCGACAGAAGACGAACGAGATCAGTCTCTGTCGTAATCTTGAGTGGCATCAGATTGAGCACACAGATTTTCAACGGACGAATCTCCTGTTTATGCGCACGACTTTCGTCCATCACGAATATATTCTCATGCTTCAGCAGTTCGATAGCTGGAAGCTTATCTGGTAATCTTAACGGCATTTATTTTATTCCTTTCTTAAAATTTTTCTGCAAAGTTACACAATTTCAGCGAAGATAACGAAAGAAGAAACATTTTTTTGAGAAATATAAATAAATTAATGTGGAAAAGCAAAAGAAACCTTTCACTATGAAAAGGATTGTTAAAGATAAATGAGAATATTAAACCTATCATCACGTTTTTAATCAAAAACACATATCAGTTGCAACTTTATAGGCGACGCTTACGTCAAAGCTAAAAATGATGTATCCTATTAAGATTTGCAATTATGGAAAGTAAGAACATTAATCCACATTTAAACAGAACTGATGAAAAAAGTTCTGTAAAAATGAAAACAAAAAGTAAAAAGAGTATGAACGCAAGTTTTAAAAACATGGCGGTAGCGCTGTTCATCATGTCGGCTCCTATCGCTGTACAAGCTAAGCAATGGTCACTGCAGGATTGTATCAGTTACGCACTGGCTAACAACATTCAACTGCAGAAGACTCAACTCACAAAAGCTTCAGCTCAGGAGGACTATCTGCAATCAAAGTCAGCGCTTCTGCCATCGCTCTCTGCCAGCACCAATCAAAGTGTAAACTATACGCCTTGGGTTTCTAATGGAATCAGCGGAGAAGGTTTCAGCAAAGCTTCCATCGACAAGGTATATTACAATGGCAGCTATAGCGTGATGGGCAATTATACGATTTGGAACGGAAACAAAAACAGAAATCAGGTGAAACTGAACAAGCTGGCAAAGGAAGCGGCACAACTCGATTCGACAGCACAAGCCCTCAACCTGCAAGAACAGATAGCTCAACTTTACGTACAGATACTCTACTCTACAGAGGCTATCAACGTAAACAAAGAAAGTTATCAGTCGAGTGTTCAAAACGAAGAGCGTGGTAAGGAAATGGTAAAAATTGGCAAGATGAGCCAAGCAGACTTAGCACAACTCACAGCACAGAGAGCACAAGATGAGTTTAACATCGTGCAGGCTGAAAGTAACGTAAAGAACTACAAACGACAGTTGAAGGAACTCCTGCAGATTACCAGTGAAGAAGCTTTCGACATCGCAATTCCAAGCACAACTGACCAGATGGCTCTGGCCTCTATCCCAGGAATGAACAGTGTCTATACAGCTGCGCTTCAGAATCGCCCTGAGTTTTTGAGCTATCAAAACAAACTCGACCAGAACGATCTGAACATCAAGATTGCAAAGGCAGGAAAGTTGCCAACCATCAGCGCAAATGCAGGAGCTACGACCAGCACCACATCCATGAACAAAAACGGTTGGGGCAGTCAGATGAAAACCAACTTCAGCATGGGTGGTGGAATCGGTGTCAGTATTCCTCTCTTTGATAACCGACAGACCAAGACTTCTGTCAACAAAGCACTCATTCAGCGTGAAAGCATCCTGCTCGATATAAAGAATGAGCAAACTAAGCTCTACTCTACTATCGAAAACTATTGGTTGCAGGCTAATACAAACCAAAGCCAGTTTAAGGCTGCCAAGGCGAGCAGCGAAAGTGCACAAACTAGCTACGATCTTTTAAGTGAACAGTTTAAACTGGGATTAAAGAACATCGTAGAATTGAGAACTGGCAAAGATAATCTTCTGAAGGCTAAGCAGAACGAACTTCAGGCAAAGTATCTTACCATTCTGAATATCAACATGTTGAAATTCTACCAAAACGGCAGAATCTAAAGAGAAAGATTGGTATTAACATCCGAAAACAAATTGCAAATCATTAATAGGTATACATACATTTTTATGAAAAAACTTAGAATCAGCAAAATCTGGATTGCCATGATTGTGGTAATCATCGTAGCTGTGGCAGCATGGCTGTTCTCTGGAAGTAAAAACGAAGAGCAAATAGACTTCAAGCAGGAAGCTGTAACCACACAAACATTGCAGAATAGTGTAACTGCAACCGGTACTATTGAAGCAGTAACTTCTGTAACGGTTGGTACACAGGTGAGTGGTATTGTAAACAAACTTTATGTTGATTACAATTCGCAGGTAAAAAAAGGTGAAGTCATAGCTGAACTCGACAAAACCAACCTGATGAGCGAGTTGAATACTGCCAAAGCTAACCTGGCAAGTGCGCAAAGCAGTTTGAACTATCAGAGTGCAAACATGAGCCGCTACCAGACCCTCTATAAGAAAGGTTTGGTAAGTGCTGACGATTATGAAAATGCGCTTCTCACCTATCGCCAGGCGAAAGAGCAAGTAGCTTCGGCCAAGGAAAATGTACAGAAAGCCCAAACCAACCTGAGCTATGCTACAATTACATCCCCAATAGATGGAACTGTCATATCAAAAAGCGTAGAGGAAGGACAGACCGTAGCAGCAAGCTTCAACACACCAGAGCTCTTTACTATCGCTAAAGATCTGACCAACATGCAGGTGATTGCAAATGTTGACGAGGCAGATATAGGCGGTGTAAAAGAAGGCGACCGCGTTAATTTTACAGTAGATGCTTATCCTGACGATGTATTCCAGGGAACAGTAAAACAGGTTCGTCTGGAAGCTACTACAACAAACAATGTAGTCACTTACGAGGTTGTCATCTCTGCACCTAACGCAGATCTCAAATTAAAACCAGGTTTGACAGCAAATGTAACCATCTTTACACAAGAACGTGCTGGCATTCTTGCCGTTGCCAACAAAGCACTCCGCTTTACTCCAACCAAGGAAACTGTGGGAAAGAATATCAAGATTGTTGACTGCAAAGGAAAGAACAAAGTTTGGACTCTTGCTAACAATACCCTTACAGCTCATTCTGTAACCATCGGTCAGAGCGACGGTATACATACTGAAATTATCAAGGGTTTGAAGAAGGGACAGAAGATTGTAACTGAAATCATAGTTAATACCCCTGAAGAGAATGAGGAGCCTCAACAAAGTCAAGGTTTGATTAGCGGTCCTGGACCTAGAGGAAAGAAAAAATAAGGAATAAGAGTATGGCAAACGACAATATTCAAGCAAACAGCGAAAAGAAAGTTGTGATAGAACTCGACAATGTTCGTCGCGACTTTCTTGTGGGTGAGGAAACTGTCCACGCCCTAAAAGGTGTAAGCTTTAAAATATACGAAGGTGAGTTTGTTACAATCATGGGTAAATCAGGATCAGGTAAATCTACCCTGCTGAACCAGCTAGGTTGTCTCGATACCCCATCCAGTGGCGAATACTATCTGGATGGAGTAAGCGTACGAAAGATGTCACGTAATGATCGCGCCATTCTTAGAAACCGAAAGATTGGATTCATCTTCCAGAACTACAATCTTCTACCGAAGACTACAAGTGTAGAAAATGTAGAACTTCCACTGATGTACAACCCGAACGTAAGCGCAGAAGAACGAAAGCAACGCGCTATCGAATCGCTGAAAGCTGTTGGTTTAGGAGAACGTCTCTATCATAAGAGTAATCAGATGTCTGGAGGACAGATGCAGCGTGTAGCCATAGCTCGTGCGTTGGTCAACAACCCCGCTGTGATACTCGCTGATGAGGCAACGGGTAATCTCGACACCAGAACCAGTTTCGAGATTCTGGTACTCTTCCAGAAACTTTATGCTGAAGGAAGAACCATCATCTTCGTTACCCACAACCCAGACATTGCAAATTATTCGAGTCGTAATATCGAACTGCGTGATGGTCACATCATCAGCGACACCTATAACGAACATATTCTCTCGGCAGCCGAAGGTCTGGCAGCCTTGCCGGCCAACACGGACGAATAAGTTTTCAATGTTAAGTGTTGAATGTTAAATTACTTAGCATCCAATAGCAAACGAAGTTTTCACTTAACACTTAACATTTTAACATTTAACATTACAACAAGTAAAATGAATTATCAGAATCTTTTCAAAATAGCCATCCGCGCCATTGCTGCCAACAAAATGCGCTCTTTCCTTACCGCACTTGGCATCATCATCGGTATTGCTGCGGTTATTACCATGCTTGCCATCGGACAAGGAAGTAAAGCCAGCATCAAGGCAAACATCGCAGAGATGGGATCAAACATGATTATGATTTCACCAGGTGCAGACATGCGTGGCGGTGTGAGACAGGATGCTTCGTCAATGGAGACGCTCAAGCAAGCCGACTATCAGAGCATCAAAGACGAATGTAATTATATCTCAGCTATTTCTCCTACTGTAAACAGTTCCGGACAGTGGATCTACGGAAACAACAACACCCAAAGTTCCATTTATGGTGTAAACCAAGACTATCTTTCCATCCGACAACTGAAAGTGGCAGATGGAGAAATGTTTACTGATACAGACATTAAGGCTGCATCTAAAGTTTGTATTTTGGGACAGACAGTAGTTGACTATCTTTTCCCTGATGGCAGTGATCCTATCGGTAAGGTTGTGCGATTTAACAGCATTCCATTCAGAGTAATCGGTGTCTTGAAGAAGAAAGGTTACAACAGTATGGGTATGGACCAGGATGATTTGGTTCTTGCCCCCTATACAACAGTAATGAAGCGAATTATGGCACAAACCTATTTAGGAGGCATCGTCTGCTCTGCTATCACCGAAGAGGCTTCTCAACCTGCCCAAGATCAGATTACAGAAATATTGAGGCGCAACCACAAATTGAAAGACGCAACAGATACTACTGAAGCAGATGAAGATGACTTCAATATCCGCTCTCAAGAGGAAATTTCAAGCATGATGAATTCTACCATGTCTACAATCACCATCCTGCTCGGATCCGTGGCAGGAATCTCGCTGCTGGTAGGCGGCATCGGAATCATGAACATCATGTATGTATCTGTAACAGAGCGCACCCGCGAAATAGGTCTTCGAATGAGTGTGGGCGCACGAGGCATTGACATTTTGAACCAGTTTCTGATAGAAGCTATCTTACTTTCTGTAACTGGCGGTATTATAGGAGTGATATTGGGAGTTAGTTTATCGCTCAGTCTGAACTCTTTCTTCCATATAGCCACCCAAATAGAGCCTTGGAGCATTATTATGAGTTTTGCAGTCTGTACATTTACTGGCGTTTTCTTTGGATGGTATCCTGCAAAGAAGGCAGCAAGGCTCGACCCTATCGAGGCTATCAGATACGAATAAAAAAAATGGGGAGAACATTAAATATTCTCTGAGGT
>ENA-OUOY01001553-OUOY01001553.1-human-gut-metagenome-genome-assembly--contig:-NODE-1553-length-13076-cov-26.666231_pt1 | contig 13076 bp, 17 predicted proteins | sample MGYA00237937_ERZ548767 | MGnify/ENA primary metagenome ERZ548767 (study PRJEB26490, sample SAMN05356887) | human gut metagenome | biome: terrestrial biome; feature: human-associated habitat... | reverse complement strand
CCACAATAACCGCACAACCCTTTGCCATACTCTTGATCATGCTATCTTCATGATCATTCAATACCATGATAGCGCCCTTTAAATCTCTTTCCATTAAACGCTTATCGGCAATACGAACAAAACCACTTCGTTCAAGATTTCCCTTTAAAATAAAGGATCCCTTTACACTCGCTACTAAATTATCTAAAGGTGTTTCTTTTAACAATTCACTTGTAATATTTAAATCCTGCATTTGAACCTTGGAAACATCTCCCAAAGTAACCATACCTTTATATTCATTTTGATCATTCACAACATATAAAGTCTTAACATGATTTTCTAAGCATAGATCCCATGCATGACGAATCGTTTGTCCTTCTTCAATTGTCACTGCATCATCAATTTCAATTTCCTCTAATGTTGAACGTGCTGTTGTTAATAAGACAGGCATATTCACATTTAATTTGTCTAATATAAATTTTGTTTCTGGATTCAATGTGCCCAAACGAGCAGCTGTTGCATTAATTCCTGTCTGTCTTTTTAATTCAGCAAGAGCCAAAGCTGCACATATCGAATCTGTATCTGGATTTTTGTGTCCGATCACATATACTGGTAAGCTCATTAAAATCTCCTCTCAATAATCTTAATTTTGTAATCAATATTATATCACGAAAAAAAAGAAGATTCATTATCGAATCTTCTTACTTAACAGCATCTTTCAAAGCTTTGCTAGCTTTAAATTTAACAGACTTGCTTGCAGCAATTTCAATCTTTTCTTTAGTAGCTGGATTGATACCTGTACGAGCGGCTCTTTCACTAATTGAGAATTTACCAAATCCGAATACATCTACAGTACCATTATCTTTTAAAGTATCCGCTACTGTATCGAATACGAATTGAACATAAGCTGTTGCGTCTTTTTTTGAACAACCGAATTCTTCAGCCAATTTTTCAGCTAAATCTTTTTTATTAATAACATTAGACATTTATATGTTCCTCCTCTAATTATTACCACGCTATTTTATCATTTCTATAACTAGAGTGCAACGCCTTTCATCATGGATTCCACCACATATTTTGGTAAACCAACCACATTGGTATAATCACCTTCAATATGATCCACAAAATCACATTCCTGTATACCATAAGAGCCTGCTTTATCCATACATTTCCCACTATTTACATACGACATAATATCTTGTTCTGTAAGTTTCTTAAAATAAACATCCGTCGTTTCGACATGTAGAAAAGTTTGATTTTTATAGATTACACAAACACCCGTTTTTACTTGATGCCTACGATTTGATAATGCGTTCAGCGTCTTTATCGCATCCTCTTTTGATTTTGGCTTACCCAATATTTTTTGATCCAAACATACAATCGTATCTGCCGATATAATAATCGAATCTGAATAGAATTCTCTTACTTCTTTTGCCTTGGATTCAGCCACCTTTTTTAAAGCCTCATCCAAACCTAAACTTAAATCAAACACTTCATCCTTTTTGGCTGGACAAACAATAAAATCGTAGCCCAATTCTTTTAATATCTCTTTTCTTCGTGGAGATTTAGACGCAAGTACAATCATCTTTCAAAACCTATCGGTGCCTTTTTCACCATATAATAAATCGCCAATCCACTTGCCAGAACAACAAAACAAATCACTTTAATTACACAAGCAAGTACCAGCTTATAAAAAATTGTTTCTGGAAGCATACAAATCATGAAATCCGTATTGGGGTCTAACAGCCACAATTGATTCGTAAAGAAAATTGTATGAAACCATGTCCAGAAACTCGTAAAATCTGTAAAGATCCAAAACCCAAAAAATACAAGAATTAATATGAATGTAAACATGGCCGTTAAAAAACCTTTACTCAAATACGCAAACATCAATTCTTTTTCATTCCAGTAAAAATATAAAACAATCAATACTAGAATAATAAGCGCTGTTTTAGCAACCCTTAAAGCATTCTGATACAACGCCTTTACATCCACCATATGACTCGTTTCTTTTTCATTAAAAGTTTCTTGAGATACACCATACCATGTGATATGTCCCTTTATATCCGCCCGTTTATCATCTAAATATTCCAACAATAAACGAATACTTTGATTCAAATCTTTCTTAGAAACACCAATATCACTAGCCAAATCCATCTCTTCATATTTAGGAATATAAAAATTCGGGTTTAATGCCGTACTTTTGATACTAAACACAACACAAACAATGATAAAGCACCAGCCAAATATAAAACTTAAAACACGTCTCATTATTCTACAGCTACCAAATCAGCTTTTTCTACCATCGGCATAGCCTCAATCAAACTGACTAAAGACTGAATACTGATTTCTAAATCACTAATATCTAAAGTAAGTGCTACATTGGCAATTCCATTAATAGGAATCGTTTGGTTAATAGCTAAAACGTTAACCTGTTTTACAGATACTAACGATAAAACTTTAGAAAGTGTGCCCTTTTCATTTCTTAAAATCATCGAAATAATTGCCTTACGATTCGATTGTTCTGCATTAAATGAAAAAACAGCATCCTTATATTTATAATATGTGCCACGCGAAATGCCAACCATTTTAACAGCTTCACTAATTCTTTTTGCCTTGCCCGACTGTAATAAAATACGTGCCTGCATAACTTGTTCTAAAACATCTGGTAAAATATCGCCGCTCACAACATAATATTTACTCATATTTTATAAACGCCCCCTCTTTGGCTATAGTTAAAAATCTATAATCCAATTCACTAAAACAAGATTCTAAAATCTTGGATAATTCAACCAAATGAGATTTTTCTAACGAAACAACCATCATAGTTGATCCACTTCCTGAAATCCACATTGGAAGTTGTTTTGAATCACAATACTTCTTTATCCTATCATATTCCTTAATAAATTGCCTACGATATGGTTCATGCAACAAATCCCTGCACGAACTTGCCAAAAGTTCTTCATTCCCCTGTTGTAAAGCCTGGATAAAGACTAATGCATGTGATACTTGTGAAACACAATCTTTAAATGCCATACCAGTCGGCAAAACCTTTCTTGCCTGAGAAGTTTTTACTTCATAACGAGGTACAATGGCCAAACAGTGATAGTTTGCACATGGAACAAGACTCATTTTCACATCTTCTCTTTCCATAAAACAAGCTGTAGCCTGGCCAAAAATAGCTGGTGCTACATTATCAGGATGTCCCTCTATACTTGTGGCAATCTTTAAGACTTCCATCTTGTCCATACCCTTTTTAAACCATGCGTCACAAGCTAAGATTCCCGCAACAACACACGTTGAACTTGAACCCAAGCCACGGGCAAAAGGCACATCTGTATCTATCGTTAGTTTAAAAGTCGGATAGTCCAAATGTAAATAGTCACAAGTTGTATAAAAGGCTTGCACGACTAAATTGTTACTACCCTTAAATTCATCCGGACAACCTTCTACAATCAACGTATCACTTTCTTCAAAAGTAAAGTGAGCCCACCAGTCTACAGCCATACCAAGACAATCAAATCCCACGCAACAATTTGCGCTTGTTGCTGGGACACACACACTAATCATGGAATACCTCTTTTGTACTTTCACATACCACATCTTTCATAGATGCTACATCTATAACACGATCATGTAAAACATCTAAGTCTTGAAGCTCCTTTAATTGAGTAGGAATTGTATCTTGACAATATTTTGATAAATCTTGCATAGCCATCCATTCATTATCTTCTGTATATCCTAATGCTTTCAAAACATCTTGACTGAATTTATAAGGTGAAGCTGTAGCCAAAGAAACAATAGGACGATCTTTACATTCTTTTGCGACTTTGTACGCAATGGCCGAATGCGGATCTAAAACATAGTTTGTCTTATCATATACTGATTTAATTTCTAAGCTTGTACTTTCATCATCTACACTGCCACACGCAAATAAGTTTTGAATGGTTTTAAAAGTTTCATCATCAATCTGATAACGACCCTTTTCATTTAATTCCTGCATCCATTTCGATACTTTTTGTGTATCCTTATTTGATGCATAATACAATAATCTTTCCAAGTTTGAACTAATCAAAATATCCATACTTGGTGAAATAGTCTGGATAAAATCACGATTTCGATCATAGATACCTGTCGTTAAAAAATCTGTTAATACACGATTCGCATTGCTGGCAACATAGAACTTTTCTACTGGCAACCCCATCAAATACGCATAATATCCAGCTAAAACATCTCCAAAGTTTCCAGTTGGAACACTAAATGAAACTTTATCCCCTAATTTGATAGCACCTTGATGCACTAATTGTTTGTAGCTATCAAAATAGTAAACGATTTGAGGAACCAGACGACCCACATTAATGGAATTGGCACTTGTCAAAAGAATATTTTGTTTCGCACAATATGCATTCAATTCTTCATCTAAGAATAGACGTTTTACTTGGCTTTGCGCATCATCAAAATTGCCTTGAATTCCAAATACATTCACATTATTTCCTTTTTGCGTAACCATCTGACGATATTGAATGGCACTAACCTTTTTATATGGATAGAAAACATTAATACCAATATTTTCTACATCACAAAACCCAGATAAAGCCGCTTTACCTGTATCTCCACTTGTGGCAGTTAAAATCAATGCTTTTTGGTTCGTAGTTTTTAAGGCACAGGACATTAATTGTGGTAAAAGCGTTAACGCAACATCTTTAAAGGCACATGTAGGACCGTGGAAAAGTTCTAACACATAAACATCATCTACTTTTTTTACAGGTGTAATCTCTTTTTTAGAGAAAGAATTCGCATATGCATTTTCAACACATGCCACTAATTCTTCCTTCGTATAATCTGTAAGAAGATGTGAAAGTATATAAACGGCATTTTCTTTATAAGACTTTGAACATATTAAAGATAAATCTAAATGTATCTGATCTAAAGTTGGAAGTACGTATAAACCTCCATCTGGACTCATTCCATTTAGTATGGCTTGCTTGCTGGAAACGCTTTGGTGTGCGTCTCTTGTAGAAATATAATCGTTCATGTGAATCCTCCTTGAAAATCTATATTCCATATGATACAATGTTCACACTTTAAAAACAAGTGTTTTCTAAAAAGATACAGGAGGAACTATATGAACGCAGTTATCTTAGGTTATGGAGTTGTCGGAAAAGGAATTGAAATCCTTGCAAAAGCATTGGATGATATCAATATAAAATACGTTTATGTACGTAAAGAAAAAGAAAACCTACCTTATTTTTCTAATAATGAAGATATGGTAGTTCAAGAGGATATTGATATCGTTTTTGAATGTTTAAACGGATTAGAACCTGCCAACACATTGATTCAAAAAGCTTTGAAAAAAGGAAAACATGTCATCAGCTCAAACAAAGCTGTTGTCGCAACCTATCTCGATACCTATTTAGAGCTTGAAAAAGAATATGGAGGAAGCATTCAGGTAGAAGCTTGTGTTGCAGGTGGTATTCCATTTATCGATGCCTTATTAAAACTAAAAAGACTTGAATCACTACAAGGCTATGAAGGTATCTTTAATGGCACAAGCAACTACATTTTAGATTCTATGCAAAAAAACAACTTGGATTTTGAAGACGTTTTAAAAGAAGCTCAAGATAAAGGATATGCTGAAAAAGATCCATCTAACGATATTGATGGTGTTGACGTATATTATAAGACAAAGATTTCTAACAGCTTAGCTTTCAACACACCCATCGTTGACATTCCATATTATGCAGGAATTCGTACAATCAAAATGTTGGACATTAAATTCATCAAAATGAACAATAAAGTCATACGTCATTTATCCATATCAAGACAAATTGACGATAAGATCATTTCTATTATCGCTCCTTGCTGCATGGATGAAAATGATTTTTTAGCCAATGTTCCTAGCAACTACAACGCACAAAAAATCCTATCTCATAGCTTTGATACACTAGGCTATTATGGTCAGGGCGCTGGCCAATTACCTACAGCGCAAGCCATGGTACAGAATGCTTTAGATACACTTGAAAATAAAGAAAGAAAAATTGTTTATTCAACACCAAAAGAATTTGATACGTCTCTTTTAAAAGAAACGTGGCTAATTCGCAGTGATGTTTCCCTAGAGAATTACTATCCTATTCAAAAGAAAGAAGCGAACTATTACTGGATTGAAAACCAGGATATGTCGATCATTAAGAAAGTTAAAGAATTAGATAAAAATAGTTTTATCGCATTATGGAGGTAGTCATATGTTAAAAATCACTAAATTTGGTGGTTCTAGTGTTGCAAATGCTGAACAGTTCAAAAAAATCAAAGCCATCATCCAACAAGATCCAACACGCCGATACATTGTTGTATCGGCTCCTGGAAAACGTTTTGCGGCCGACAACAAAATCACGGATCTGCTTTACCTGTTAGATGCCCACAGAAAATACCATGTTGATGCATCGAGTGTCTTTAAACTTATCAAAAACCGTTTCATCGAAATAAAAAATGAATTAGGCCTTAAACAACCCATTGAAAAGGAGTTGGATGCCTTTTACACCAATCTTAACCAAATGTCCCAAGCTGTTATCGTCAGTCGCGGTGAATACTTCTGTGCTAAATTAATGGCTGAATATCTAGGTTATGCCTTTGTGGATGCCAAAGATATTATTCGTTTTAAATTAGATAAATCCATTGACTGGGATGCGACCAGCGCAAAACTTCAAGCTAAATATGCTCAATACGACCACTTTGTTTTCCCAGGTTTCTATGGCACAAGTGCAAATGGACACATCCAAGTCTTCCCACGTGGTGGAGGCGATATTACGGGGGCTATTTTAGCAAAATGTCTTCATGCCGACGTATATGAAAACTGGACCGATGTGTCTGGATTCTTAATGGCTGATCCTACAATTGTTAAAAACCCAAAAGGAATTACTCATATCACATATTCAGAATTAAGAGAACTTTCCTATATGGGAGCTAGCGTTTTACATGAAGAAGCCATTTTCCCGGTTAAAGAAGCTAACATTCCAATCCACATTTTAAATACCAATCGTCCTCAAGACGCAGGTACAATCATCCAAGAACATTCAAAAGTAAAAAGCGGATATCCAATTACAGGTATTGCGGGTAAAAAAGATTTTATGTCTATCTATGTTTATAAAAAGCATATGTCAAATGAAGTTGGTTTCATTCGTAAAGCCCTATCCATCCTAGAAAAATACCATATCAGTATTGAACACATTCCTAGTGGAATTGACTCATTTAATATTGTTGTAGAGAAAAAAGAAATTGAAGAAAGTCTTTATGAAATCTTGGCGCACTTCAAAGATGAACTAAAGCCAGATAAATTAACTGTCCAAGATGATTTAGCTTTAATTTCTACAGTTGGTAAAAACATGTCCGATAAGCCAGGTACAAGTGGTAAATTGTTTGGTGCTTTAGGTAAAAACAACATCAACATTGTTATGATTGCCCAAGGCAGTGATGAAATCAATATTACAGTGGGAGTTAAGAAAAAAGACTTCACAAAAACAGTCCAAGTTATATATGATACTTTCGTAGGAGGAAATGAAGAATGACAACAATCGCAATTGCCGGTGCTACAGGTGCTGTAGGACAACAAATGTTAGAATGCTTAAAAGAAAGAAACATTCAGGCTAACCTTAAATTATTAGCTAGCACCAGATCAAAAGGAAAAGAAATCGATGGACACATTGTTGAAGAATTGACAAAAGAAAGCTTTCAAGGTGTTGACTATGTATTAGGTGCAACAGGAAATGACGTCACAAAAATGTGGATGCCATGGGCCAAAGAAGCAGGATGTATCGTTGTTGATAATTCAAGTGCATTTCGTTTAGACAAAGACGTTCCTTTAGTCATTCCTGAAGTGAATAAAGAAGACATTAAAAATCATCATGGCTTGATTGCCAATCCAAACTGTGCAACAATTATTGCCCTTGTAGCCTTACAAGCTTTACATAAAAAATATCACATTAAACGCATGATCGTAACAACATTCCAAGCTGTATCAGGTGCTGGTGTTCAAGGAATTGAAGATTTAAAAAATCAAATTGAAGATGAAAGCATCCCATCAAAAGCTTTCCCTTATCAAATCGCATTTAACTTAATTCCTCAAATTGGAGATTTTGATGATTTAGGTATCTCAAAAGAAGAATGGAAGATGCAAAACGAGGCAAGAAAAATGTGGCACGATGATGCTTTAAAAGTAAACTGTACTTGTGTGCGTGTACCGATTTGGCGTTCTCACTCTGAAAGCATCACGATCGAATGTGAAAATGAAGTTGATGTCAACGAAGCAAGAGCATTATTAAGCAAGGCAGAAGGCGTATTATTAAAGGATGATCCAAAGAATCAAATCTATCCAATGCCAAAAGATACGACAAATCAAGACTTAGTCTATGTGGGTAGAATTCGTAAAGATATTACCGATGAAACAAATCATACATTATCTCTATTCTGTTGTGGTGACCAAATTCGTAAAGGTGCAGCTACAAATGCAGTTCAAATCCTAGAAGAACTATTAAAGGCAAACGATTAATTTCGCTTGCCTCTTTTTTTAGTTGGCTTAACAGATGCATTGGTGACATGTTGATGTATAAAAATGGTATCCCTATTACTAATGTTAAAGATTTTCTTGGTCTCTCTGATATCTCAACTACATCAATTTATGCCTACACAGATAATGAAGATATCAAAAAAGCTCTTGAGACAGTTCAAGAAAATATACCCTCATCAAGTGTTAAAGAAAAGAAAAAGATTTACTAAAATATTTTGGCTTAGAGTAAAAAACATTATCTTCAATTATTAATTCTAAATACACGATTTTATAAGGTTATCTTTAAATAATTAGAGATAATCTTTTTTTGAATATAATCTCTCGGTTTCGTCATAGCTGGTCGCTCCTTTCTGCCTGCTGGCATAGAAAAAGGACAGTCGATTTTCTCGGCTGTCCCTTGTGGGTAAGTATGCAATTGTGAAAAGTTAGTTCTTGTCAAACTTCTGAATATCTCCGTAATTTTTAAGCTCACTATTTTCAAAAACCTGTTGGAAATTATCATTATCCAAAAATAACACATTTCCGCTTGAAGTCAATGGCAACATACAGCTATCCGCTTTAAGGGTTTCTGCTGGATTGTCTATTAAAACAATCAGCGGTTTTTTTGCCTCTATTGGCTCTGCGGCTCCAAGTGTTACATTTACAGGAAACGCAAATAAACTGCCATCTTCATATTCATACAGCCCTATTCCTTCCGGCAACACGCTTCCATCGTTTGTTAATATAGGCATCTGATTTTCTAAAAATATTTGCATATCTTTTGACAGATTACTATACTCTATGGGCTTTAATTTTTCCAAGTCGCCAAAGCGTTCAATCCATTGAGGATTTGTAAACACTAAATGGTCATAATTTCCTAGTTCAGCAGAAAGCTCAATAGCACTGTCCATTACATAAGATAAAAGCAAATTCTTCTCTTGTTCAGACAATAAATTTTCTCCGGCAGTTGTCAATTTTTCATCTTCGCATACTGTATCTATATCTGTATATGATATAAAACTAATCCCTGTCATATCATATTCAGCAAGTTTATTTGTATTTCCACACCCAGCCAAACTAAACATGAGCGCCAATACAAATATGATTATAATTTTATGTTTCATAGATAACTCCATTTTATATTTGGCTTAACTAGCAATTTGGTGACATTGCTATAATTCTGGTTTTTATCATTTATACGAGTAACCATTCGTTTTTCAATCTAAGTAGTACGTACTGTAGCTTTTCTGTATGATCCATTCCTTGCGTTTCTCTTTGCATGACAAAAAGAGCGTTGTATCGATTTATATATTTTGATGCTACTCCCTTATATTTTTGCAGCCTTTCTTCAATTCATTTGTGAAAACTGTTCATTGCATTTAAATGATTGAATTTATCATATGACTCATGACTGATTAATACTTTCTTAGTACAGTGCTTACTTTCTAAAAGTTCGTTGTAATAGATTTTGATTCAAGACATTCACCAAATCTTAATAGATCTATGGATGATGGCTTGCCATAATTTAATGTTCTGGCAATTGTATGAGTAAATCTTTGTATTGCAGTAATGATACAAACCTGCTGATTCGATAATCCTCTTTTTGTAGCAGGTGTTCCACGATGTTTAGGCTTTACTCCATCAATCTTAGTTCCTTTATGATTGTATGGAGTATACTTTTCATTCATTTCATATTATCTCATTAGGAATATTCTTCAGTTCTTAGACTCACTAATAGTTTATGGCGCATATTAAAAACATTGCGTTTGTTTACATTGATTTTAGCAGCCGTTTCTTTAAGAGATACACCATTCAATGTATCCAAAATAAGTTCATTCCATTTAGATTGGTCTTGGTGAGAATAAAAAGTAAGCTGACCGCGGTCTACAACAAAGCGTTTTCCGCATTCTTTACAACGAAGCATTTGCTTACCAGAGTTGGCAAAACCGCTCTTAACCAAACGAGGATGATAACATCCACATTTAGGACAGTATTCAAAATGATACGAATTCATTTTATTGTTTGTATCTAAATAATCAGTGATTTCACGATCAATCTTTTCGATTTGAAAAGATTGTAAAGCAGCGATAGTATCTTGGTTTAAATATTTCGAAGTTCTTGTCATAAGTGTAGTCTCTCTTTCGTTTACACCTATACAATAATTCTTAAATAGACACCATTAATGTCGAATATATCAACATGTCACCAATGCATCTGTTAAACCTTTTAATTTATCTCAATATCACCACTTGTCGTATTTAATGTCAATGTTGCATTATTTGTTCCTAACACTCTATTAACAGAACCCGTTAATTCTTCTTCACCAATCTCGATATCTCCAGACAGAGTAGAAGCTGTAACAGATACATTTTGAATATGTTCTACACTAAGATCTCCAGAAGTGGTTTCTAGTGTATTATCCCCTGTCAATTGACCATCAAATTCAATATCTCCACTTGTGGTGATGAAGCTACAATTATTTAAACTTCCATTTTCAATTGAAATATCCCCAGATACACTTGTTACTCTAGAATCCTTTAATGCCACATTTTGAATTTCAACATCCCCTGCTACAAGATTTCCGTTCACAACCAAAGAATCATTTGTCGTATAAAGAATTACTTCATTATCATCATGACCTACAAAGTGTTTATCTAAAATTGTTTCTTTTACAGTTAAAACACCCTGATCAACAGAATATTCCAGCTTTTGTTTCTTCTCATCTTGTAAACGATAAGAAATCGCATTCTCGCTTGATTTTTCAATTTTAACATCCATACTTGTCAAATCTAACTGAACAGATGTAAAAGCTTCTGTTTTCTCATAATTTAATGGTTCTTTCACAATCGAAGTTTCAGAAACTTCTGCATTACGAATCAAATGAATCGCAAGAAAGCTACCTCCTGCAATACAAACAAGAATAAGAATAAATACTATAATGAATCCTTTTTTCATCAAACCACCTCTTTCACTACTAGTTTATCACCACTACCTTGTTTTGTATAGTAGTATAATCAAAAAATAGAAGAATCACTTTTTGATTCTTCCCTTCTTTACATTTGGCAAAATAAAATGCTCATACATATACTTCCACAACATTTCACTACCCTCATGTGTTTTCTCGTTTCGCTTTAATATCTTTTCAAGATGCACACCATTTTCAGCCCACATTCTTCCATCAGTTGCTGCATTCAACATCACCGGCTGAAAATTATCCATCACTCTGGCAAACTTAGCTTCTGCTGTTTTTCTTTCCTCAAACTCATTCCATAAATCAAACACTTTTTTCGCCTGATCTTCTGGCAATAGATTAAAGATACGATTTGCCGCAAGTGCTTCTCTTTTACTTTGTGTTTTTAAACCCTGATCATCATAAGCATATGTATCTCCTGCATCAATTTCTACAAGATCATGAATCAACAACATTGAAATTGTTTTTAATACATCGATTTCTTCATTGGCATATTCACTCAATAATAATGTCATAATAGCCATATGCCAGGCATGTTGAGCATCATCCTCAAAATCTTGTCCATTGCTTTGAAGTGTTTTTCTTTTAATTTGTTTCTCTTTATCAATTTCCAAAATAAACTGCATCTGTTTTTCAATTCGTTCCATACTATCACCAGCACTATTGTAGCATACAAAAAGGCCCGGATTCACTCAGGCCTAATCTATTACGTCAACTTTGAAATCATTAGTGAACTTGAGGAAGGAGCAAAATACGATTTCTATTGACGCAAACCTTCTTAAAACTTCCTTTCGAAGCCGATTAAATTATATCATCATTTGCAACCATTTACAATATGATTGTAAATATTTTACATTTCTATGAAAGCATAAGCATATAAAATATTACACAAGATATCACGCTTTCCAAAACAACACCAATTACAGGTAACTTTTTTTAAAGCTGCGATTACTGCTACAACACTTGCTATAATGCCAATCCATATATTCTTATCTACATATAGTATAGCTGGAAAAATCAAGGACGCCATGGCCGTATAAGGAATCAATTGCAAGAATATATTAACCTTTCCCGATACTTGAATCTTCTCCATAAACAAGGCTGGCAACATTCTAGGTATATATGTTGATAAACAAAGAAATAAAATCAATATTGCAAATTTCATTGTAGATCCTCCTTGGAAATAAAACACATTCCAATGAGCGCACAACCAAGCGTAGATATCAAAATAGATAATGAACTCGATAAGAATTGATTTAATACCCAATTCACAACCATCGTCATAATCACTACACACAATAAGCGGATCGACTTCTTAGTATTCGGCACTAATAATCCAATAAACATCGCATATAAAGATACACCCAAGCTCTTAGATACGATACTCGGTAGTATACTTGAAAACAATATGCCTAGAGCTGAGCCTACATTCCATGACAGATAACTAAACAAGGAAAGTCCTGCAAAAAATGCAGGTGTTAACTTATTAATTTTCTTATCTGTCATTGACATCGCAAACACTTCGTCTGTAATCCTGAGTATTCCACGCACTCAGAGCCACTCTGTCCACCACTGAGAGCCACCTGT
>ENA-OUOY01001544-OUOY01001544.1-human-gut-metagenome-genome-assembly--contig:-NODE-1544-length-13137-cov-3.747439_pt1 | contig 13137 bp, 9 predicted proteins | sample MGYA00237937_ERZ548767 | MGnify/ENA primary metagenome ERZ548767 (study PRJEB26490, sample SAMN05356887) | human gut metagenome | biome: terrestrial biome; feature: human-associated habitat; material... | reverse complement strand
GGCTGCTGGCGGGAACCATATGGCTGCCGGATACGCCGAGAACGTACCATGCGGATGCCGTTGTGCGGCGGCTGCGGCTTGCTTCGCTGCTGCTGACAGCCTACCAGTCCGGTATCAACGTCTATGCCACGCAGCCGGATGAACTGTCGGAGGGAAACGTCTTGTTTCTCACCTCTGCCGGTCGTGGGCGAGGCCGTAACCCATGGGGCAGCACCCGCACGGCGGCGCTGCTCCACGTTGGGGATCTGCTCTGTGCCGCGCACTATGTCTGTCCGGACATCGGCTGCCTTTGCCCCATGGATGAGCTGTCCGCCTTTCAGAACAATACCACAAAATTACCCGGAACACGCGGCTTCCTTTTTTACGGTGAAAGCTATTCGGATATTCTCGCCGAACTGGACAAGTCCACGTCGGAGGAAGAAAGCAAGCTCATGACCTACGGTGCCGCTGCCCACTGGTTCCAGCAGCCGGTCTATCTTTTGCCCTGCGACGACACCGGCGTGACACAGCTTCAGATCATGGCCCAGCCAGATTACCGCCAGCGTTTAACGCGCTTAGCCCTGAAAGGCCATTATCACCCTCCGCCGCCTGAGTATCCTTGTTGGGACGCGCTGTTTCAGGGGCAGCCCTTCGTGCTGGCGGCTGACATGGAGCTACGCCGTGTGGACGCCGCCTATACGCTGGCACGGGAGCAGGGCTATTCGCAGCTCGTATTGGCTGCCCTGCCGCAGCAGGTGGCAGAGGTGTGGGGCCCACGCTACAGGGACACCGGAAAAGCGCGAGTCTTTACCTTGACCGAGGACGCCATCACGCAGCTGCTGGGTAAAACGCCGAAGCCCTACCGTCCACCGGACACCCCCTATGTCACAGAAAAAGGAGAGATGATCCATGCCCCGCTTATCAAAGCTGCTGGAAAAGCTGGAGGATACCGTTGAAGCTCGCTGGGGCATATGGTTCCAGCGGCACAAGAAAAAGCTGCCCCTCTACATTCCCGTCGGACTGGTGTGCTGGTATTTTTACGGGATGCTCCTGAACTCCATGCGTCTCGGCATTGACGCTGTCTTTCATAACACGGGGCAGGATGTGACCGCCATCTGGATATTCGATCCGATCCGCAACTGGCTGGCGATATTCTCCGGCTTTGGGCTGAAAGCCACTGCGTTCTTTGTGCTGATGTTCTGCCTTGTGACCAAACGCGGCTACCTTTGGTTTTCCGGCTATAAGTATACGCGGGATTCACGGGGCTTTGATATTCTTCCGGACGGGACACACGGTTCCTCCGGGTTCCTCACCAAGCGGGAGATGGAAGCCTTTCTGGAGATCGGCCCCATACGCAGCGTCTCCGGGATGCTGCTGGGCAAGATCAAGGAACGGCCGGAAGATCCGGACAAATATGCCGCCTATGTAGCTCACCGCATGGTACCCGGCGAAAACAACAACCTTCTCTGCATCGGTGCACCGGGCAGTTGGAAGACCCGCGGCCTGATCCGGCCTTTCCTGATGGGCTGCGCCCAGCGGAAGGAATCCGTATTCTGCGTTGATCCAAAGGGTGAACTGTTCGAGCAGCTTTCCCTCTACTTCCGTGAAAACGGCCATTACGTCAAAGCGGTCAATTTCCTGGACATGGCACATTCAGATGGCTGGAACTGTCTCTATGGCCTGGACACGGAAACGGATCTGGTGCAGACGGTGGCCAACACCATCATCCAGAATACCTCCAGCCCCAAAGAGGCCGATGACTTTTGGAGTCGTGCGGAGCTGAATCTCCTGATGGCCCTGATCCATTATGTCTGCAATCTGCGGGATGAAAAGGGTGATCTGCTGCCCATCGAGCAGCGGGGTTTGGGCGACGTGTATCAGATCCTTGCTACCATGAGCGTCAATGAGCTGAACCGCACACTGGCGTCGCTGCCGCCTGACCACCCCGCCAAGGGCCATCACGGATTGTTCCTGAAGGCCCGCGAAAACCTCTGGGGCAACATCATCACCGGCCTTGGCAACCGGCTTGCCATCTTCCAGAACAAACTGGTGGACACGATCACCCGCAACCACGATGTAGACCTCGTGCTGCCGGGGCAGCGGCCCTGCGCGTATTTCATCATCATTTCCGCACAGGACAGTGCCTACCGTTTTCTCAGTTCGCTGTTCTTTTCACTGGCCATGCCGCAGCTTTCCAACTACGCACGGCTCCACTGCAAGGCAGGGCGGTTACCCGTGCTGGTGAACTTCTGCTTAGACGAATATTGCAACATCGGCTACATGGAGGGCATTGCCGATGCGCTGAACAGTGTGCGCGGCTTCAATATCGCGTGTCAGGTGGTGGTACAGAGCCTTAGCCAGTGGCAGCAGCGATACCCCGGCAAGGAATGGGAAAATCAGCTCAACACCTTTAACCAGACCATCTATATGGGCTGCAACGACCTGACCTCCGCCAAGTACATCTCGGAAAAGTGCGGCAAGGTCACTATTGCTGTTACCAATAACCAGATGCCCATGCAGCCCCTGTTCTCACCCATCTATAACAGCACCCGGCCCTATTCCAAAACCCGCAGTAATATCCAGCGGGACTTGATGCAGCCGGATGAGGTGCTGCGTCTGGATCAACAAAAGTGTCTGGCGCTGTTTCAGGGTCACCGGCCCGCGCTGCTTTATAAGCTGACGCCGGAAGAATTACCGGACTTCGCCGGACTTACGACCTGCCGCGTGGTGGACTATATCCCCGCATGGAAGCAAAAAGCGCAGGAGACACCGACCACCACGCCTCGGAAGGAAGAAAAGCCCCCTGCCGAAGAACGGACGCCTGCCCCGCAGGCAGAGCTGCCGATCTCTATGGCAGAGGACGATGATTTTGCCTATGAGGTAGATGGCGATGATCTCGGCATGGTGGAGCTGAAGCCCGCGCCACGAAAACAGGCAGAATAACAAAACGATATGAGGAGGGGCCGGTATGAAAGCCGCAAAACTGAACCAGCGCCCTGCGTTTGCGCTCATGAAGCAAACGGATATACAGAGCGTCCACCATCTGCAAATGCCGCGGTGGTTATTTTCCGACCCACGATACGCGGAGATGAGCCTGGATGCCAAGGTGGCCTACACCTTCCTCCTGAACCGCTTTCAGCTCTCCCGCAGGAACGGCTGGGTCAATGACAATGGGGAGGTCTTTGTGATCTTTCCCCGCAAAGCGTTGGCACGGGAGCTGCGCATTTGTGAGCAGCGGGTGTCCGCCGCGTTCCGTAAGCTGGCGGAGCTTCACCTGATTTGGGAAAAACGCTGCGGACGCGGTGACGCCAACCAGATCTATCTCGCCTGCGTACAGCCCATGGATGATCCGGATTACCAGTGCGCGCCATTTATGGAGCCGGAGGAATGCGGCACAAGAACCGCCGATATTGCGGCTCTTGATCCCCCAGAACCGCAGGATAGGCGGTTCAAGAACGGCGAAAACAGCAGTTCAAGAACCGCAGATGCTGCGCCTGCAGAATCGCAAAATCTGCGGCCAAGTTATACTGATAAGAGGAAGAACGATGAGAGTTATATTGAAGTCAGTCCATCCGTCACGGAGGGATCGGACGAAGAAGAGCTTACCGGCATTCTGGATGCCTGTGAGCTCTCCTCTTTTGAGCCGGAGATGGCCCGTATTTTTGAAACGGCCATCGAGCGGCTTTTTTATTCGGACAGCTTTCGGGTAGGCAACGCCACCCTGCCGCAAAGCAGGGTACGTCACAGACTCCACGATCTGGACAACTTAACGCTGCGCGATACGGAGCAGCGGCTGCGGGCCAATCAGGAGCGTAATATCCGCAACTCGATCCAATACACCATGGCTGTCCTGTTCAACTGCATCACGGAGGGTGAAAGCGATCTGGTCGTCGATCCCTACCTCAACAGCCTTGGCGGGCCATAGGAGGTGATATAGCCATGCTTTTGACCAACCAGCAAAAGTGCATCATGGAGATCTTAGGCAAGGTCGGCTGTATCCGGCGCAACCAGCTTCTCGCGCTGCTGTATGGCAAGTACCGGGAACGAGTAATGACCATGCGCCCGGAGCATCTGACACCCATGCTGCGGCAGCTCAGCGGGATCTCTCACGCTGTCTGTGTGGAGGACGATGTGATTCGTCTTATCACAAAAACGGCAAATCCGCTGCTTCTGGAGAGCATCGACGTGATGCTGGAGATCACAGGCGGGTGTCCGCTTCAATTCTCTATCCCCACCAGTCTGCCCGCTCTGCTCTGCTTTCTCTACGGCGATGAGCTGACTGCGTACTATGTGACAGCTTTGACCGCAGAACGCGAACCCTCTTTTCGCCGTATAGAGATCGGAGAAAAAGAGCGGCTCATCTGGCTTCCGGAACACTCCCTCGCCCTGCAAGGCAAGGAGCTGCCGGATCGCCAGATCATTGCACAGAAGCAAAAGGACGGTACACACCGTTTCTTTGCGAATAAAAACACGACATTCTAAAACGAGGAGGTAACCAAATGCCAAGAAAGAAGACCGTTCCGACCGAACCACAGCCCGATCCTCCCGCAGAGATCACGGAAGCCACGGTGGAACCGGCACCCAATCCTATCGAGCAGCCGAACCCTGACATTCTGGACGGGAGCGCTCCGCTTGGGGAGGACTTGGAGACTCCGTCTGTGCCGTCAGAAACTGACGCCGAAGCCGAAGTGACACCAGCGGAAGCATCTGAAGATGCAGAAGAACCGTCCCCCGATGATGCGGATATGACCGTAGACTTTGCGGAGGATCCCGCATCACAGGAAGGCTCTCCACCCGTTCCGGAAACCACCGCAGAAGTTGAAGAAGCTGTTTCGGAAGAAGACAACTCGCCACTCGTGGCCGAAGCTCCTCCCGCAGCGGAGCAGCAAGTGCCTGCACCGAAGCCGGAAATGAGTGACCGCGAGAAGTTCTTTCATCTGGATTTCCACAAACTGGATCGCAATCTATCCGAGGAGGAACGCCGGGAATGGAATGCCATCTACGCGTCCTATCGCGGCGGCAGCCCGCTCAGTGGTACGGTGATCGGTGTAGATATGTTTTCGCTGAATGTACGCAGTCGCAGGACCGGCGAGGTACGAAAGCGGGAGATGTCCTGCGCCATCGTTGTCCCCTACCGTGTGCGTATCCTGATCCCCGAAACGGAAATGTGGTCAGGAGAAGGGCGGCCCGGAATGTCCCTGAATCATATCATGGGCGCGACGCTGTCCTTCAACATCATCAAGGTGGACAGGGAAAACGGCTTTGCGCTGGCTTCCCGTAAGTCGGCCATGAAAACGCGCCGTTCCTACTTTGCCCATCGGGCAGAACTGAATGCGCCCGGTACCCGGCTGAAATGCCGTGTCATTGATGTTGGCCCTGTCCGCTGCACGGTGGAGTGCTATGGTCATGACATTCGGTTGACGCAGAAGGATCTCTGCTATATGTCCGTGTCAGACTTGCGCGCTGTCTACCGCCCCGGGCAGGAACTGGACTGCGTTGTGACGGACTATGATGCCGATGAGGATCGGCTCCGGGTTTCCGTGAAGGCGGCGCTGTCCGATCCCTTTGAAGGGGCCGAGCGGCGTCACCCTGTCAACAGCCGGCGGCAGGCTGTGATCTCCGGCAAGTATGCCGGAGGTGTCTTCTGCAACCTGCCGGATGGCACTGTCTGCATGTGCTCCTATGCTTATCAGTATGAGGACAGCGACTTTGAGATCGGAGACACCGTGATCCTGACGGTCAAGCGGTTTGACAGCAACAAGCGTCAGATGTACGGAAAGATCCTCTCCAAATGGTAGAGCCAAGAGAATTGTCAAGCTTTTATTTTAAATACTTATGCCGCCCAAAATAAAGGCTGTGGACCTATTGATTTCCGGGGATAAGCATGATTAAAATAAAACCAACAGGAAAAGAAGGGAGTGCAGAAAATGATAAAAAGACGATTAGCACTGCTCACGCTGGAGGGCGTTCTGCTGCTCACGGCCTGCGGGCAGACAAAGGATGTTTCCACATTGACAACGCCTCCACTGCAGAGTACGGCGCAGGTTATCGCACCTGTGGAGGACAAGGCTGAAATGCCGCAGAAGGAGGAAAAAACCGAGGACAGTGCGGATGCGCTGCTGCCTGTCGAATGGGTGGATACTCCTACGGATGCAGAAGCGGAAAAGAATCCTGCACCCGCTGAAACAGCACCGCCCGCTGCACCGAAAGAGCCGGCAATACCCGCGCCTGTGCCGGAGGATAAACCTGCTCCCGCACCCACACCGGCACCTACACAGAAGCCGGCAGAGAAGCAGGAGGAAGAACCTACGCCTGCGCCTACGCCTGAACCTGCGCCCACGCCGAAGCCTGCCGCCAGCGGGAACATCTACTCCATCGCGGAGGCTGTCCGGGCGGGCAACGAGTACGCAAGAGCGCAGTACGGCGTGACCATCGACACCAGCATGACCGCGGCCAATTCCAGCTTCTTCCCCGGCACGGCAGACAGCGTGGCATGGCTGGCGGAGAATGGCGGACAGGCGGCACTGACCGCCGCCGTAAAGGGCAACGTGGACGCCACCTTCGCCTGCCTCGCCGCCATGGACGGCGCGGAAACGGTCAGCGCGTATGCGCGGTTCAACTGCACCGCCCGCTACGATGCGGCATCGGACGAATACATCGTGGTGGTGCTGTACGGATAACCCAACTGAATACCCGACCAGAAGACCGACAGCGTGAGCTGCCGGTCTTTTGCGTTGGGAGAAAGGACGAACATGAAGAAAACAATTCCTAAGCTGTTGACGCTGGTATGCCTTTTAGTAGCAATCATGGGTCTGTCCATCGTGACCGCCCACGCAGCCACGGTCACAGGCACGATCAGCGGCGGTAACGAGTACCGTTACCATGAGGACAAAACGCCCGTGCCGCAGTGGGGCGCGTTTACCAGCACAAAGCTGAAATACTTTACCAGAGACGATACGGGCGTAACGGTGCCTGCCTACTGTATGGAGCCATCCGTTCGGTCTGCCAGCGGTGATCTGAGCTACTCCTCCACCAGTTGGAGCAGCTTGAGCTGGAATCAGCGGTACGCTGTGACGCTGGCACTCTCCTACGGCTACGGCGGCAACTATGATTTTTATGGAATCCATCCCGACTGCGCGCAACTGGCGACACAGGCGGTGATTTGGGAGTTCGTGTGCGGCTACCGCGGCACGACCTATCCCTACACCCTGTATGATACCACCTGCGCCAACCTGTTCCACTACGCCGGCGACGGCGTGCAGGAGGCGTATGACATCCTTATTGACCGCATCATGGGTCATGGCGTGATCCCCAGCTTTGCTGTGAAGTACCGCAATCAGCTTTCGGACGCCAATGCCATTACGCTGACATGGGACGGCAGTCAGTATGTGGGTACAGCCACCGATACCAATGGTGTGCTGTCGCAGTACTACTTCCGGACCAATATCAGCGGCGTAACCGTCAGCCAGCGGCGTAATGTACTGACCGTGACGGCCACAAAGGACGCTGCAGCGAAGCTGAACGGCTATATCAGCAGCGACTACGGCTACGCACTGGATGTGGAGGGTACGGAGGCTGTGCTGCTGGAGCCCAGCAATGGCAGCAATTATCAGGCTTGCGCCGCGTTGACCTCACTTCCCGACCCCGTGTGGGCGTACATTCATTTTAAGGTCAAAATTGTGGAGGAGAAAGGCAGCCTGACCATCAATAAGGTGGACGCGGAAACCGGCAAGGCACTGGCAGGCGTGACCTATCGGCTATTTGATGCCAATGGTAAAAAGGTGGCTGACATGACCACCGGTGCAGACGGTAAGGCAGTGTTCAAGGATCTTCCACAGGGAAAGTACAGCTATCAGGAGATCAGCGCGCCCAGCGGTTATGTGGTGGACAACACCAAGTATCAGATCACCATTACGGCGACCGCGCTGAACATTACACAAAAGAGAACCAACACGCCTTCCAAGGCCAGCATCGAGATCGTCAAGGTGGACGCTGATCACAAGACACCGCTGCAAGGCGCGGGCTTCCGACTGTACGATGCTTCTGGTAAACAGGTCGCGGAGGGCAACACAGACGTCAATGGTAAGCTGACCTTCTCCAACCTGCGGTTGGGCAGCTATACCTACAAGGAATTCAAAGCACCGGACGGATATGTTTTGGATACCACGGCGTACTCCGCTGTGCTGAACCAAAACGGGCAGGTGCTGAAGGTCACTCGCGAGAATATGCCGGTCAAAGGCAGTATCGAGGTATTGAAGGTGGACGCAGAAACCAAGCAGCCGCTGGCCGGTGTGGTGTATTATCTTTTCGACGCCGATGGCAACAAGATCGCGGATGGCACGACCGATGTCACCGGCAAGGTGACATTCTCCGGCCTGCGACTTGGCAAATACGCCTATCAGGAGATCAGCACCGTGGACGGCTATGTGCTGGACGAGACCAAATACGATTTCAGCCTGACCACTGCGAACCTTAATATCAAAGTCACACGCGAGAACGTACTCGCCAAGGGCAGCATCACCGTTCGCAAGGTGGATGCCACGGGCGCACCGCTTGCCGGTGCGGAGCTGCTGTTGGAGACTTCCACAGACGGTAAGACATGGACGGAGGTCGGCAGAGTGACCACCGACAACACAGGCATCGCCAAGTGGAGCGACCTCAAGGTTGGCGCGCAGTATCGTATTACCGAAACCAAAGCTCCCGCAGGGTACACCCTCCTGACCGAGCCGCTGTTCACGGGAACGCTGGACAGCAATAACCGAGACATTACCATCACTGCCTGCAACAATGCGGGATTCGTCCTGCCGTTCACGGGCGACACGGGATTTACAACCTATTTCCTGTTTGCAGCACTCATGCTTTGCATGGGTGTTTATTTTTGCAAAAAATCTAACATCAAAAAGGAGACAAGCAAATGAAAAAGATCCATCGCGTATTGGCACTGCTGATGGCGGCAGTCATGGCCTTCGGCCTGATGACGACGGCATTTGCCACAATAGATTCTGCGCCTACCATCGACCCTGGCAAGAAAGCATCTCTGAGCATCTACAAGTATGACATCACCAAGGCCGGCAATGACGGCGCGTGGGATGCCGAGTCCTATGTTTCCACCGGCCTGCATGACGACGCGGTTATCGACAAGCTGAGCAAGTACGCCATTCAGGGCGTAGAGTTCACATACCTCCGCGTGGCCGACATCGCCATGAACAATGAATTGGTGGAGAGCCAGCGTCAGGTGGGTGTGCTGTATGGCTTTGATGGCTCTGAACGCTCTAATGCCGTACTGTCTGCCATCGGTCTGACCGGCGCAGATGCTCACAAGACTGAGGGCGGTATCAACTACTTCACCAGCGATGTGCTCAACAACAAGCTGTCCACCGCGCTGACTGCCAATGCCACCACCGTGAAAAATGCGCTGGAGGCCGCTGTCAAGAACGGCGGTGTTGCCATGACCGAAACGGATGCCACTGGCCACGCCTCTGCTGACCAGATGGAGCAGGGGCTGTATCTCGTCGTGGAGACTTGCGTCCCTGAAAATGTCACCAGCACCTGTAATCCTTTCCTCGTGTCCCTGCCCATGACCACCATCGACGGCACAGCGTGGAACTACGATGTGACCGTTTACCCCAAGAACCAGACTGGCAACCCTACGTTGGAGAAGACCGTGCGTGAAGCAAAGAACTCCACCGGCAAGAACAACGGCAGCCTGACTGACATCACCGATGGGTACGCTCACACTGCCACCGCCTCCGTGGGCGACACGGTGGACTACCAGATCATCAGCACCCTTCCCACCATTACCTCCAAGGCTTCCAGCCTGAGCGAGTACACATACGTCGACACCATGTCCAAGGGCATCCGCTACAACAAGCAGGACGAGGTCATCGAGTTCTTTAAGGACGCTGGCTGTACTGACAAGATCGCCACCTGGGCGGTGAACTCCGGCAAATTTACCGTGGGTTACGATGATACCGCCAACACCATGACCATCCGCATGACCGATACCGGCCTGAGCGAGATCAATGAGGCGACTACCGTGTATACCGACAGCGTCAAGCGCGGTTATTCCGATTGCACCATGCGGATCACCTACGCGGCGACGCTGACCGCCGACGCACAGATGGGCGATACCGACAATCCCAATGAGGTCGAGCTGACATGGCGCAGAACGAATAATACCTACTTTGATACCCTCAAGGACTGCTGCCATGTCTACACCTACGGCATTGACATCCTCAAGCAGTTTTCTGACAACGGCGGCGACCTGCGGAAAGTGAAGTTCAAGCTGCGCAATGACACCGACGATGTGTATGTCGTTGCCGATCAGAAAGATGGTGTCTACTATGCCAAGGGCATTGCCACGAAGAAAGCCGATGCTACTATATTCGTTCCCAATAGCAGCGGTCACATCGTGGTCAAGGGGCTGGAGGACGATGCGTACAGCCTGACTGAGATCGCCACCGACAAGGGCTATGTGCTGCTGAAGGAAGCGGTCAAAATCGTTATCAAGACCAGCGAGAACGGCCAGTGTGAGAAGTGCGGCGCAAAACTGCTGACCGCCTCCGCCACCGTCAACGGCAAGGATGTCACCATGACGGAGGGCAACGCCATTGTGCCGCTGACTGTGGTTAACAACCCCGGCTTCGACCTGCCAAAGACTGGTGGCTATGGCACGTGGATGTTCACTGTCGGCGGCGTGGCTCTGTTGGGCGCGGCGGCTTTCATCGTGGTGAAGTCCCGCAAGCACAGGGGCGAGCAGTGAAACAGAAAAACGAAAGCACGTTTGCGGAATAAATTTTGATGAAACGGAAATCTTATTCCGATTTCGGAATATTTGGTTGACCGATGGCATATTTCGTTCTATAATGAGAATACTTCTTTTAGGAGGTGGCTTCCTTGGTAGAACGAAAAGAATATCTTGCTGAACTGGTCGGCTGGAAGGACGAGCAGGTCATCAAAGTTGTGACCGGCATTCGCCGCTGCGGAAAGTCCACGCTGCTGGCGCAGTATCAGGATTGGCTGAGGGTAAACGGTGTCACAGACGCGCAGATCGTATCGGTGAACTTCGAGGAACTGGAATACGAGGAACTGCTGGACTACAAAAAGCTGTACGCCTATCTGAAAGAACGCTTGGTGGCCGGGAGAATGACCTACATCTTCCTGGACGAGATCCAGAAGGTTGCGGATTTTGAAAAGGTTGTGGACAGTCTGTATGTCAAACCAGATGTGGACATCTACATCACCGGCTCCAATGCGTATATGCTCTCAGGCGATCTTGCAACGCTTTTGACAGGCCGCTATGTGGAGATTAAGATGCTCCCACTTTCGCTGAAAGAGTTCTTGACGATCACAGAGTTGGACGCTGACCGCGGTTTTGCGGAGTACCTGCAATGCGGCGGACTGCCCTATGTTGCCAGGATGGATCGCACCACGGAAAAAGTGGAGACCTACTTAGAGGGCATCTACAACACGGTCATTGTGAAGGACATCGAAGACCGGCAAGCCCGCAAGGAGAGTGAGCCATCCAAGCGGAAGGTAACAGATATTGCGCTGCTGAAATCCATTGCAAAGTACCTCGCCAGCGTGGTGGGCAGCCCGGTTTCTGTTCGTAGCATCACAGACTATCTGATTTCTTCCGGCAGAAAGGTGTCGCCCAATACGGTGGATGATTATGTGGATGCCCTGACAGAGTCCTTTATCTTCTATCCCGCAGAGCGCTTTGACATTGTGGGCAAGCAGCTTCTGAAGATCAACAAGAAGTTCTATATCGTAGATCTCGGTTTGCGAAATCACATTCTGCCGCGCAGAAATTATGACCTCGGTTTTTCTCTTGAAAACGTGGTCTATTTTGAACTGCTGCGCCGGGGCTATAAGGTGATGATTTGTAAGCTGGGCAACACGGAGGTCGATTTTGTCGCAGAAAAGCAGGGTGAGTACACCTATTATCAGGTAACGGCGGATATGACGGCGAAGGAGACCTTCGAACGTGAAATGCGTCCACTGACACTGATCCGCGACAATTACGAAAAGATTATCCTGACTGCCGACCATCTGACAGTTGGCAATTATAACGGTATCCGCGTGAAAAATCTTGTGGATTGGCTGCTTGAAAAAGACAACTGAATAATCATGAACAGTCCGACTGCAAAATTGCAGTCGGACTGTTTTATGCCCGAACGTAGTATCTATAAGAAAAATCAAAATTGAACGGGAGGTATTTTTTGAGACATAAATGGATACTTATTTCTTTCGTGCTGTTTGCTGTGGCGGGAGTTTTGCTGGCCTATCCATTGGTCAGCACGATCATCAACAGTAAATACCACTCGGACATAGAAACCGCCTACACCGCCTCTATTGCGGACACCGATGACATCGAGTTGACTGCCCAGCGTGAAGCCGCAGAGCGGTACAATGCTATGCTGTCCGGCGCGGCGACCATTACCGAGGGAGAGGTATCCGCCCCTCCCTTGGCCTATGCCCAGCAGCTCACCGTGGGTGGTGTCATGTGCTATGTTGATATTCCTAAAATCAACGTTTATCTGCCCGTGCAGCACGGCACGGACGCGGATACGCTGGAAAACTCAGTTGGCCATGTGGTCGGCACATCTCTGCCGGTGGGTGGAAGCAGCAGCCACGCAGTGCTATCGGCGCACAGTGGTATGGCAAGGTCCAAGCTGTTTTCGGACATTGACCAGCTTGCAGAGGGCGACACGTTTTACATCCACGTGTTGGGCGAGGTGTTGGCCTATAAGGTGGACACCATCAATACGGTGCTGCCCACGGACACGAGCCTGCTCCAAATTGAGGACGGCAAGGATCAGGTCACGCTGGTGACGTGTACCCCGTTTGGGGTCAACACCCACCGGCTGCTGGTGCGAGGCCACCGTGTTCCCTACACCCCCGAACAGGAAGCGACTGCCGCCGCAGAAAAACCTGTGGCATCCTCGTGGACGCAGCATTACCTTACAGGTCTTGGCATCGGCCTTGGCGTGGTGGCAGTGATAGGCGGCGGGTACTTCTTAATAAGGAGAAAACGCCATGCGTAAGACATCCCTTTTACTGGCGGCACTGCTGGCTGTGGCGGGCATCTATGTCATGCTGTGGCCGGTGTTCACGGGACAAAGGCTGCAAGCCGACACAGATGAGACTGTGCAGAGC
>ENA-OUOY01001531-OUOY01001531.1-human-gut-metagenome-genome-assembly--contig:-NODE-1531-length-13212-cov-5.943376_pt1 | contig 13212 bp, 10 predicted proteins | sample MGYA00237937_ERZ548767 | MGnify/ENA primary metagenome ERZ548767 (study PRJEB26490, sample SAMN05356887) | human gut metagenome | biome: terrestrial biome; feature: human-associated habitat; material... | reverse complement strand
ACATCTGGGATCAGTGGGCCGACGAGACCGGCTCGATCGGCAAGGCCTACGGCTACCAGCTCGGCGTCAAGCACCAGTATCCCGAGGGTGAATTCGACCAGGTGGACCGCGTGCTCTACGACCTGAAGCACAACCCTGCCTCCCGCCGCATCCTGACGAATATTTATACGTTCGAGGATCTGCACGAGATGGCGCTCTATCCGTGCGCGTACTCGATGACGTTCAACGTCTCGGGCAACACGCTCAACGCCATCCTCAACCAGCGCAGCCAGGACATGCTCGCGGCGAACAACTGGAACGTCGTGCAGTACGCCGTGCTCGTGCACATGTTCGCGCAGGTGTCCGGTCTGCAGGCGGGCGAGCTGGTGCACGTCATTGCCGACGCGCACATCTACGACCGCCACGTGCCGGTCATCGAGCAGCTGATCCAGAACGAGCCGAAACCGGCACCGCAGTTTTTCATCGACCCGGACGTGCACGATTTTTACGCCTTCACCCGCGACAGCTTCCGCGTCGAGGGGTACGAATACAGCGAGTTCACGGGGAAGATCCCCATCGCGGTGTAAGGGGGGACTGAGCCATGGATGCGATCGTCGCCGTCTATGCCGACTGGGGCATCGGGGCTAAGGGCACGCAGCCGCTCGTGATCCCGGCCGACCGCCGCCGCTTCCGCGAGCTGACGATGGGCGCGGCCGTGATCGTCGGCCGGCGCACGCTGGACGATTTTCCGGGCGGCAGGCCGCTGCCGGGGCGCGAAAACCTCGTGCTCACGCGGCAGAACATCGTGATCGAGGGCGCGCAGGTGGTACACTCCCCGGCGGAGGCCGCGGCCGCCGCCGCGCAGTATGACCGCTGCTTCGTCATCGGCGGAGACAGCGTGTTTCGGCAGATGTTTCCCCACCTGACGCGCGTATACGTCACGAAAATCGACGCCGTGCCCCACTCGGACGTGTTTTTCCCGGATCTGGACGCCGACCCCGCGTGGCGCTGCGTATCCGCCGAGCCGCGCGCGGAGCACGACGGCGTGGGCTATCAATTTTGCGTGTACGAGAAAAAAGAAGTATAAAAAAGCCTCGCAGAGTTTGCCGCCCGCAGGCGGAAAAAAAGTGCAATCATTTTCTCGCGCGACATGTGCGTGAGAGAAAATACTTCTCAGACTGCAAGCCTTTTGTCGGGAAAACCTCCGGTTTTTCCGACAAACTCAAAACCGCCGCTTTCCTCTTCGGAAAGCGGCGGTTTTTTCTGCCTTCACCCGGTGAGCACCGTGAGTGAGAGCGCGTTGATGCACATGTGGAAAAACACCGGCGGCCAGATCGAGCGCGTCTGCTCATAGCAGAACGTGAGCGCGGCCGACACCGGCACATACGCCAGCGCCGAGAGCAGCAGCTTCGGATCCTGATACACGAGCACATACTGCCAGACATGGTAGAGCGAGAAGAGCGCGATCGACGCGGCATAGGCCCAAAAGCGGCTCTTCGGCCGGATCGTGCCGAAGACCACGCCGCGAAACAGGCACTCCTCCACGAGCGGCGCCATGAGCACCGCGACGGCGATCATGCGCTTGTAGTCCGTCCGGGCGAGACCGGTCACGGCATCGTTGTTCGGCACGGGCAGCTCGCCGATGAGGCTCGTGCCGAGCTGCAGCACGAGCGAGAGCAGCACGTCGATGCCGTAGGCGGCAAACATCATGCCGAGGCAGCGCAGGATGCTGCCGACCATCGTGTCAAAGCTGCGGCGCAGAAACCGCCACATGGCGATGAGCGTGAACACAAGGCCGCAGAGGTAATACAGAACGTTGCACGTCACGTCCGACGGCAGCTTGCCGAGCACCGCCATGAGCAGTGCGCCGATCGTCAGCGGCAGCACGACCGCATGGATGGGGAAATACACCCAGCCTGCGATGCGCGCGCCGCGCGGCATGGGGTCTGTCCACGCCGTGTTGGGATGTTGCACGTCAGCCCCTCGCTTTCTGCTGCAGCTCAAAGAGCAGGCGCATAGCCTCGAGTGGCGTGATCGTGTTGAGGTCGATGCTGCGCAGCTGCTCGGCGATTTCGTCCCCGGCCGCGTCGCCGAGCGTCATCTGCGCCGCATCCTGCGCCGCGTGGGCGGGCGCGGCCAGCTCCGTCGCGCCGGACTCCAGCTCGCGCAGGTAGGTCTTGGCCTTCGTAATGATCGCGTCGGGCACGCCGGCGAGCTTGGCGACCTCGATGCCGTAGCTGTCGTCGGCCGCACCGGCGACGATCTTGCGCAGGAACAGCAGCGTGCCGCCCTGCTTTTTGGCCGTGATGTTGTAGTTGCGCACGCCGGGCAGCGTCTGCTCGAGCGCGGTCAGCTCGTGGTAGTGCGTGGCGAACATGGTCTTGGCGCCGAGGCGGCGGGGGTCGGCGCAGTATTCGAGCACCGCGCGGGCAATGGCCATGCCGTCGTAGGTGGACGTGCCGCGGCCAATCTCATCAAGGATGAGCAGGCTCTGCGCCGTGGCGTGGCGGAGGATGTTGGCCATCTCGCTCATCTCGACCATGAACGTGCTCTGCCCGGCGGCGAGATCGTCGGACGCGCCGATGCGCGTGAACACGCGGTCGACCACGCCGATGACGGCGCTCTTGGCCGGGACGAACGAGCCCATCTGCGCCATGAGCACAATGAGCGCGGTCTGGCGCATGTACGTGGATTTACCGGCCATGTTCGGCCCGGTCACGATGGCGACGCGGTCGTCCGCGTCGTTGAGGAACGTGTCGTTCGGGACAAAGAGGCTGTCCTTCTGCGCCTGCTCCACGACGGGGTGGCGCCCCTCGCGGATGTCGAGCGTGCACGAGAGATCGACCTCGGGGCAGACGTAGTGGTTTTTCACCGCCGTCTCCGCCAGCGAGCACAGCGCGTCGAGCCGGGCCACGGCGTCCGCCGCCGCCTGCACGCGCGCGACCTCGCCCGCGACGAGCTGGCGCACCTCGTTGAAGAGCGTGTACTCCAGCTCCGCGATGCGCTCGCGCGCCGTCAGGAGCGTGTTCTCGAGGTCTTTGAGCTCGCGCGTGAAATAGCGCTCGCTCGACACCAGCGTCTGCTTGCGGATGTAGTCGTCCGGCAGCTCGGTGACGCCCGCGCTGTTCGGAATGTCGATGTAGTAGCCAAAAACCTTGTTGTAGCCGACCTTGAGCTTTTTCGCGCCGGTGCGCTCGCGCTCGCGCTGCTCGAGCTCGGCGACGGTCTGCGCGCCGTGGTCGCGCACGTTGCGCAGGCGGTCGACCTCCTCGCTGTAGCCTGGGCGGAGGATGCCGCCCTCGCGCACGGAAAACGGCGGTTCGTCGCAGATGGCGCGGTCGATGCGCGCGCAGAGATCGGCGAGCGTGTCCATCTGCGCAATATCGCGCAGGGCCGCACTGTGCACATCCTTCAGCAGCGCTGTCAGGTTCGGCAGCTGCGCGCAGCACAGGGCCAGCGCGTGCAGGTCGCGCCCGTTGGCAGAGCCGTACACCGCGCGGGAGACAAGGCGCTGCATGTCGCCGATCTCGCGCAGGCAGCGGATGAGCTCGCCCCGCAGGACGTTGTCGCCCACCAGCTCCTCCACCGCGCCGAGGCGGCGGCGGATCTGCACGGGGCTGAGCAGCGGGCGCTCCACCCACGCGCGCAGCAGGCGGCCGCCCATGGGCGTTTTCGTCTTGTCGAGCACCCAGAGGAGGCTGCCGCGCTTTTCGCCGGAGCGGAGGTTTTCCGTCAGCTCCAGGTTGCGGCGCGTGGTGTAGTCCAGCTCCATGTAGTGGTCGTCACCCAGCAGCTCCAGCCGCCGGATGTGGCCGAGGTCGCACTTTTGCGTCTCGTGCAGGTAGGCCAGCAGCGCCCCGGCCGCGCACACGGCCGCCGGCGCTTCGCCGAGGCCGAGCGCGTCCGTGCTCTGCACGCCAAACTGCTCGCACACGCGCGCGGCTGCCGCCATGTATTCAAACCGGTCGCCGCCCGCCTCGACCAGACTGCCGAGGCGCTTGGTGAGGAAGGTGCGGATGTCGTCATTTTCCGCCGCCGCGTCGGCGCACACGGCCTCACGCGGAGCGAAGCGGCCGAGCTCGTTGAGGATGTGGCTCACGGCGTCGGCCGGATAGTTCGCGGCGCAGAATTCCCCCGTCGAGAGGTCGCAGAACGCCGTGCCGCCGGACTGCCCGCTGAGATATACCGCGCAGAGGTAGTTCGATTTGTTCTCCTCGAGCATGGACGAGGCCGTGACTGTGCCGGGCGTGATGATGCGGATCACGTCGCGGTCGACCAGCCCCTTGGCCAGCGCGGGGTCTTCCAGCTGCTCGCAGATGGCCACCTTGTAGCCCTTGGCGATCAGGCGGCCGATGTACGCCTCGGCCGAGTGGTACGGCACGCCGCACATGGGCGTGCGCTCGGCCGGATCCTCGACATTGCGGTCGCGCGTCGTGAGCGTGAGGTCGAGCTCGCGCGCGGCCAGGCGCGCGTCGTCGTCGAACATCTCATAGAAATCGCCCAGCCGGAAAAACAGCAGGCAGTCGGGGTTGCGCTGCTTGATCTCGTAATATTGCCGCTTCATCGGCGTCAGTTCCGCCATGCGTCATACCTCCTCGCCATAGAGCGCCCAGGTGTTGCTGCCGGTGATCTTCACGTCCACGAACCGGCCGACAAGGGATGCGTCCCCGCGCATATGCACGAGGCGGCCGCCCTTCGTGCGCGCCGTGAGCGGATGGTCGCCCCGGCCGTCGGCCCCGTCGACGAGCACGCGCTGCACGCTGCCCTCATAGGCGCGGTGCTTTTCCTCCGAGATGCGGTTGGCCGCCGCGACGAGCGCGTCAAAGCGCACCTGCTTCTGCGCGCGGGTGTAGGGGTCGGGCATCTTCGCCGCCGGCGTGCCGACGCGCGGCGAGTAGATGAAGGTGAACATCGCGTCGTAGCGCACAGTCTCGATGAGCGAGAGCGTGTCGTCAAATTCGGCGTCCGTCTCGCCGGGGAAACCCACGATGATGTCCGTCGTGAGCACAAGATCGGGCATGTACTGCCGCGCGAGCGCCACCTGCGCCAGATATTTCTCGCGCGTGTAGCCGCGGTTCATCGCGTGCAGGACGCGGTCGTTGCCGCTCTGCACGGGCAGGTGCATCTGGTGCGCGCACTTTTCGCACTCGGCCATGGCGCGAAAGAGCTTTTCCGTCGCGTCCTTCGGGTGGCTGCTCATGAAGCGGATGACAAAGTCGCCCGGGATGGCGTTGAGCCGCCGGATGAGGTCGGCAAAGTCCACGTCCTCGTCGAGGTCGCGGCCGTAGGAGTCGACGTTCTGCCCCAGGAGCGTGATGTCCTTATATCCCGCCGCGACGAGCTCGCGTGCCTCGCGCTCGATCTCGTCCGGGTGGCGGGAGCGCTCGCGCCCGCGCACATACGGCACGATGCAGTAGGTGCAGAAGTTGTTGCACCCGTACATGATCGACAGCCATGCCTTGACGCTGCCGTCGCGCTGCTGGGGGATGCCCTCGGCCACGCTGCCGTCCGCCGGCGCGATGGCGAACACCCGCCGGTGCTCGGTGCAGACGGTGCGCAGCAGCTCCGGGAAGCGCCACAGCTCATGCGGGCCGAAGACGAGGTCGACGATGCGGTAGGACTTTTTCAGCTTCTCGGCCACGTGCGCCTGCTGCGCCATGCAGCCGCAGACCGCGATGATCTGGTTGGGGTTGCGCGCCTTGGTGTGCGTCAGCGCGCCGACGTTGCCGAACACGCGCGTCTCGGCGTGCTCGCGCACGGCGCAGGTGTTCATGACGACAACGTCGGCCGCGAATTCGTCCTGTGTGAAATCAAAGCCCATGGCGCGCAGATAACCGCGCAGCTTTTCGCTGTCGGCCTCGTTCTGCTGGCAGCCGTAGGTATCGACCATGGCCAGCGGCTGGCGGCCGCCGGCGGTAAAGTGCGCGCGCAGCTGCGCGCAGATATCCAACTGGTGCTGGATGTCCGATTCGGGGATCTCCGTTCTCTGATAGCTCATGCGATGCTCCTGCCTGTCCGGCCTGGCCGGATAAAATTTGAAGTGTGATAGAATATTGTAGCATTTCGCGGTGGAATTTTCAATGACAATCCTTTATAATATACGCGCGGGAAGCTTGCTTCCCGCCGACTGTGCACAAAGGAGGGCAAACCATGCCCGATATTCAAATTCTCTCTCCGCATCTTGCGGATCTGATCGCCGCGGGCGAGGTCGTCGAGCGGCCCGCCTCCGTGGTCAAGGAGCTGGTGGAAAACGCGTTCGACGCCGGGGCCCGCACCGTGACGGTGGAGCTGCGCGGCGGCGGCGCGACCTACCTGCGCGTGACCGACGACGGCTGCGGCATGACGCCCGAGGACGCGGGCATCGCGTTTTTGCGCCACGCGACGAGCAAGCTGCACGATGCGCAGGGGCTCGAGGCCATCGGTACGATGGGCTTTCGCGGCGAGGCGCTGGCCGCCATCAGCGCCGTGTCGCACATCACGCTCACGACGCGGCGGCGCGGCGCGCCGGGCGGCACGCACATGACGCTCGACGCAGGCGAGATCCAGGACATGTACGAGACCGGCTGCCCCGAGGGCACGACGATGATCGTGCGCGACCTGTTTTTCAACACGCCCGCGCGGCGCAAATTCCTGAAGTCCGACCGCGCGGAAGGCGCGGCCTGCGCCGCCGCCGCGCTGCGGTGCGCGCTCGGCCGGCCGGACGTGTCCGTGCGCTGCATCCGCGACGGGGAGGAGGTCTTCTTCTCCCCCGGCGACAACAAGCTCGACAGCTGCGTCTACAGTCTGCTCGGGCGCGACCTCGCCATGAGCCTGCTGCCCTGCGAGGGCGAGTCCGACGGCGCGCGCGTGCACGGCTTCATCTCCTCGCCCGCCGCCGGGCGCGGCAGCCGCGCGCAGCAGTACTTCTTCTGCAACGGCCGGTGGATCCGCTCCGCCGCACTGCAGGCCGCGCTCGAACAGGCCTACCGCAACACGCTGCTCGTGGGCCGCTTCCCCGCGTGCGTGCTATATGTGGAGCTCAGCTGTGCGGCCGTGGACGTGAACGTCCACCCGGCCAAGACCGAGGTAAAGTTCACGCACGAGCGCGCGGTGTTTGACGCCGTGTATTACGGCGCGCGCGCCGCGCTCGAAGCGGAAAAAGCGCCTGTGACCACGCTGGCGAAGGCGGCTGCCAGACCGGCGCCCGCGCCGAAGGCAGACCCGTTCGTGCCGGCTGCGCCGAAAGCAGCCCCGGCCGCGCCCGCAGCGCCGGCATTTGCGCCCGCGCGCACCTATGCCCCCGCCGCCCCGGCGGAGGAGACGGCCGCGCTCCGCTCGCCGACGGCGTCGGCCTTCGCCGCGCCGCGCGTGACCCCGCTGCCGGTGTTTTCCGCGCCCGCGCACCCCATGCCGGCCACACCGGCCGCACCCGAGCCGGCTATGCCGGCCGCGCAGATCGTGCAGACCGCCATCGAGCCGGAGGCGGAAACGCCCTCCCCGCTCGAGAGCGCCGCGCCCCCGGCCGAGCCGCCCGCCCGCCTGATCGGCGAGGCGATGCACACGTACATCCTCGTCGAAAAGGGCGAGACGCTCATCCTCATCGACAAGCACGCGGCGCACGAGCGCATCAACTTTGACCGCCTGCGGCAGAGCCCTGCCGACATCCCGTCGCAGACGCTGCTCGAGCCGCTGCCCTTCACGCCGGACGCGAGCGATGCCGACGTGCTGCAGCAGTACGGCAACGTGCTCGCGGAGCTCGGCTTCACGCTCGAGCCGTTCGGCCGCAATGATTACATTCTGCGCGGCGTGCCCGCGCAGCTCGACGCGGCGGACGCACTGCCCGCGCTCGAGGAGATCTGCGCGCAGCTGCGCCACGGCGCGCACATGGACGCGCAGTCCGTGCGCGACGAGGTGCTCAAGACCGTGGCGTGCAAGGCCGCCATCAAGGCCGGCTGGCAGACCGAACCCGAGGAGCTGCTGCGTCTGGCGGACGCGGTGTGCGCGGGCGAGGTGAAATACTGCCCGCACGGCCGCCCCGTCGCCGTGACGCTCACGCGCCGGGAGCTGGACAAGCTCTTCAAGCGCATTGTTTAAAAAAGAAGCAGGGAGCGCCGGAACGCGCTCCCTGTCAGCCTGTACAGCTTCGTTTACTTGTGATAGTACAAAATGCCCATGCAGCCGGGGCCGCAGTGGTTCGACACCGTGCAGCCGGCCCGCGTGTGGATGACCTCCTCGAACGGCTGGCACGCGCGCACGACGCGCTCGAGCTCCCGCCACGTGGCCTCGTCACAGCCGGAGTCCGTGATGAAGATGCGATGGCAGTCGATGTCGTCGCGGCCCTTGAGCCGCTCCTCGATGTACTGCACGTAGCACTTTTCGAGCTTGCCGCGGTACTTGTGGCCGACGCCCATCTTGCCGTCCTTGACTTCGATGCACGGCTTGAGGTGCAGGAGGTTGGCGCTCATGGCCACGAGCGCCGAGCAGCGGCCGCCGCGCTTGAGATACTCCAGCGTGTCGATCACGAAGCTGACATCGAGCTTCTCGCGCTTTTTCTCCAGCGCCGATGCGATGTCGGCCGCGTCCATGCCCTGCTCGGCCATCTCGGCCGCGTCGAGCACCAGGTGGCCGATGCCGGTCGAGAGGTTGCGCGAGTCCACGGGGTAGACATTCGTAAACTCCTGCGCCGCAATGCAGGCGTTCTGGTAGCAGGCGGACATGTCGCTCGAGATCGTGAAGTGGATCACGGCGTCATATTCCTCCCGGCACGCGGCGAAGTACGCCAGATAGTCCGACACGTTCACCGCCGCGGTCTTGCAGAGCTTGCCCGTGGCATTTGCGTACTCGTAGAGCTCCTCGGGACGCACGTCGATGCCGTCGCGCAGGGTCTCCTCGCCGCGGATGATGTACAGCGGCGTGATGCCGATGTGGTAGCGCTCGATCAGCTCCGGCGAAAGATCGCACGTGCTGTCGGCAGAAATTTTGATCTTCATGGGTTCACCTTCTTGAAAACTGGGAAATGTGCTTTCATTCTAACACATTTCTAATACTTTTCAACATAATCTTTTTGAATTCTCCCTCACGGAAAGGAGACTGCCACGATGCAGCCAAAACTTGTCGTCATCACCGGCCCGACCGCCTCGGGCAAGACCGCGCTCGGCGTGGCGCTCGCGCAGCGCCTGGGCGGCGAGGTCGTCTCGGCCGACTCGATGCAGATCTACCGCGGCATGGACATCGGCACGGCCAAGCCCACGCCGGAAGAGATGCAGGGCGTGCCGCACCATATGATCGACATCGCCGACCCCGCGGAAAATTACTCCGTCTCGCGCTATGCGGCGCAGGCGGCCGCCTGCGTGGACGATATTCTCGCGCGGGGAAAACTGCCGATCGTCGTCGGCGGTACGGGGCTGTACATCGACTCGCTCATCGCCGGGCGCACGTTCGCCGACGGCACGGCCGACACCGCGCTGCGGCAGGAGCTGAGTGAGCGCTATGACGAAATCGGCGGCGAGGGCCTGCTCGGCGAGCTGCGCAAGGTCGACCCCGAGCGGGCGGCCAGGCTCCACCCCGCGGACAAGAAGCGCATCGTGCGCGCCATGGAGGTCTACATCCTCACGGGCAAGACCATCACGCAGCACGACGCCGAGACCCGCGCCGTGCCGCCGCGGTACGACGCGGCAAAGATCGCGCTCGATTTCGCCGACCGGCAGGATCTCTACGACCGCATCGACCGGCGCGTAGACGCCATGGTGCGCCAGGGCCTGTTCGACGAGGTGCGCGCGCTGCTGGCCGCCGGCGTGCCGGCCGACTGCACGGCCATGCAGGCCATCGGCTACAAGGAGGCCGTCGCCGCCGTGCGGGGCGAGGCATCGCCGCAGGACGCCGTCGCCGCCATCCAGCTCGCCTCCCGGCGCTATGCCAAGCGCCAGCTCACGTGGCTGCGGCGCGATCCGGACCTGTTCTGGATCCGGCACGAAAAAACGCCGGACATGGACCGGGCGTGCCGCCTTTCGACGCAATTCTTATCCGGCCGCGGTATAGAATAGTGGCCTGTACAAATCCGGAGGAAACTGCCATTTCGACCGGATTTGTATAAATTCACTATTTCACGGAGCGGCAGATTGTGCTATGATAAATAAATGTGTATCCGCTCCGGCCAAAGGAGCGGCGATCATGCAAAAGACACAGAACCTTCAGGACGCATTCCTCAACTACATCCGGCGGGAAAAGATCCCCGTGACCCTGTTTCTCATGAACGGGTTTCAGCTGCGCGGCGTTGTGCGCAGCTTTGACAGCTTCGTCGTGCTCATCGACGCCGACGGCCGGCAGCAGATGATCTACAAGCACGCGATCTCGACGGTCGCCCCGGCGCGGCCGGTCTCGCTCGATCCGCAGGGCTGATCTCCCCGCCGCCCCCCGCCAAAAGGAGGGCCGGATTTGAAGAAAACGAATACCTTCACGAACATCGCCATGTTCGTGCTCTTCGCGGCCATGCTCGTGTATCTGGGCGTGTACCTGTTTCGCTCAACGCAGCAGTCCTACGCCACCGCCCCGGCGGTGCTCGTGACCGTCAGCGAGAGCGGACAGGCCAGCGGCATCGTCGTGCGCGAGGAGCAGGTCATCGCCTCGGATAAGGAATTTCTGTCCCTGTCCGTGGACGACGGCAAGGAGGTCGCAAGCGGCGGCGAGATCGCCATCGGCGTGGACTCCAAGGCCGCGCTCGACAGCGCCAGCCGCGCCCGCGAGCTGAAAAAAGAGATCGCCTACGTCTCGAGCCTGCTCTCGCGCGCGGGCAGCGCCTCCGGCGCGTCCGACCGCGACAGCGACGTGCGCAGCGCCATCCTGCAGCTCAACGCCGCCGTCTCCGCCGGCAGCACCTCGGAGCTGGACGACCTCTGCATGGATCTCAGCTCCCTGCTCTTTGGCTCTGCGACCGGCACCGTCTCGCAGGGCGACCTCGATGCGCTCAATGCCGAGCTGCACCAGCTCGAAAACGCCGGCGCAGGCCGCGGCAGCATCACGGCCCCGGCCGCGGGCCTGTTCACGTCCACGACCGACGGATACGAATCGCTCACGCCGGACATGCTCGAAAACCTCACGCCCGACGGCGTGGACGCGCTCGAGCGCACGACCCCTGCCACGCCCGCCAACGCGATCGGCAAGCTCGTCACGGCGAAAAAGTGGTACTTCGCCTCCGTCATGAACAAGGCCGACGCCGACCGCCTGAACCTGAACGGCAGCGCCACGCTCGACTTTCCGCAGCATTACACCGGCACCGTCTCGGCGACCGTGATGAGCAAGAGCGAGCCGGACGACAGCGGCAAGGTCGCCGTCGTGTTCGCGTGCAACGCGGCGCTTTCCGACACGCTGGCCATGCGCAAGACGACGGCCGACGTCGTCTACAGCGAGCACACCGGCCTGCGCGTCCCGCTCAAGGCCGTGCATATGGACGATGACGGGCAGGCGTTCGTCTACGTCGTCACGGCGGCGCAGCTGGAGAAAAAACCGATCGAGATCATCTATCAGACCGACGACTACTGTCTCGTCGCCCAGAGCACGGAGAGCAACGCCCTGCGCGCCGGCAACGAGATCGTCGTCACCGGCAAGGGCCTGTCCAACGGGCAGGTCGTGAAATAAGGAGGCGCCACCCACTATGAGCACCATTGCCGAAAACATTGCCGCCATCCGCGCGCGCATCGACACCGCCGCCCGCACTACGGGCCGCACGGGCGCCGACATCACGCTCGTGGCCGCAACGAAGATGAACGACGCCGCGCGCGTGCGCGAGGCCGTCGCCGCCGGGATCGACGCCTGCGGCGAGAACCGCGTGCAGGAAATGACCGAAAAGCTCGCCCAGGGCGCCTACACCGGCGCGCCGCTGCACTTCATCGGCCACCTGCAAACGAACAAGGTCCGGCAGGTCGTGGGAAAGGTCGATCTCATCCAGTCGGTGGATTCGCCGGAGCTTCTGGCCATGATCGAAAAGCGCGCGGCCGGGCAGGGCATCGTGCAGGACATCCTGCTGGAAGTGAACATCGGCGGCGAGGCCGCCAAGAGCGGCGTGGCCCCCGCCGCCCTGCCGGAATTGCTGGAAACGGCCGCCGGCTGCGCGCATATTCGCGTCCGCGGCCTGATGGCGATCCCGCCCGTGGCAGAAACTTCCGACGGAAATCATGCATATTTTGCGAAAATGCATGAGCTTTTTGTTGACATCGGCAGAAAAAAATACGATAATGTTTTTATGGACTTTCTGTCCATGGGTATGAGCGGAGACTTTGAAGACGCCATTTCCGCCGGCGCGAACATGGTGCGCGTCGGCTCGTCGATTTTTGGCGCGCGGGATTATTCCCGGCACTGAGCGCCGTCTCGGCACACTCCGCAGAGATCAGTGCAGCGGCACGGCAGCCGCCGGCACGTAAAGGGGGGTCCCGAATGGGATTTTTGGATGAACTGAAAAAAATGACCCGTCCGTATGATGACGACGACGAGTTTTTCGATGATGAGGATGAAGCAATCCCGGTCGCGGAAGAGCCCGCGCCGGCACGCCCGGCACAGGCCCGTCCGGCGCAGGCGCGTCCGGCTGCGGCCCGCCGCCCGGCGCCCGCACCGAAAAGGAGCGCCTTCGTGCACGACGAGCCGTCGGAATCGGAGCGCCCCGCGCCGAGCTATGCGCCGAGAGGCGACAGCCGCGCGGCCGACAAGGTCGTCAATCTCAACAACGGCGGCGGCCAGCTCAAGGTCGTGGTCGCTGCGCCGAAGCAGTTTGAGGCCGCGTCCGAGATCGCGGAGCATCTGCGCGATCGCCGCGCCGTGCTCCTCAACCTGGAAAAGACCGATCCGGCGGTCGCCCGCCGGCTGATCGACTTTCTGTCCGGCGTCGCCTACGCGCAGGACGGCAAGATCCGCCGCGTGGCCAGCGCGACGTATATCATCACGCCATTCAATGTCGACCTCATGGGCGACCAGCTCGACGATATGGAGTCGGGCGAGTTTCACCTGTAAATCCGGGCATACTGTCTCTGACAGCGCCTATCGTGTAGTACACCTATAGAAAGAATGGAGGACTATCCAACATGACTCCTCAGGATATTCGGGAAAAAACGTTTGAAAAAGCGATGTTCGGCGGATACGACATGGCCGCCGTGCAGAACTATCAGGAAGAAGTGGCCACCGAGCTTGCCAACGCGCAGAAGGAAGTTGCCGTGCTCAAGGGCAAGATGAAGGTGCTGGTCGATAAGATAGAAGAGTACCGCGCCA
>ENA-OUOY01001529-OUOY01001529.1-human-gut-metagenome-genome-assembly--contig:-NODE-1529-length-13218-cov-13.296741_pt1 | contig 13218 bp, 10 predicted proteins | sample MGYA00237937_ERZ548767 | MGnify/ENA primary metagenome ERZ548767 (study PRJEB26490, sample SAMN05356887) | human gut metagenome | biome: terrestrial biome; feature: human-associated habitat... | reverse complement strand
GTCGCCCTCTTGATTACCGAACAGCAAAGACGGGCGGGGCTGTCAACGGCGGCGCATTTGCGCCGTTCATCTTGACCGTTGACAGGCTCGGCTGGGTTTGCTATCTGCTCACGGCAATTCACTCTCATTGATAGGAATTGCTTCAAGTTCCGTATTCAAATTGTTCCAATAAGAGCCGATATCCGCACTTGTGAAATACTTAAAACCGCCTGCTGCTGACTTCAATTCGCCGTTTTTAACCCCATAGCAGGCGTAAATCAAATCGTAGCTTGTTCCATCTGAGAGGTTAAATCTAAAGCTGGTCACATCTGCTCCGGCAGTTTCCTCAGTCGTTTTGTCTTTTAGGGATAAGCCCTTGAACTTATCATACAGGGTCTTTATATCATTTTCAGCAACAACTACTTTCTTTTCTGCTGATGCAGGCACTCCGTCATAGTGGTACATTTCAACGCTTTCGACATCTTCAACCTCAAATGGGAAGTCGATTTTGACAGGCTCATAAGCAATGTTTATAGGTAACAGAAAGAGAGCTGTAAAAATTGCAATGATACAAAGAGCGATGGAAACGAGAACAGCAATCGTTATCTTTTTTCTGCCTCTCTGCTTTTCTTTTGCCTCATGGCGCATAATAACGCTTTCGCTTTCTTCGTGAAGAACATCTTCGCTCGTGTGAGAAAGCAATTTCTGATAAATTGCGTTACAGTCAGCACAGGCGTTCAAATGCTCTTTTACCATCTCTGCGCTTGCTTCGCTGCAAGCACCGTCAACATACAGCGGAAGAATATCTCGAACAATATCGCATTGTTTACTCATGCTTTTCATCCATCCTTTCTTGAATTTTTAGCTTTGCACGATGATAAGTAACTCTCGCCCATGATTCTGTTTTTCCAAAAATTGCAGCGATTTGTGAAAAAGATAGTTCCCCGAATACGCGAAGCTGAAAGACTTCTTTGTATGGTTCTTCCAAACGGTGAAGAACGAGGTGTATGCGGAACGCCATGTCAGAATCTGCAACTGAGTTCTCAACATTTTCATTTGATGGCAAGTCATTGATTTCACTCACATCAGCTACTCGCTGACGGCTTCGCATTTCATCATGGTAAAGATTTTTTGCTATGGAGCAGAGCCATGTCAATTCATCTGACTTACCTTTGAATTGTGATGTTGTAGAAACAGCCTTATAGAATGTGTTCTGCGTGATTTCCTCTGCTATCTCACGATTTTTGGCAAGAGAAATAGTATACGAGTATACCTGTAAATAGTAGGCTTTATAGAGCTTTTCATAGTCCATACTTGTCATCACCTCCTTCAGCTTCATAGGTTAGACGGAGAAATCGGAATTTCGTTACAAAGAAGTTTGAAATTTTTATACCTTTACGCTACTCTTGCTTTGTGCGGACTATTGGTAGACGCGCATTAACGGCAAGTAAAGAGATTGCTGTGTCAGCTTGATATGTTCAAATGCTAATTAAGTATAGCATACAGCTATGAATTTTTCTATTGCGTTCCCCTGACTTCGGAATAGTGGCAGGGCTGGCTATCCTTGTTTTGCTTTGTGCTTCTCTACCGTACATGAGCATTGGCGCAGGGAATGTCCCTGTGAGAAGCGATGCCGCGTTTATCGTTTTGCCTTATTTTGCCGTGCTTTTATAGAGCGAACTGCTTTTTGCCGCTGACGAGGTCCTTCCACAGCGGGGACATGCCGCGTAAGTATTCCACGACCTCGGGCACGGCATCGAGGATGCGGTCGATTTCCTCGTCGGTGTTCCACTCGCACAGGCTCAGGCGCAGCGAGCCGTGCGCCACGTCATGCGGGCGGCCGATGGCCAGCAGCACATGGCTTGGGTCGAGCGAGCCGGATGTGCACGCGCTGCCGGACGACGCGCAGATGCCCTTTGCGTCGAGAAGAAGCAGCAGGCTTTCGCCCTCGACGCCCTCGACGCAGAAGCTTACGTTGCCGGGCAAGCGATTCACGGGATCGCCGTTGAGCGCGCTGTGCGGGATCTTGGACAGGCCGTCGATCAGGCGGTCGCGCAGGGCGCTGACCCTTTTTGCATTCTCGTCAATGTGTGCGCAGGCGTCTTCGAGGGCTGCGGCCATGCCCATGATGGCGGGAAGATTTTCCGTACCCGCGCGCTTGCCGCGCTCCTGCGCGCCGCCCTCGATGAGGCTCGTCAGGAAGACGCCCTGACGGGCGTACAGCACGCCGGTGCCCTTCGGCCCGTGAAACTTGTGCGCGGAGAGTGACAGCAGGTCGATGTTCTGCGCCTTGACGTCAATGGGCAGATGCCCCGCGGCCTGCACGGCGTCGGTGTGGAACAGCACGCCCGCCTCGCGGCAGACGGCGCCGATCTCGCTGATCGGCAGGATGGAGCCGATCTCGTTGTTGGCGTACATGACGGAAACCAGGCACGTATCCTCGCGGATGGCGTCTTTCACCTGCTGCGCCGTCACGGTGCCGATGGGGCCGACGGGGAGCAGCTCGACGGTGAAGCCCTCTTTTTCGAGCTTTTGGAGCGTGTGCAGCACGGCGTGGTGCTCGAACGCGGTCGAAATGATGTGCTTTTTGCCTTTGCGTTCGCCGAGGCACGCGGCGGAGAGAATGGCCTGATTGTCGGCCTCGCTGCCGCCGGAGGTGAAGTAAATTTCGCGCGGGGAAGCGTTCAGGCACTTGGCGATGCGGTCGCGCGCGCTGAGCAGCGCCCCGGCCGCCTGCTGGCCGACGGAATGCAGGCTTGAGGGGTTGCCATAGATCGTCTCCAGATAGGGGAGCATGGCGTCGATTGCGGCGCGGCTCATTTGGGTTGTCGCGGCGTTGTCCGCGTAAATAGTGGTCATTGAGATAATTCCTATCTTATAAGTATGTTGATATGATACACAGGAACGCTCGCTTTGTCAATGGATTTTGAGATCGCGAGGGGAGTGCAAAAAAGGAAGAACCGCTCGCAAGAGCGGTTCTTCCTTTTACAATAGGGGGTGGAGGATTTTTGACTTACTTTTCGAGCAGCGTCCAGTCGCGGGCCTTGCGCAGCTCGGTCCACTTCTCATACTTGGAGTTCGTCTTGAACTTGTAGTAGTGGCTGTTCGTCGCTTCCTGAACGGCGAGGTAGTACCAGGCCTTCGGGTTCGCGTTGTCCGTCCAGACCGTCATGTTCGGGAGGAGATCGTCCTCGGTCTCGGGCTGGCGGTTGAGGACGCGGTTGACGAGCGTCATGGTCTCGGCGCGGGTGATGTTGTTCTGCGGGCGGACCTCACCGTTGCCGTAACCGACGATATAGGCGAAGTGATCCGTCGTGTTCAGACCGAGCGCATCATCGTCGGGGATCACGACGGTGGGCGGCGTGTAGGGGCGCGGGGTGTAGTTGCGCGTCCACTTGGCGTAGAGGGTGATGTTCCCGGTCACGGGAGTAGCAAAGTCGTACTTGTTGGTGAGCTTCTCCTCGGTGTACCAGCCAGCGAAGGTGTAGCCGCTCTTGGTGGGATTGGCGGGCTTGTTAGCCGTTTCGTTGTACTTAACGGTCTGAGAAGGAACCGTGCTGCCGCCGTTGGACTCGTAGGTGACGGTGTAATCTTTGGCAGTGAAGGTAACATCGACCGTGACATCGCTATCGGGCATGCTGCCGGAGACAGTAAGCTTGTCAGCGGTGTAGCCGGTGATCAGGGGGCTGGCAACGCTGTAGGAGCTGCCATACGTGAGGGACTCGGTGTGAGTCGGCTTAGCCTCAGAGCCATCAGCGTATTTGCAGTTGATGGTCAGATCGTACTTCTGCAATGTGACTTTACCGGCGGGGATGGGGAAGTCGATGGTGACATCCTCGTCATTGCTACCCTTGACCGTCAGGGTCGTGGGACCGTTGAGGGGGTAGTAGCCATCGTACCGCTCGGCATCGACTGCCGTGGGGTCGATCTTGACGGTGTAGGTCTTGGTGTAGGTGTAAGTGGTAACGCCGCCCTCGCCCGGCTCGCCGGTAGCACCGGTCAAATTCCAGCTTCCTTCGAAATCACCGCTGATGCAGGTCACGCCGTCAGGCAGCGAGTCGTGGACCGTGCCGCTGGAAAGACCGGAGGTGATGCTTGAGGAGATCGCGTCGAAAGCGTCCTTCAACCCGGAGAAGTCATTAGCAGAGTAGGTCTTGTTGAGGGCGATATAGGTGTTCAGATATTCGAAGAGACTGATATATGCACCTGTGTTAGGATTCTTCACTTCCTCGTTGGCAGCACCAAAGCAGATGGAGTAGAGCGTAGTTCCACTATTGCAAATAGATGCAGCTGTATTCGCGGCTGCCTCGAAGACCTCCTTAGTACATGAGTTGCCGAAACCTCCAACGGTGGGGTTGCCAAAAATATCCTTCGTCATATAGTACGTCGGCTCACCGTCGGTCAGAGCGATAATGTTCTTGGAGTCAATCTCCTGGACATTAGATTTTGCAAATAACAGGTTTGCGTTTTGCAGACCGTCATCCAGATTGGTGCCGCCGTCGGGTTTCAGGTCGTTGATGGCGGTCAGAATAGCGGTATAACCCGCCTCGGTGGAAACATCCTGCCAGCCCGCGTCTGATACTGTTGCGTTTGTATTGAAATCGACCAGCGCAACATAGCGGCCGGTGCCGCCGTCTTTCGACGAATTGTGAGGGTTTACGCCACCGCGGACACGGCGAGCGTGTCGCTCTGCTGGGAGTAGGTCAGGGGGGAGACGCAACAGGCGAAGGTGGTCTCGTTGATGACGCGCTTGGTGACGGCATAGGTCATGTCGATCTGGTACCAGTTGCCGCTGATGTTGACCTTGTTCCAGGCGTGGTAGCTGCTGCCGGCGTAGCCCTTGGTGAGGGTGCAGGGGATGTTCTGGCTGCGGCACATGGCGGCGAAGAGGGACGCGAGGTCGTAGCAGATGCCCTTGTTGCTGTTCAGGGTGGCAGCGGTGTTGGGGATGTACTTGCTGACCTTGCCGGAGGTGATGTCGCTCGCGAGCTTGGTGTCGTAGGTGTAGTGACCGGCAATGTAGTTGTAGATCGCGGTGACCTTGTCCATGTCGGTCTTGGCGTCCTTGCAGAGCTCAGCGGCCTTCTTGCACACATCGCCGCCGGAGGTGAACTGCACGTCGGTCGTGGCGATGAGGTAAGGGGCGTAGGCGTTTTCGATCTTGGCGTTGACCTTCTTGCTGGTCACAACGCGGTAGGTCGTGCCGGAGATGTTCTCGCAGAGGGAGATGGTGTAGGTGCCGTCGCCCTGCTCGAGGGAGAAGACGGCGTCCTTGCCGCTCGGGCAATTCTTGTAGGACACCTTTTCGCTGCCGTACTGGATGCCGACCTTCAATTTGGCATTGGAGGTGTAGTTGACGGTGACGAAACCATACTTGGCATTCGTGGTGTCAATGGTGGTGCCATTGGCAGCGCTGGCGTTCACAACAGTGAACAGGGACATGACAAGAAACACTGCGAGCATAGCGCAGGCATGACGAAACAGCCGTTTCATACGGCGATCTCCTTTCGGTAACTGGCTGCCAGCCCTGTTCCCAGGGGTAAGGCCCTATAGCTTTGCGTCGCCGGTTTTCACCGGGTTTGCTATTATCGTTTGAGATGCGGTCGAAGCGGCTGCACCTACTCTTTTTTTACAGCTCACACTATATACGCGTTCTTAACGTTTGCCAACAGAGAATTTGACCTTTTTCGACAAAAAAGCAGACAAAAAGGAGCGCGGAAACCGCGCTCCTTTTGATGTTTTTGCAATTTTCGGGCAAAATCACACGCTGAGCCAGTCGTCGAGGATAAGACCCTCGTTGTGCTTGGTGAGAAAGCCCACGCTCCACTCGCCGCCGAAGGCGATGAGCTTGCGGCCCTTGAAGTCCTCGAGCACGCGGGAGCCCGAGCAGAGCATCAGGTCCTTCACGTCGCACGGGCACTCGCGGATCAGGCGCAGGTGCTCATAGGGGAGGCCGCTCATGCGCAGGTCGACGCCGTACTCGTTTTTCATGCGGTATTCGAACACGTCGAACTGCAGCGTGCCGACCACGCCGACGACCACGTCCTCAAAGCCGCTGTCGGGGATTTTGAAGATCTGAATGGCGCCCTCCTGCGCGATCTGCTCCACGCCCTTGACGAACTGCTTGCGCTTCATCGTGTCCTTGGGTGAGACGAGCATGAAGTGCTCGGGCTCGAACGTCGGGATGCCGGAGAAGCGGAACTTTTTGCCGGGCATCGTGATCGTGTCGCCGATCGAGAAGATACCGGGATCAAACACGCCGATGATGTCGCCCGCGTAGGCCTCGTCGACGATCTCGCGCTCGGCGGCCATCATCGTTTGCGGCTGGGAAAGGCGCATCTTGCGCCCCGACTGGACGTGGAAATACTCCGTGTCGCGCTCAAACCTGCCCGAGCAGATGCGCATGAACGCCAGACGATCGCGGTGGGCCTTGTTCATGTTGGCCTGAATTTTGAAAACAAAGGCGGAGAACTCGGGGGAGTAGACGTCCACCTCGCCCGCGTCGCTTACGCGCGGCAGCGGCGGCGTGGTCATCTCTAAAAACGCGTTCAAAAACGGCTCGACGCCGAAGTTCGTGAGCGCGCTGCCGAAGAACACGGGGGAGAGCTTGCCGCAGCGCACGGCGTCCAGGTCAAAGTCGCGGCCCGCGCCGAGCAGCTCTACCTCGTCGGCGAGCGTGTCGCGGCGGGCCTGACCGATCAGGTCGACAAGCGCGGGATCGTCGAGCTCGATTTCCGTGATGCCCGCCTTTTTGGCGTGACCCGCATCGGTGAAGTGCAGGATGCAGCGCTTATCGCGGTCGTACACGCCGGCAAACTCCTTGCCGCAGCCGATCGGCCAGTTGACGGGATAGGTGTCGATGCCGAGCTCGCGCTCGACCTCCTCGCAGAGCTCGAGCGGGTCGCGCGTCTCGCGGTCCATCTTATTGATAAAGGTAAAGATGGGGATATTGCGCAGAGCACAGACCTTGAAGAGCTTGCGCGTCTGCGGCTCGACGCCCTTTGCGCCGTCAATGACCATGACGGCGCTGTCCGCGGCCATCAGTGTGCGGTACGTGTCCTCGGAGAAGTCCTGATGTCCCGGCGTGTCGAGGATGTTGATGCAGTAGCCGCCGTGCTGGAACTGCATGACTGACGACGTGACGGAAATGCCGCGCTGCTTTTCGATTTCCATCCAGTCGGACTTCGCCGCGCGCTCGCGCTTGCCCTTGACCTCGCCCGCCTGGGCGATCGCCCCGCCGTAAAGCAGGAACTTTTCCGTCAGCGTGGTTTTACCGGCGTCCGGGTGCGAAATGATCGCAAACGTCCGGCGGCGGGAGATCTCTTCCTGTAAAGTGGCCATGACTGCCTCCTGAAAAATACGATTTACCGGGCAAGTGTATCACAGCCCCCCGCATTTTGCAACAGAATCCTAAAATCTATGCTTGACAAAGCGAAAAATGTCTGGTATAGTACATCTTGTTCCGCGGGCGTAGCTCATCTGGTAGAGCGCCACCTTGCCAAGGTGGAGGTAGCGAGTTCGAGCCTCGTCGCCCGCTCCACAAATGAAAAAGGAGCAAACATTTTGCTCCTTTTTCTATACGGTGACATAGCCAAGTGGTAAGGCAAGGGTCTGCAAAACCCTCATTCCCCAGTTCAAATCTGGGTGTCACCTCCAGAAGTTAGGATTTTAAGCAGAAATGTTTGAAATCCTTTCTTTTTATATAAAATTAGTCGCATTTTCATGTTTTCTAAATCTTGGTTTTTCTCTGAAAATTGCCCGAAATCTCCGTTTAGGGGAAAGGGTTTGCTCTTTGGAGGACACGATGAGAATGGTCAAAATGAAGCCGAAGCCCATGGATTTGGAAACCGCGATGCAAAAATTTCTGCTGGTCAAGGAATCACAGCACACAGGCGAAGAAACGATGAAGGACTACCGAAATTGCCTCGCTCGGTTCTTAGCCGACAGCCACAACAGCTTAGACTATCCCCTGCTCGAAAGCGATGTGCTGACATTTTTTGCCGCAATCCCCGACACCTCCCCTGCCCGCTATAATAAACCGTTCCAGACCATCAACGCATTTCTGAATTGGGCGCTTGAGCAAGAACTCATCGAGAAGAATCCCATCAAGGTTCATAAGCTCCATAAGCGGCGGGACGATGGAAACATCAAGCCTCTTCCCGTGGACAAGCTGCAAGCCTTTCTTGTTTCACTGGACAAGTCTACCTACACAGGTCTCAGGGATTATGTGATTTGTATGCAGTGTTCGTCAACGAAGGAATCCCGCAGGCGGAGCGTCTGGCAAAGCTTAATGCCATCGCTATCAGCCTGATGAAGATTCTGACGGAGGATCACAGAATGCTGCAGTTCAACGAGGCGAAAGAAATAGAATCATAAAAATAAAAAATCCCGTGCAATAAATCGTCCTTTCCGTGCATTACACGGATGACAGGAGAAAAAAGCCCATGCTCAGTATGCTGATGACAACCGAATATGCGCCGCCAGAGGATCGACACGAGCTGCAGCAGTTGCTGATTCACATTGCCGGCGGTGAGCGTGAAGCTCTTGCGGAACTGTACCGGCGCACGCGGGCAGCGGTGTACGGCTTAGCGCTTTCCTACCTCAAAAACGCGCAGGACGCGCAGGATCTCACACAGGATGTCTATGTGCAGGTGTGGGACTGCGCAGCGCAGTACCGTTCCACCGGCTCGCCGATAGGGTGGCTTCTGACCGTATGCCGCAACCTCTGTCTGATGCGCCTGCGGCGCGAAGAACGCCATGCCGCGCTCAGCGAGGAGGAATGGGACGCCATTCCCGCGCAGGAGTACGGCCTAGACGCCGACGAACGCGCACTGCTGCAAGGCGCGTTGGCAAGCCTTAGCGATGAGGAGCGGCGCATCGTGCTGCTTCACGCGGTCACGGGCATGAAGCACCGGGAGATCGCGGCGCTGCTGGAGCTGCCGCTTCCCACCGTCCTGTCGAAATATCACAGAGCATTGAAAAAGATGCGAATTTTTCTGGAAGGAGATGACGCCCGATGACCAATGAAAAAATGGAGCAGCGTCTGGCCGCGGCGGTCGAAAAGACCGCGCCAAACGATGCGAACGGCGTTCTCTCTCGCTGCGAAGAGCGGAAAGGAACGGTAATTCCCATGACAACAAAGAAAACGACGAAGAGAAGATGGACATCACTCATTGCCGCCTGCCTTGCGGTGATGCTGCTCGGCGGAGGGCTGTTCTACCAGCGGGCAAACGCGGTGGCCTCCGTGGTGTCGCTGGACGTGAACCCGAGCATTGAGTTGAAGGTGAATCGGAGCGAAAAGGTGCTCGTCTGCACCCCGCTCAACGAGGACGCGAAGGCCATCCTTGCGGATATGGGCAACGGCGCGGATCTCAAGGGCGCGAAGCTCGATGTGGCGGTGAATGCCATTGTTGGCAGCCTTGTGCGAAACGGCTACCTCAATAGCATTTCCTCCGCCATCATGATCTCGGTGGAGGACAAGGATACCGCTCGCGCGGAAAAACTCCAGCGCGAGCTGACGAGCACCGTGGACGGTGTTTTGCAGACAAGCGAATCGAGGGCGTCCGTCCTGACGCAGACGCTGACGCAGGACGCGGGACTGGAGCAGCAGGCGCGGGAAAACAGCATTTCCACCGGAAAGGCGGCGCTGGTGAACCGTGTGCTTGCACTCAACGCCACGCTGAAGTTTGACGCGCTGGCAAAGCTCTCGGTCGAAGAGCTGAAAGATCTCGCCGAGGCGGGCGCGCCCGCCATGCCAATCGGCAAGGATGCCGCCGCCTACGCTGCGGAGCAGTATGCCGGAACGACGGCGGTGGATTCCGTTACAGCGGAGGTCGATCCCGAACTCGACGAATCTCCCGCGCACTACGAGGTCGAGCTGCGCACGGCATGGGGCGAGTTTGAATATCTGGTGGACGCCTATACCGGTAAGGTGCTCAGCGGGCAGAAAGATTTATTGGCTGCCGTTTCCGCATCGAATGAAACGACGAAGCCCTCTGGTCAAAAGCCCGCGCCGTCCGGAACGGTGCAGGATATCGGCTACACCAAGGCAAAGTCCATCGCCCTGAACCATGCGGGCGTGAGCGAGAGCAAGGCGTATGACATGGACATCGAGCTGGACGACGAGGACGGAACGCTCGTCTACGAAGTCGAGTTCAAGTCCGGCAATATGGAATATGACTACGAGATCGATGCGGCCTCCGGCACGATCCTCAAGCACGAAGCGGAGCTGGACGACTGATACGATTATCAAGGATTGATTTAGAAAAATATCCGAATGGAATCCGCCTGACAGAAGTTAGGATTTCAAGAAGAAATGTTTGGAATCCTTTCTTTTTATATTAAATAAGTCGCATTTTTATGTTTTTCAAATCCCGGTTTTCTCTGAAAATCGTCCGAAATCTCCGTTTAGGGGAAAGGGTCTGCATTTTTTGCTCTGTTTTCCCTTTGATTTTCCCTTTACAGCAAATCGATCAAGGCCTGTGCTGCTTGGCACAGGCCTTGTTTGTTTTCTTCAAAATACCGCCGTCAGCAGCACATAATAGCCGCAGGCGATGAGAACGGTGGGCAGAAACAGCGGCAGGAGCTTTTTGACCGTGGCGAAAAATGTGACGCCGAAATAGTCCGAGATGATCGCCGTGCAGATGTGCGTGGGGCTCAGCTGACTCGAGGCGAAGCTGACGCTCATCAGCAGCGCCAGCAAAAACGCGCCGCCGTTCGGGATCATGGTGTAGGCCAGCGGGATAAAGGCCGCTGCCGCGGCGCTCGAGCCCGTGACCAGCGTGCCGAACGCGTACAGAATCACAAGCACCAGAAATGCCGCTGATGCTGCACGCCACGATAACGCCTGTAAACGTCGGCACCATAGCCTCGGGAATGTGGCGGAGGTACGTGGCGACCGCCGCCTTTTCATCGTTTTTGAGGTGGTCGCCCGCCATCGTATCCACCATGCCGCCGCAGATCGTCACGGTGGCGGGGCTCTGCATCAGGCCGATGAACATGCAGGCAAGCGACGTGTTGCGCCTCGGGTCGCGCATTAGTCCATTCATCGCCCTCTGTGCATCCTCGAACCGATGGCGCAGGTCAAGCTCGTAGACGAGCACGGAGATCACATACATTGCAAGGTTCACCGACCAGACGTCCCAGCCCGTGAGCGTGTGCAGCGCCGTCTGCCCCGCCGTGGCGAGCGGCAGGCGGAACATCACGATCATCAGGAGTGAACCAAAAATCATCGCAAGATAAAGGGGCAGGCGTTTGTTGAGCAGGGCGAGGATCACCACAAAGATGATCAGAACTTTGATAAGTGCCATGGTGCTGACTTCCTCTCTCCATTTCCCGCGCAAAGCAAGAAAAAGGCCGGGCGGCCACTTTTAGGGTACCGTCCGGCCAAAATGCTATTGCGTAGTGCCTTAGTGCTTCTCTCAGGCCTTCTGCTCTCTCGGCAGCAGGTGGATAGCGTGCTTCGGGCAGTTGGGCGCGCAGATGGTGCAGCCCCAGCACTTGTCCACATCGTAGTGCACCTTGCGGTTTTCATCCTTGTAAAACGCGCCGAAGTTGCAAATCTTCGTGCACTTGCCGCAGTTGACGCACTCGTCCTCGTGCCAGTCGATCTTCCAGTTGGATTCGGGATAGACGAGACGGGAGCCGGCCTTATACCGTCCCTTCTACCGCCCGTATTACGTCGCGTTCTACGGCGAGATGAAGATGGGCAAAAAGGTGCGCTACATCGCCATCGAGGCCGACGGCTACAAGACCGACAGCTCCCTGTAAGAGAGCGAGCCCCACATTTCAAGAGGTACGATCCGATATGAACACTGTTACGCTTGGCGGCACCGCCACCATCAACGACCTCGTCAGTGTCGCGCGCTTTGGCGCGAAGGTCGCGTTTTCCAAAGAATATGAAGAGCGCGTCAACCACTGCCGCGCCCATGTCGACCGCTTCAGTCACGAGGGCAAGGCCATCTATGGTCTGACCACGGGCCTTGGTGACAACTGGAAGAAGTTCATCCCCGAAAAGGACCGCGAGACGATCCAGCGCAACAACATCTACGCCCACACCTGCGCCGTCGGCGAGCCCATCGCCGAGGAGTGCACGCGCGCGATGATGTTCGTCATGCTCTGCCACTTCGGCTCCGGCCACACGGGCGTCTGTCTTGAAACGCTCGCGCTAATCCGTGACATGCTCAACGCGGGCATCAGCCCCGTCGTCCCCGGTCATGGCTCTGTCGGCTATCTGACGCTCGAGGGCCACATCGGCATGGTGATGATCGGCGAGGGCAAGGCCACCTATCAGGGCGAAACGCTTGACGGCGCAGAGGCGCTCAAGCGCGCGGGACTCAAGCCCGTCGTGCTTTCTTCCAAAGAAGGCCTTATCCTGCTCTCCGGCACCACGTCCGTCACCGCGTTCGCGTCGCTTGCGATCTATGACGCGCAGACGACGCTCGCTATCGAGCTCAACTCGTCCGTCGACAACCCGCTCATCTTCGATGAAGAGGACGGCGGTGCGGTCGCGCTGATGGGCTGCAACGCCGACGGCACCTATGCCGGTATGGCGTCCGACAGCCTCTGCATCGCGATCACGGATCTGTGCAAAATGAGCAACAGCCGCATCGACCGCCTGCTCAACAGCTTGGTGAGCGAGCTGCCGGCGTTCCTCAACAAGAACGCCGACTTCAACAACGGTCTCATGATGATCCAGTACGCCTCCGCGGGTCTTCAGGGCGAGCTGCGTATCCTCGCGCACCCCGCCGTGGTCGACAATCTGACCACCTGCGCCAACCAGGAGGACTATGTCAACATGGGCTACAACGCCGCCAAGAAGGCCTATGACTCGATGCACCTCGCCAAGTATATCCTCGCCGCCGAGCTCATCTGCGACGGTCAGGCGCTCGACTGCTATAAGGATAAGCGCTGTGCCAAGGGCACGCAGGCTATCTACGACCTGCTCCGCAGCAAGGTGCCCGAGATGGACAACGACATGCCCCTCACGCCATATCTCGAGGCCGTCGCCCAGCAGATCATCGACCGCGCGTATATCCGAACCGTGGAAGCAAGCGTCGGCGCGCTGAAGTTCTAAAGGAGAATGCCATGAGCGAGCACGAACACGTCCATGAGCACGGCCACGGGCACCCCCATGTGCACGGGCATGTCCATGACCCCGAGCAGACGAAAAAGATCAGCAACCGCCTTGCGCGCGCCATCGGGCACCTCGAATCCATCAAAAAGATGGTGGAGGACGAC
>ENA-OUOY01001527-OUOY01001527.1-human-gut-metagenome-genome-assembly--contig:-NODE-1527-length-13248-cov-4.615554_pt1 | contig 13248 bp, 10 predicted proteins | sample MGYA00237937_ERZ548767 | MGnify/ENA primary metagenome ERZ548767 (study PRJEB26490, sample SAMN05356887) | human gut metagenome | biome: terrestrial biome; feature: human-associated habitat; material... | reverse complement strand
CTTCTATATGGCTTTTGCATGGAAATGATAGAATTTAAGGCTGCAACATTTTTTGTTATCTCTTCGCTTTCGGTAAGATAAAATTCATCATCTCGAAGTTTGTTCAACTCGTCAACACCTTTGTCAAATGCACTTTTTTGCACTTTTAAGAAGTTGAATACATCCTCGCAGTCTTCTCTGTTGTCAAGCAAAACATCTTGGTCTTTAAGAATTCGATTGAACAGTGCAACAGCGTCCTTTTTGTAGCTAAGTGTTTCTCTCAAATTGGTGCTTGCTCTCATCAAATCGTCACGACCTGGATAATTTGTTCCTACATAAAATCTGTTGATAGCCTCATCGCATTCTTTCTTCTTTTCTTCAAGTTTGGAAATTGTGAAAGTCAAAAGTTCGTCCTCATCATCAGGAACGTCCATAATGTCAAGGTATTCTCCAAGAAAACTTTTAACATTTTTCTTTATTCTTTCGTCAAGCTCAATTCTTCTTTCGATAACTGTTTTGTCAATTTCACTCTTTTTACGAAGAAGGTCAATAAGTCTTGAATCACGCTCTGTAACAACCGAACCTGCATATACGACATTTACTTTTTTGTCCCTAATAAGCTGACAAAGAATACCGACTATGTCAAGCTCGTTAAAGCCGTACGGAATACCTTTGTACTTTTTGAGCAGATCGCTTGCACAGGTAGTCATTTTACGCATATGCTTGCCTTCAAGCCAAAGTGCCATATCGTCAACAGCCTGAGCATTTGCATTGCCTACATCAAACGACATTTGGTTGCTGTTAAATATTTTCAACACATCGGCAATGTCCTTGTAGTTATAGGTAACATAGTTCATTTTCGTATAAACGCTTTCAATAAGTACAGTGAGTGCATTGCTGAATTTATCTTTAACACTTGTACCTGAAACGCTTACCTTTTCGCCTGCTATGTAAAATTCACCGTTTATAATTGCTTTTGAAATAAGCTCCTTAGCCTCTTTTTCATAAGCACTTGCCTGTGAACTCTTGCCACGAATTATGTTTTGAATATTCTCGGCGAGCATATTTATATTTCTTGTTTTTGTATAGTTTCTGATTTTTAATGCAGATTCAAGTGTGTCATAATAGCCGTAATCGTCCGAAAGAACACAAATAGCCTCGTTGTTAGCCTTTGATTGCATAATAAATGTACTTGAATCGGCAGTATGCAAATCCGATGCGGCAGTTATAATTCTGAGCCTGATAGAATTTGAAACAGCACCGTGAATTGTATCGTCAACAGCTTGGTCAAAGCCGATTGTATTGTTGCCGTATTTTATAACCTTGTTTGAAAATAAATCATCAAAAACAGTTGAAGAAATTTGATAAATAATTCTTGACGAGTCAACCATTGTGTTTTTGATTTCTCTTGCAACATCCTGCTCGTCATCCGTCAAAAACGAATAAGTCAAGCCATTTTTTGAAATGTAGTTTTGGCTTAAAAGCCTTGCAAGTGAATCTTTAACTTTATTTCTGAGTTCAATTTTATCCGTTTCAATATCATCAGTCATAAGTGTTGCAATGTTGTCAACATTTGCAGGAATATCGTCGATATATTTGATAAGATAAAGCAGTTTTAACACCTTAACATCATAATCTTCAATTCCGTCGCCCGATTGTGCCGCTCTGTCGCAACGTTCGATTACCTGACGAATTGTACTTTCAAGAAATGAATTAACCGTGTCGTAAAAAAGATAAAACGGTACTAACGCATTTTCATCTCTGTCGTTAAGCCTTTGTGCCACTTCCTGAAATCCTGAAAGCATAGAGCGTTCACCACTTGATTGGTGAGCACCGGTGTTACCCTTTTGCCTAATTTTAATAAGAACATTTTGAAAAAGATTAAATTGAAACGGTATAAACGGATAAGTTTCAATAAACTCTTTTTCACCAGAATATCCTTTCATATCTGCTCTTGTGTCGTTAAAGCTGATAAGATTTTTAAGTACGGACGCAGAAGTGTTATATTTTTGCTTTAATAGCTCTTCGCCGTTTTCATTTTTTGCAAGTATTCTTTTTTTGATAACTTCGTCAACAGAAGAAGAGGTGAGCGATATATGAGTTTTAAACCTATCCTGAATTTTAGAAAAATCAGATGCTTTTACTTTGGTATAAGAGTCAATTTCCTCTTGAGCTGTTACAATAACCCAAACTCTGCCATGACATTTAGTTCCGAGTTCTTCAACAACAGACTGAAGATTGAAAAGCAAATCAATTTCACCTTCGGTGATATATTGACCGACTTCATCAATGCAAAAGATAAGTCTGTTGTCTTTGCCTTTAGAATCAATATAGCTTTTTATATCATCAACAAGAATGTCTATGCTAAGCTCGTCGCTTGATGCGTTAAACCATTTCAAGGCTGCATCTTTGTCAACATTCAAAACATCAGCCATTGCATTGGTTATATCGTCTTCCCATACTTCAAAAACATCTCTCGACTCTTCCCAAGGCATACCGTTGTATTCTTCAAATTTTCGCTTAAATTCTTTGAGCACACCTCTTTTGTCAAGAAACTGCTCAAATCTTGCAACTTTAATGCTTGCACCGAAATAGCCAAGATGTTCGTAAAATACCTTTGCAAATACACGCAAAATAGCAGTTTTGTCCTTGTTGACGGAACTTTTTACATCAATGTTAAAAAGTATTGATTCAGTCGGTACGCTTGCACAATGCTTAAGCTGAGCAAAAGCCAATGGGTCGTCAAACTTGTCCTCAAAGTAATCAACGGCCTTTTTTTCTGCAATATACGGATTTGAAAGAAGATACGAAATCATTTTTAAGAAATGAGATTTACCACTTCCGAAAAAGCCTGAAATCCAAACGCCGATATTATCTGTCGGAATATCAATTGAATTTTCGTAGATATTTAAAAAGTCTGCAAAATGACGGCGAAGTTCCTTTGTGATAATGTATTCTTGAAATTCACTTTGAAGATTTTGCTCGTCATTTTGGTCGGCTTTGATAACGCCGTTAATGTTTCTGTTAATATCCTCTTTATAAATGCTTTGCAATTTCATTTTTCTTCTCCTCACTTAAAGTAAATTGAATGCTCTGTAATAATTTGTTTCAAATCTGTTGAACAGTATAAGCGTCTGGCCTGTGTAACTTCCCGGATACATAACTACGACAGGCGTATTTGGAAACTCAGGCTGAATGTTTTCAAGAATGTTGTTGCACCTCATATATGGGTAAACATTGCCGACTCCGATAATTAAAAGAACATCATTGTCTGTATGATTTTCATATTTCATATGCTTTATAAAGGCGTTTGGCGTTGCAAAAAGCGTAACCATTTTTAAAAATGCGTCGTTTCCTTTCGCCTCTTCAATTTTCGGAAGTCTGTCAAGAACTCGTTTCTCTTCACATATTTTTAAAAATATTTTGTATAAATCACATTCAATAATATTTGCCTTTGTATCAATACCTTTAAGCTGGTGTACATAGTTTTTTACAACCATTTCATCTTCAGGGTTATAGCAAAAAATATGAATACCGACCTCATTGCTCAAACCTTTGTTTTGCAAAAAGTCATTGTCATTAAATTTGTTTGTTAAACAGTCAAGTCTTGCTCTAATATTTTCCATAATCTTTTACCTCAAATAAAACGGTTAAACGCCGGCAAAACGATTTCATCGCCTTTGTTTACTATTACTCTTTCAACCTCTTCATACAAAAAAACAGGATTTAGTGTTTCGCTTTTTATATTGTCAAGATAATCTGTTTCGGCTAAAATTTTAATAAGAACACTTCTTATTTTTGTAAGAGTGCTTTCACTCCAAGTGCTTATTTGTTCATTTTGAGATGCAAGTTCACTCAAAAATAAATTGATATCTTTTTTTGAAAAAGAAAAATTATTACTTTTGTATTTTTCGGCGATAATATTTAACATAAAATCCCATACAATTCTGTTTTGCAACATCATTGCATATAAATTAGCCTGTTTTGCAATATCCGGTGAAGAATTTGCAATCACTTCACATAACTCTTGCCCACAGTTATCAAGTCGTCTGATACAGGCTTGGGTCAAAATCTTTATGCTTTTTTCGGTTTTCATTTGCAGTATGTTTTCGTCAAATGATATTTTTAGTATTTCTTCGTTTGTATAGCCTTCGCTTTTTAGTTTAGCAACCTGCTTTGTTTCAAAAAACAAAAATTGCTCTCTTGTAATACCACCGTTGTATTCCCTTGGTGCAGCCATATGTTCTCCTTTTCGTAGAATGTTCTCATCTATGGAAAAAGCCGAGGTTAAACCTCGGCTTTTATATTTAACAGCATTTCAAGCTTGTTCATACATTCAATTTTTTGTTCAAAACTGCTATGAACATATTTATTCAGCGTAATTTTTACATCACTGTGTCCTAAGACTTCCGAAAGACTTTTTATATCCCATCCCGCCTCAATGCAACGAGTTGCAAAAGTGTGCCTTAAGCAGTGAAGTCCTGCATTTTTTATATTACAATATTCAAGATATTTTTTGAATTTAAGTTGCATATATCTTGGGTCAATGCAACTACTGTTTTTGCCTGTCAAAAAGTACTTGCCGTCTCTGTATTTATCAAGCATTTTATATAAAAAGTCAGGAATGGGAACGACTCTGTTTGACGAGTCGCTTTTAGGCGGGAGAACGGCAAGAACAGTTTTATGATTTTTGTTATCACATTTTATTCGTTGAATTGTTTTATTGACTGTTATAGTTGAATTTCTAATATCGTTCCATTCAAGTGCACATAGTTCACCTATTCTTAAGCCTGAAAACAGAAGTGTAAAAATTGCTAATTTGTATATATCGATATCATTTAAAAGATATGTCATAAGTGCTTTTTGCTCGGTCACAGACAACACTTTCATCTCTTTTTTCGTTTCTTTAACATATTTGATTTTTGGCAAATTCAAATTATAATTTTCATTTGCATAATTAAAAATCATGTGAAGTACAGTTAATATTGTGTTGACTGTTTTAGGTGATAGATTTTCTAAAAGTTTATTTGAATATTCTGCTATTTTGACCGGCGTAATATCATTTGTTTTGTATTCACCTAAATGAATATTAATGTGATGTAAAACGATAAATTCATACTTTTGGTATGTTGTGATTTTTACACGATTTTTTATCGTGCAAAGCCATTGACTTGATAATTTGTTTAGTTTTAAGTTGTTGAATTTCATAATCATTTTCTTCCTTTTGTTTGAAATAATTATAAAACAAAATTTATAAGTACATATTAATGGACTTAAAGTTTGAATATTATAAATCAATTTCATTTTTGTTGTATTTATATATTTTATATGATATAATTTAAGTTGATTTATTATATATTATATAAAATATTCGTAGATGAGAACATTCTGCGAATCGGTTATATTTCCATTATTAAAGACCAAGGTTCAATGTTGAATCTTGGTCTTTTTTGTTGTCATTTTGCACAAATATCAAACAGTATTTTTGCAATATTATGTGAATTTAGGAGATATGTTGAATATTTTTCTAAAAAATTTAAATATTCACGATATATATAATGCAAGGACTCTCTTGCAAAAAAAATTAAAGTGGTAGATGAATCATCGTCACTACCGTCATTACTGTTAATATCACATAAAGATGACATGCCTTAACAGAAACGAAGTTTCTCGTTCAGGGGAGAAAAACAACAGTACTACTACAAAGCACATATTAAAAAGGTGACACTGTAACTTGGCTTTTTGTAATATAACTTGTAGTTTTCAATTGTTCTTGTTGCCTTAACAGAAGGCAAAGCCTTTCGTTTAGGTTTTATATGTACAACAATGACGATTATGACGGTAATAACACTACCAGAAAGGATTTAATTATGAACGGTATGTATATTTTAAAGGACTTAGTAGAGGCAGATTACAAAGAAATTGATTATATTGTCAAGGATTTGCTTGAACCGGGTGCATACTTGCTGTCAGGTGCACCAAAGTGTGGCAAAACCATCTTAGCAACCCAAATAGCTGTTGCAGTTGCAAGTGGTGAAACAATATTCAACAGAAAAGTTAATAAAGGCATTGTTGTATATTGTGGATTCGAAGATACTCGACAGAGCTTTTCGAAACGATGTGTAAACATAAACAGTATCTCATCAAACGATTTTGAAGAAAATATTATTTATTATCCAGAAAGAAATTATATTAATTCAATTTTTGACGATATCAAATCGCAAGTTGATGATTTCAGCAAAGTCAAATTGGTTATAATTGATACTTTTCAATTGCTAAAAGACTGCGATGATAGGGTTTATTCCTATAATTCGGATTACGATATAATTGAACCCATTGACAAGCTTGCTATTGAAAACAATATTTGCATTTTACTGTTGCACCATAACAGAAAACAAAAATCAAAAGACCCATTTGAGCAAATAAGTGGCACAACAGGCTTAACTGCCGGTTGCGAAGGAATGCTGCTTCTTGAAAAAAGCATTGAAAATTCTGAAGGCGAATTACATATAAGAGGCAGACATCAACGAGAAAACAAACTCATTTTACTTCTCCGTGAGCAAAAATGGGAGTACTGTAGTGAAGAGAAGCCCAATGATGATTTCACGCCTTCACCTCTTGTACAAGCAGTTATTGATATGTTTGCTAACGGAAATACATCATGGAAAGGTACCGCTAAAGATTTGAAAGAAATTCTTAACTTTGATTTAAGCGAAAACGCTTTGTCACGAAGATTAAACAGCAGTAAAGATATACTTCAAAAAGTTGGCAACATTGAATTTTCAAGGGGAAGAACAGCAGAGGGGCGCTGGCTAAAATTGCAAAAAATAAAAAATTGCGAAGATTCTGCGAATAATGATAAAAATAGCGGAATTGAGAACAATAATGCGATAGAATATAAGGAGGAAAATGCCATTGAATAATGAAGTTACATTGAATGATTTGTATAATTGCTTAAAAAAAATCGAAAAGAGCAGCTTTAATATGCCTCATTTCACCGGTCGGAATGTACCAATCAGTGAGATAGCTGCGGCAATAAAGAAGGATGCTCAGTTTATCAGAGTGGGTTTACAAAACCAAACTCTTGACTTTGGTTATGCTCAAAAGCTGCCGAATTCAAATGAGTATTCGTACTACTGCCCAGATAAACAGGTGTACGAAAAAACGGGCTACTTTAGGGTAGCCTGAAAAATGAAAGGAGAAAAATGAAGTTACCAAATAGCTATGGGAGTGTTACAAAATTATCTGGAAAACGCAGACGGCCGTACATAGTCAGAAAAACCGTTGGGTTTCATATAGATGAAAAAAGCCAAAAGGTAAAGCAAGAATTTGCAATAATCGGATATGCAAGTACCAAAAAAGAAGGACTTCAAATGCTTGCTGATTATAATAAAAATCCTTTTGATTTAACAAAGGCTAAAATTACATTTGAAGAAGTATATGAAAAATGGTCAAAACAAAAGTTTAAAACCATTTCAAATTCAAATGTTAATGCGTACAAAGCTTCATATAAATGCTGTATAAGCTTATATAAAACACCGTTTAAAGATTTGCGACTTTCAAATTTGCAGGGTGTTGTTGACAATTGTGGTAAAAATTATCCAACACTACGAAAACTCAAAGTGCTGTTTGGGCAACTTTATGAATATGCTATGAAAAATGACATTTGCCAAAAGGATTACGCTCAATATGTCGACATAATTCAATATAAAGACAGAAATCCAAACAAACTTGAACGAAATAAATTTACTGCAGAAGAAATACAAACTGTTTGGAGTTTATCAGACGATAAATATTATCAAACAATTTTAATGCTGATTTACACAGGTGTACGAGTATCGGAACTTTTGAATTTGAAAAAGGAAAACATAAATCTTGATGAGCAATATTTCGATGTTGTTCAAAGCAAAACCAAAAGCGGTGTACGAAGAGTTCCTATTGCAGATAAAGTTTTGCCATTTTTCAAAAATTGGTATTATAACAACAATTGCGAATATTTGTTACATATAAATGGTAAAAAATTCAGTTATGAAAATTATTATGACAGTTATTATATGCCACTTTTAAATAACATCGGAATTAATCATACTCCGCATTGTTGCAGGCACACTTGCATTTCAATGCTTACAAGTGCAAATGTCAATGAAACAATAATTAAAAAGATAGTAGGGCACAAAGGTAAAATGTCATTAACCGAAAAAGTATATACTCATATTGATATTAAAGAACTGCTTGACGCAATTAATTTGATATAAAAGAAAAAGGATGCCTTCAAATTGAAAGCATCCTTTATTAGTGAATTTTGTTGCATATATGTTGCATACTTGTTACATACTGTTTCAAATTTACAACTTTTAAATACAACTGAAAGCTCCGAAAGCCTTGTAAATAAAGGCTTTGAGAAGTCGTGAAAAGACAAATAATTATCTCTTTGAGAACTGTGGTGCACGACGTGCTTTTTTGAGACCAGGTTTCTTTCTTTCCTTCATTCTTGGGTCACGAGTGAGGAAGCCTGCCTTCTTAAGAGCAGGACGAAGTGACTCGTCATACTGAAGAAGAGCTCTTGCAATACCGTGACGGATTGCGCCTGCCTGACCTGTTACACCGCCGCCGTTTACTCTGCATACAACGTCAAGCTTTTCGCCTGTTTCTGTAAGAGTGAGTGGCTGACGAACGATAAGCTTAAGTGTTTCAAGACCAAAGTAATCGTCAATATCTCTGTCGTTGATTGTGATTTTGCCGGTACCTGCGTATAAGCGTACACGTGCTACTGATTCTTTTCTTCTACCTGTTCCGTAGAAATATGGATTAGTTTCATACATAACTCAGATACCTCCTATTATAATTCATAAGCTACAGGCTTCTGAGCCTCGTGCTTATGGTCTGCGCCCTTGTAGATATGGCATCTTGTGAGCTGCTTTCTGCCGAGTGTTGTGTCAGGAATCATACCCTTAACAGCAAGCTGCATAGCAAAATCACTCTTTTCAGCCATAAGTGTGCCGTACTTAACTTCCTTAAGGTTACCGATATAACCTGTGTGATGCTGATAAAGCTTCTTGTTAAGCTTGTCACCTGTAAGAACTGCTTTGTCTGTGTTGATAATAATTACGAAGTCACCGCAATCTACGTTTGGTGTGAAGATTGGCTTGTGCTTACCTCTGAGGAGAACTGCAGCTTCACTTGCTACACGTCCGAGAGGCTTGCCGGCAGCGTCAATAACATACCAGTTACGAGTGATTTCGTCAGCTTTTGGTAAAAATGTTGACATAATCAAATCCTCCTAAAACATTTGACCTAAACGGCCCTTTTTCTTTTGCTTGAATATAATAACACAAGAGAGTTTAATAGTCAACAATAATTTTATAAATATAGTGATAATCTCTCATTTACTCACTTTTTCTCGTTTTTTCATATATAATGCTCGATTAAAATATAAAATAAGGGTAACGGCAAATTAACCGTTACCCTTAAATATTTTTAACTTTTATCAGTCTTTATCAGGTGCATAGAAATCAACAAGCTTAGCAAGCTTATTATATTTTTCAATTGAATTTTCTGCAGCAATACCAAAGAGTTCCTCTGCCTTGCCCGGGAATGAGCGTTTAAGAGCAGAATATCTTGTTTCGCCCTCAATAAATTCAACGTAATCAGCCGTCGGAGCCTTGCTGTCAAGCGAGAATGGGTTTTTACCTTCTTCTGCAAGTGCAGGATTAAATCTAAACAAGTTCCAATATCCTGCTGCGACAGCCTTTTTCTGTTCAGTCTGATTAAACGGCATCTTGATACCGTGGTTAATACAAGGAGCATAGCATATAATAAGCGAAGGTCCGTTATAAGCGGCAGCCTCTTGGAATGCCTTAAGGCATTGAGCGGCATTAGCACCCATAGCAACCTGAGCAACATATACATAGCCGTAACTCATAGCGATTTGAGCAAGGTCTTTCTTCTTAACTACCTTACCGGAAGCGGCAAACTTAGCAACCGCACCTGTAGGAGTAGCCTTAGAAGCCTGACCGCCTGTATTAGAATAAACCTCTGTATCAAATACTACGATATTAACGTCCTGATTTTGAGCGATTACGTGGTCAAGACCGCCGAAACCGATATCGTAAGCCCAACCGTCACCGCCGAAGATAAATTGATACTTCTTAGCGGCATAGTCCTTATCCTTAAGGAAATCAACCTTAGCATCATTAGCCTCGCCGTCAAGCTTTGCATTTTCGAGAGCGGCAATAAGCGCATCTGCAGCCTCAGTATTTGTTGCGGCATTTTCATAAGTATCAAGCCAAGCCTGAGCCTCTGCTGAAACAGATGTATCAAGAAGTACCTGTGCGTCAGCGGCAAGTCTTTCACGGATTTGCTTTTGAGCAAGCATCATACCGTAACCGAATTCGGCATTATCCTCGAATAGTGAGTTAGACCAAGCAGGGCCGTGGCCGTTTTTATCAACAGTATACGGTGTTGACGGAGCAGAGCCGCCCCAAATTGACGAACAGCCTGTTGCATTTGCAATATACATTCTGTCGCCGTAAAGCTGGGTAGCAAGCTTAGCATAAGGTGTTTCACCGCAGCCTGCGCAAGCGCCTGAAAATTCAAGATAAGGCTTTCTGTACTGAACGCCGATAGTATTATTTGTAAGCACCTCCGGCTTAGCATCAATCTGCGAAAGAGCGTCATAAACCGGTTGAGATTTAAGTTGAGAAGCAATAGGCTTCATTGTAAGCGACTTTGTAGGGCAAACATTTGCACAAGAGCCACAACCTGTACAGTCAAGAGTAGAAACAATAATAGCATATTGATAATCAGTCTTTTTATGTTTAACAAGCTGTGTACCTTCAGGAACATTCTTTGCCTCTTCCTCATTAAGGCAAACAGGGCGAATAACTGCGTGAGGGCAAACCATTGAACAAAGGTTACACTGAGCACATTTTGTGCCGTCCCATTCAGGAACAGTAATAGCAATACCTCTCTTTTCAAATGCGGCAGAGCCTTGAGGATATACACCGTCTGCTCTGTCTACAAACTTAGAAACAGGTAAATCATCACCGTGGAGATGGTCGATAGGATGAAGAATATTTTTAACAAAGTCTTTCATTTCAGGGCGATTTGTAGGAATAACAAGTTCCTTTTCCTCGTCAACCGCATTCTTCCAGCTTTCAGGAACGTCAATCTTAACAATTTCCTTTGAGCCACGGTCAATACCGTTGCAGTTAGCGTTTACGATAGCTTCGCCCTTTTTAGAGAACTTCTTAACAACAGCCTTTTTCATAAGTTCAATTGCCTTATCAACAGGGATAATATTTGCAATTGTGAAGAATGCAGACTGAAGAATGGTTGAAGCTCTGCCCGGAAGCCCTACTTCCTCGGCAATCTTAATACCGTTGATAGTGTAGAAATTAATATTATTTTCTGCAATATATCTCTTCATCTTGGCAGGAAGCTGCTTATCAAGTTCCTCAGGCGACCAAATACAGTTGAGAAGGAATGTACCTCCCGGCACAATATCCTGCACCATATCATATTTAGTTACATAAGACGGATTATGACAAGCAACAAAATTAGCCTTATTGATAAGATATGTTGAAGTAATCGGAGATGAGCCGAAACGAAGATGAGATACGGTTATACCGCCTGACTTTTTCGAGTCATAGAAGAAATAGCCCTGAGCATACATATCCGTATTATCACCGATAATCTTGATAGAATCCTTATTTGCGCCGACTGTTCCGTCAGAGCCGAGACCCCAGAATTTGCAAGAGGTTGTACCCTTAGGTGTTGTGTCAGGGCTTTCGGTAACATCAAGTGAAAGATTTGTTACGTCATCGTTGATTGAAAGAGTAAACTCTGTCTTAGGCTTCTCTGCATTCATATTGTTATAAACAGAAATGATATGAGCAGGAAGTGTATCCTTTGAGCCTAAGCCGTAACGTCCGCCGTAAACAGGAACATTGCTGAACTTAGAGTTTTTAAGAGCGGCAACAACATCAAGGAAAAGAGGTTCGCCGAGTGAACCGGGTTCCTTAGTTCTGTCAATAACAGAAATCGTCTTAACACTGTCAGGAATAACGTCAATAAGGTGTTTAACAGAGAAAGGTCTGTAAAGATGAACCTTAATCATACCAACTTTTTCGCCACGTGCGTTAAGAAAATCAATTGTTTCCTTAATAGTATCGCAAACAGAGCCCATAGCAACAATTACTCTGTCGGCATCCTCTGCGCCATAGTAGTTAAAAAGCTTATAATCGGTACCGAGCTTTTCATTAACCATATTCATATACATCTCGGTTGTTGCAACAGCGTCATTATAATACTTATTGCAAGCCTCTCTGTGCTGGAAGAATATATCACTGTTTTCGGCAGAGCCACGAAGAACAGGTCTTTCAGGATTGAGCGCTCTTGCACGGAATGCCTGAACATCATCCATATCCACCATAGATTTGAGTTCATCATAATCCCAAACTTCAATCTTTTGAATTTCGTGAGAAGTACGGAAGCCGTCAAAGAAATGCAAAAACGGTACTCTGCTCTTAAGTGTTGAAAGGTGAGCTACTGCGCCGAGGTCCATAACTTCCTGAACATTAGCCGAGCAAAGCATTGCATAACCCGTTTGACGGCAAGCCATAACGTCTGAATGGTCGCCGAAAATGTTAAGTGCGTGAGTAGATACGCAACGAGCCGATACGTGGATAACAGACGGAATAAGTTCGCCTGCGATTTTATACATATTCGGAATCATCAAAAGAAGACCCTGCGATGCCGTATATGTTGTAGTAAGCGCACCTGCTGAAAGTGAGCCGTGAACAGCACCTGCTGCACCGCCCTCAGATTCCATCTCTGCAACACGTACTGTTTGCCCAAAGATATTTTTTACTCCTCTTGCTGCCATAGCGTCCGTTTCCTCTGCCATATTTGATGACGGAGTAATAGGATAAATAGCAGCGACCTCTGTAAACGCATAACTAACGTGCGCAGCGGCACTGTTACCGTCCATGGTCTTTTTCTTTCTTGCCATTAAATTTCCTCCCTTAAGTTAAAAACAAACGTAATTAGATATAATATATTGCCAAAATTACGTCACTCTTGTTTTAATTATATCATTAAAATTATATAATTTCAACAATTTATATTACACATTCGTTATACAAAATTGCAATTTTCACTAATTAATCCTTTTTACCTATTGCAATATCAATGCCTGAAGCCGGAGCTATTGTAACACTGTTTTCGTTCTGTCTCTTATACACATCTCCGAGCCCACGAGACTAGGCA
>ENA-OUOY01001520-OUOY01001520.1-human-gut-metagenome-genome-assembly--contig:-NODE-1520-length-13273-cov-3.069224_pt1 | contig 13273 bp, 11 predicted proteins | sample MGYA00237937_ERZ548767 | MGnify/ENA primary metagenome ERZ548767 (study PRJEB26490, sample SAMN05356887) | human gut metagenome | biome: terrestrial biome; feature: human-associated habitat; material... | reverse complement strand
ATCCTGAAGGAAGCCGGCAAGGAAGCCTGGGACAAGCACATCAAGATCTGCACCAACGCAGGCGGCATGAACATCAATGGCTGCGTGGACGGCATCCGCCAGTGGGCAGAAGGCAACAGCATGAGCGGCTATAAGATCGGTTATGTGACCGGCGATAACATCAAGGATAAGATCCCGCAGCTGCTGAAGGATGGCTGGACCTTCCCCAACTTCGACTACGACGGCAATTTCAACGATATTCTGGACAAGATCTACAACTGCAATGTTTACATCGGCCATGAGGGCATTGAGGGATGCCTGGCAGAGGGTGCCGATGTGGTCATCACCGGCCGTGCGGCTGACAGCGCCCTGTTCCTGGCTCCGCTGAAGTACGAGTTTGGCTGGGCTGCTGACGATTGGGACAATCTGGCCCGCGGCATCATGGCAGGCCATCTGCTGGAGTGCGGCGGTCAGGGTGCCGGCGGCAACTATATGTACGACTGGCGCAATGTCCCCCGCATGGACGAGCTGGGCTTCCCCATCGCAGAGCTGACCGATGATACCTTTGAGATCACCAAGGCTCCCGACTGCGGCGGCATCATCTGCGAACAGAGCTGCAAGGAGCAGTTCCTGTACGAGGTCCACGATCCCGCCAACTACCTGACCCCGGATGTCAACGTGGATATCAGCCATGCTACCATCACCCAGGTGGGTGACAACCGTGTCCGCATCGGCGGTGTCAAGGGCAAGCCCCGCCCCGACACGCTCAAGCTCTGTGTGGGTTACCACAAGGGCTGGAAGACTGTTTCCATGCTGAGCTTTGCATGGCCTGATGCCTACGAAAAGGCTCAGTACTGCGCCGAGGTCATCATGAAGAAGATGCAGCGCCGCGGCATGAAGGCCGACGACATCCACATCAGCTACATCGGCCTGAACAGCCTGCATCTGGGCGTGGCCGATATGAGCGAAGAGGCACTGAAGAACCTGAACGAGTGCGTGCTGCGCATTGCTGTGTTCAGCGAGGACAAGAGCGAGTGCGCCAAGATCATTCCCGAGATCAGCCCCCTGCAGCTGAACGGCCCTCCGGGTGCTTCCTTCTTCGGTGGCCGTGCCCGCGTGCAGGAAGTGATGGCACTGTGGCCCACCACCGTGCCCCGCGATGCCGTACAGGTCGAAAGTCACATTCTGGAGGTGAAGTAAGATGGCAGAGATCTATCTGAACGATATTGCTCACGGCCGCTCCGGTGACAAGGGCGATACCAGCAATGTCTGTGTGTATGCACGCAAACCGGAATACTATAAGATCATTGAGCGCGAGGTGACCCCCGAAAAACTCAAAGCCTACTTTGGCGACATGGTCAAGGGCGAGATCACCCGCTACGACGTGCCCAGCCTGAACGGCTTCAACTTTGTTATGAAGCACGCTCTGGGCGGCGGTGCCACCATGAGCCTGCGTCTGGACAGCCTGGGCAAATCCATGGGCAGTGCCGTGATGCGCATGAAGATCCACGTTGAGGATGGAGAGCTGTAACATGAGTGAACATATGGCATTGGAGAACCTGACGGTTCTCGACCTGACCCGTGTGCTTGCCGGCCCCTTCTGCACCATGATGCTGGCTGACATGGGCGCAAACGTCATCAAGATCGAGGTCCCCAAAGGCGGTGACGACACCCGCAGCTATCCCCCCTTCCGCGCCAAAAATCTGAATGGTGAGCGGGAAAGTGTCTATTTTGCCAACATCAACCGCAACAAAAAGGGGATCACCCTGAACCTGAAGGCCCCTGAGGGCAAGGAGATCTTCAAGGAGCTTGTCAAAAAAGCGGATATCGTGGTGGAAAACTACCGCCCCGGCGTGATGGACAAGCTGGGGCTGGGCTATGATGTCCTGAAGGAGATCAATCCCCGCATCATCTATGCGGCGGTCTCCGGCTTCGGCTGCTACGGTCCCTACCACCTGCGCCCGGGCTATGATATTCTGGCTCAGGCCATGGGCGGTATGATGTCCATCACCGGTTCCAAGGGCGGAGAGCCCACCCGTGCCGGTTCGGCGCTGGGTGATATTCTGGGCGGACTTCATGTAACCATCGGCATCCTTGCCGCAGTCAACGCCCGCACCATTACCGGCAAAGGGCAGCGGGTGGACGTGAGTCTGATGGACAGCATGATCGCTGCCACTGAGAACACTGCCCTGAAGTACATCGAGACCGGCAACATCCCGGCCCCCATGGGCAACCGTTATGCCGCTGTTTCCCCCTACGACAGCTTCACCTGCAAGGGCGGCAAGGTCATCATCGCGGCAGGCAACCAGAAGCTGTTCGTGGATATGCCGGGCCGTCTGGCCAATCAGGATGCCATTGCCGAGGTCATTGAGGAGCGGATCAAGGATCTGACCCCCAACGAGGCCGCCGAGCTGGTACTGGCCCACGGCATCCCCGCAGGCCCCATTATGAACATCAAGGAGATCCTGGACGATCCCCATGTCAAGGAGCGCGAGATGTTCGTGGAGATGGATCATCCCACCCTGGGCAAGGTCACCGTGAACGGCTGTGCCATCAAACTGATGGACACCAAGCCCTCTGTGCGCACTCCCGCTCCCCAGCTGGGACAGAACAACCGGGACATCTTTGAGGGTGTTCTGGGCATGACCGAAGAGCAGTTCAACACTCTGCACGAGAAGCAGGTGTTCTGATCTCTGACCACCTTTACACACATTATTGAGGAGAAATCGCATGCTGGCAGTATTAGGGTTCGTCACCATTCTGCTGGTGCTGGCACTGATCATGAGCAAGAAGGTCTCTACCCTTGTAGCTCTGATCTTTGTTCCCGCCATCACCGGCTTCATCGCAGCATTCATCAATGCCCCCAATGTCATCATCCAAGCCGCACAGGCTGCTGCCGAAAAGGCCGGAACTGCTTATGTTGAGCCGGTCATCACGTTCGGCACCCGCTTTACCAAGGCACTTTCCATCCTCAGCGCAGATTATATGGGCAAAGGCCTGAGCAGCATCGTTGCCACAGGTGTCATGTTCATCTTTGCCATCCTGTTTTTCAGTACCTGCTCGGATGCCGGTGTCTTTGATCCTATCATCAACCGCATCCTGAAGTTTACCGGCGAAGACCCCGTCAAGGTCTGTATCGGCACCTTCCTCATCGGCTGCATCTGCCATCTGGATGGCTCCGGTGCCACCACCTTCCTGATCGCCATCCCCGCCTGTATGCCCCTGTTCCAGAAGCTGAAAATGAACCTCTGGGTAGAGGCTACCATCGTGGCGCTGGCCGCCGGTATCATGAATGTTATGCCCTGGGGCGGCCCCACGGTCCGTGCAGCCGCAGCCATGTCCGGCCTGGGCTATGAAGTCACCGGCAGCGAGCTGTGGGTGGGCATCATGCCCGCCTGGATCGCAGGCTTGGTGGTCTGCCTGCTCATCGCGGCTTTCCTGGGCAAAAAGGAAGCCAAGCGCATTGCTGCAGGCATCCCCGCGCAGGAGGTCACTGGTCTGACCGAAGCAAAGACCACCAACACCTCCAATGAACTGGCCCGCTCCGGCTGGCGCTGGTACTTCAATGTGGCACTGATCCTGGTCATCCTGTACATCCTCGTTACCAACCGCCTCAGCCCGGCTATCACCTTTATGATCGGCTACTGCGTCCTGCTCATCGTCAACTACCCCAGTGTGGATCTGCAGCACAAGATCATCAACAGTCATGCACAGGCCGCATTCCTGATGGTCTCCATCGTCTTTGCCGCAGGCGCATTCACCGGTGTGGTCAAAAATTCCGGTATGCTGGCTGCCATGACCGACGCTCTGGTCTCCATTATCCCCACCAGCATGGGCACCTTCATTGCCCCCATCGTCGGCCTGTTCAGCGTTCCGCTGAGCCTGCTGTTTGACCCGGACTCCTACTACTACGGTGTTATGCCGGTCATCGCCAACGCTGTTTCCGCCATGGGCGGCAATGCACTGGCTGTGGCAAAGGCTTCCATCATGGGCCAGATGACGCTGGGCTTCCCGCTCAGTCCCCTGACGGGTGCCACCTTCCTGCTGCTGGGCCTTTCCGGCCAGGACCTGGGCGACCACCAGAAGCACACCCTCCCCTACGCATGGGTTGCATCTGCTATTATGGTTGCTGTGGGCTGCGTAGCCTGTGGGCTGCTGTTCTAAGGTCTCACCAAAAGAAACACCTTCCTCCTTTTTCACCCATTCCTTCATTCTGATTCCGAAACGTCTGCCGGGCGGAGTACCCGCAGCACGCCACGGAATGCGTGCAAACCAGCAGGCTTCCACCCGGTGCTCCGGGTGGTGTCGGCTGGTTTTGCCGTTTTTGAAGGATATCACCCTGCCCTTGGGGCAGAAAGGAGTTTTCTCTTATGCCCGAGCCCATCCAGACTCCTGTTCCTGCGGCGGACGAACTGGCCGCACAGGTGCTGCTGCTGGCACAGAGTCGGTTGACTGCCGACCTGCGTTTTTTATCCTCCGCTCTGGAACAGCTGAAGCCGATTCCCGTTCCTGCGCTGGACACCCTGTTTGCCGGGGATGGCCGCTGCTTATACTATTGCCCCGAAACGCTGCTCCGCACATTCCGGGCACAGCAGTCTGTGCCCACACGCGCCCTGCTGCATGTCACCCTGCACTTTCTTCTGGGGCATCCCTTTCAACGGCAGGAAATGGATCACCGCCTATGGAATCTTGCCTGCGACATTGCCGCAGAGGAAGTCATCCGGGAACTGGAGATCCCCTCCTGCGCCCTGCCGGATGATGCTGCACAGGACAGCTGGCGCAGCCGCCTGCGGGATGCCTGCCCTCACCTGACGGCAGAAGCCATCTATAATTTTCTGCTGGAACGGCAGTACCCCGCCAATGTTCTGGCGGAATTGACCCAGCTTTTTTCCCGAGACAGCCATGCGCTCTGGTATGCTGCGCCACGGCCCGACTCTCGTCCGGCCCCCAACGGACAGCTGCTGCCCGCCGGGGAGGATGAGGATATCACCAACGAGACCGAACTGCGCAAAACCGACACCCGGGACGAAACGCTGCAGCAGATGCAGCAGCGGCAGAAGGAAGCCCTGCGCAGACAATGGAAGCAGCTGGCCCGCCAGGCCAAGACTGATCTGGAGACCTTCAGCCGCCGTCACGGCAAGCGTGCCGGAGCATTGATGGATGGGTTAGAGCCTGTGACCTTTGAGGAATGCGACTATACCGACTTTCTTCGCCGGTTCGGGGCACAAAACGAGGTGCTGCAGCTTTCTGAGGACGAATTTGACCTCATCTATTACACTTACGGTCTGCGCACCTACGGCAACGTTCCCCTGGTCGAGCCGCTGGAATATCGGGACGACAAGCGCATCCGGGAATTTGTGATTGCCATCGACACCTCCGGCAGTGTGCAGGGCGATATCGTTCAGAGCTTTTTGCAGCGCACCTGCGACGTTCTGCGGCAGAGCGGTTCCTTCACCGAGCGGGTAGAGATCTATCTCATCCAATGCGATGCCGAGGTGCAGAGCGTGGAGCGGCTGACCAGTCTGGACCAGCTGCATGAGCTGATCCCCCGGCTGAAGCTCCGGGGCTTCGGCGGTACCGACTTCCGGCCGGTGTTCGCCTATGTAGACAGGCTGCTGGAAGAGAAAAAGCTGACGAACCTCAACGGCCTGCTCTATTTTACCGACGGCGTGGGCACCTACCCGGAAAAATCCCCTGCCTACAAGACTGCCTTCATCTTTAACCGTGACGATCACATCAGCCCCCACGTTCCCAGCTGGGCCATCCGGGCTGTACTTACCACTGACAACATCCGCCTGCTTGAACCGCAGAAGACCCGAACCGAGGAGGACACCGAATCATGGATATAGCAAGTGCAAAGCAACAGATCAAAAATACCGTCCAGATCTACCTGCAGAAGGACGCTCTGGGCCGCTACCGACTTCCGCTGGTGCACCAGCGGCCCATCTTCCTGCTGGGTGCGCCAGGTCTGGGCAAGACTGCCATTATGCAGCAGGTCGCTGATGAGATGGGGCTTGGCCTTGTGAGCTATTCCATGACCCACCACACCCGCCAGAGCGCACTGGGTCTGCCTGTGATCGTAGAAAAGGAATACGGCGGCAAGCGCTATCAGGTCAGCGAATACACCATGAGCGAGATCATCGCCAGCGTCTACGACTGTATGCGCACCACCGGCAAAACGCAGGGCATCCTGTTTCTGGACGAGATCAACTGTGTCTCCGAGACTCTTTCCCCTGCCATGCTGCTGTTTCTGCAATACAAAGTCTTTGGCGGGCATCAGATCCCCGAGGGCTGGGTGGTGGTCACCGCCGGCAACCCGCCCCGCTTCAACAAAAGCGTCCGGGAGTTCGACGCTGCCACCCGTGACCGGCTGAAGGTGATCGAAGTTGAGCCAAGCTATGAAGCGTGGAAGGCCTACGCGCTGGAACACGGTGTCAGCCGCAGCGTCATCAGCTATCTGGATATCCGTCCCGAAGATTTTTACAAGGTCGAGACCACTGTGGACGGTCTGACCGTGGTAACGCCCCGTGCCTGGGAGGACCTTTCCGAGATCCTGCAGTATCACGAGGAGCTGGGCCTTGCAGTCAGCGAGGAGCTGACTACCCAGTATCTGCAAAACAAGCAGGTCGCCCGGGATTTTGCCATCTACTACGAACTCTATCAGAAATATCGTCAGGCCTACAATATTGATGCTATCCTGCAGGGTGTGTGGGATGAGGATGTCCTCACGCAGGCACGCAGCGCCAAGATGGACGAGCGGATGAGCCTTGTCAGCCTGCTGCTGGAAGCCGTGTTCCTGCAGATGGAACGCTGCACCCTGCGCCACGATGCGCTGCGCCTTATCGTGGCCGCCCTCAAAGCCCAGCGCGGGACGCTGGATGTTCCCGGCGATGCCCTGACCGCCCTCGCCGGGCTGGAGGACAACTGGCGCGCCGAAGCCAACAAAGCCCCCTCTGCCCGGCAGAAGGTCTATCTCGATCTGCTGTCGCTGACTGCCCAATGGCACGGAGAACTTTCCGGCTCCACCCCTTTTTCCGCCCTCAAGGCCTGCTATCAGCGCTCGGTCGCTGACCTGCAGGCTGAGGTCGCTGAAACGCAGAAGAAGCTTGGCAATCTGCTCCGTTTTTTACAGGAAGCCTTCGGTAAGGGAACGGAGCTGAGCATGGCGGTAAACGATCTGACCGTAGCCCCCGTAGCCACTGCATTTCTGGGGCAGTTTCTCAGCACCGATTACTTTGCAGCCAGCCGGGATCTGCAGCTGCACCGACAGTCGGAGCAGCTGCTGCACCAGATCGATCTGACAGGACTGGTGTAAAATGGAACTGCTGCAATTTGAAATAACCAACGCCGGAACGCTGGGCAGCCGCTGGACACCCCCCGCCCCGGAAACAAAAAAGGCCTCCTCCCTGCCCGGAGCCGCGCTGGCAGCTCTCTTGCAGGAGGAGGACGACGAGGATGATTGGGGCGGCGATGCTCCCGACATGAGCGCAGAGTTTGCACGGCTCGGCCATCTGAACGAAGAGTCCGACACCGATGCCCTGCCCCTGACAGCCGATTTTGCCCCTCTGCCGGACGGCTCTCTGGCGCTGGTGCGCTGGCCCCGGCTGGCACGGCCTGCTGTGGTACCCGACACTGTAGAAGGCCGCACTGTCACCGCCATTGCCGCTACCGCCTTTGCTGCCAGCCATCTGGATGAGAGCTGCTTTGCGCAGTTCGGGCAATCGCCTATCAGTTTCAGCATCTTTTGTATGCGAATGGGCCGCGCAGTCACCACCGAAACGCTGGACGAAGGCGGGCCGACTTCCGTCACACTGCCGGACAGCATCACTCACATTGGTCCCTACGCGTTCTACCACTGCACAAATCTGACTTCCATCACCCTGCCGGATGCCATTTCCGCCCTGCCTGCCGGTGTATTCGGTGACTGCAGCCGCCTTACCAGCGTTCATCTGCCAGAGCAGCTGCAGGCTCTGGGCTATCTGCCCCGCCCCACGGATCAGGTCATGCCGGATGTGGGCACGTTTGCCGGGTGTCATGCCCTGAAACAGCTAACGCTGCCTCCACAGCTTAAAATGCTGGGCGCTCACAGCTTCAACAGTTCCGGTCTGGCGACCCTGACCGCCCGGGATGCTGGGTGTGAAAATTGGAGCCGTACTGTCACTGTAGCTGTGTCTGCATTTGACCACACTGCCGCACTGCTCTGGCTGGAAAAGGCCGATGTTTCCGGCCATGTGGTGGCGCGGCTGGGTCTACCCGTGGCCCGGGATAAAATTCTGGCAGGCGATGCCAAGTTCGGAGCCATCCTGCGGGTACCGGTGCTGTTCTTCACCCAGCCGATGCCTTACTTTGACCAACTGGCCCGGGACGCATTCCGGCTGGATTTCTCGGCTGCTCCGTTTTGGTACATTATTTTGACCATGCCGCGCAGTTCATGCCCTGCCCGCCTCAACAGGCTTACGCAGAGCTGTTCCGCTTCCTCTGCCGCACAGACCTGCTCACCGCATCTGATGTCAGCACTCTGCTTCGGATGGCCGGAGCACTCGCCCTTCCCGCCGAACTCATCAGCGAGATGATGGAGGTGCGCACCCGCCGGTTTGAAACAGTCACCGGCTTTGAGGATCTGGAGTTGGATTGATCAGAACAACAGACATTGCGTAGAAAGATGCTCAGTTAGTACAGGCTGTTGCAAAACAGCGCCAATGGAAGCAGAAAGCCGTTCACCGCGCAGATTTTCCAGCGTGGCGAACGGCTTTTTTGCTGCCCCTATATTTACAGGTAGGCGGAATCGAAGAAGTCTTTTAATGTAATTCCTAAACCCTGACAAATTCTTTCAATCGTCTCTACGCTTAACTGCCCTCCTCGACGGGCAGTACTTTGGATTGTGGAGTACGATATCCCGCATTTTTTGTCAACACACATAGATTCATATCACGCTCTTGCATCAAATCCTGAACACGCTTGATCGTATCCACGAAAACCCCTCCCATCTTTTTAGTTCAAAACTTTTCCAACGATCTCAAATCTTTGCTCTGGAGATATAAGGATTGGCGAATATTTGGTGTTAAGAGAGACCAAAACCGGTTGGTTATGCACCACGCCATAGCTGTCGGTAAGGAACTCTGCTTGGGATTTGTCTGGGGTATGTTCGTCGTATTTTTTCAGATATCCACAGTCATCATATACGAATATCCCGATATCCCCGCATTCAAGTTCTTCGCAGCGCTTCACCCATACAATCTGTCCGTTATGATAACGCGGCTCCATACTATCACCGCTAACGTATATCCCGAACTCGGCACCGGCCGGAACGCTACTGGCAGGCACTTGTATCTGCTGGAACATTTCACCCTCAAGAAAAGCTCCTAGACCTGCCGATACTGGCAGCTCTGACACAGGCATCATTATGCAGTCGATTTTCGCAGGCTCTTCTGTGTCTGGCTGGTAGCGCCGAGATGCAATCAAGTCCATTTCGTACTCAGCGACCTTTTTTTGCCCGATGGCATTTAGAAGGGCGGGTTTCTGAAAGGTCTTTGTAAAGTAGGAAGGTCCTTCCTTGATGTTCAATGCGTGGCAGATCGCAACCAGTTGGTAGATGCTGGGAGTGGTGTATCCTTTTTCCCATTTACTGATTCCCTTGTCACTGACATCGACGCCATAGTGGCGGAGAAGTTCGGAGAAAGTTACAAGTGAATAGCCATTCCTTTTTCGTACAGCTGCGAGAATCAGACCAACCTCATTACTATCCCTTGCGGCGACTGCATCATAGCGCACTGTGGATGGGGCTATGTGCATTTTGGTGAGCGCAGTTTTCTTTTTCATAGCAAGAACACTCCTTTGTGATCCGGTAGCTCTATTATAGTATAGAAAACATAAGAAATCAGCAAGAAATCTCCAAAATAGCGACAAATGCGTAATTGGCATCTCCATAAAGTGGGTGTATAATCGAATCAAATCCATGAATAACAGCTTTTTGGTGTTAACACTGCGCCGAAAATGTGCTTGTTTGGTGTTTTCTCTGAGAGGTGATATTATGAAAAAAGAAAATGTAAGATGCCCAATGTGCGGAACCATGAATTATGATGTGGATCTTGATGAAACCGGTGGCTGGACAAAATGCCGTCTGTGCAAAGCAGTGACCTGCTCTATGGAAGAGTGGAAAAAACATACAGTGTCCGTTCCTCTGTTAAACGAAAAACAGCTCGTGGCACGCAGTATGATTCGCAAGTAATGCACGCTGCATTCTGATAAATCTGAAAAAAGGAGGAATTCTGATGTGTGGTGATTACAACCTTCGCCGTGAGAAAAGATACGTCGAAGTGGATGTTCGTTTTACTCCTGACGGTAAGATCCGTCCTCTTGCCATAAACTATGACAAGACTCGCACTTATGGAATTGACCGTGTTTTGGCAGTCAGGCATGGCACATCGCGCCTTGGCGGAAAAGGTCACTGCTTCACCTGTCTAATCTGCGGGCAGAAGCGAAATCTTTGGCTTGAGCAGGGCAAGTGGTTCGTGGAAGCCTACTGCTCTGTGCCGGAAAGCCGTGCTTCGTAATGGCAAGGTACTTATCCCGCGCAGACCTTTCGCGCATAGCGGGTAAGTATATCGACCAGTACTATACCCGCTTCGGAATCAGCAAAGATGCCCCGGAACCCATTGACCCTGAACGGCTTGCAAGCGCTGTTCTTGGGCTGAATGTGAAAATGCTGCCGCTATGTAGCGATGGCAGCGTCCTCGGACTGACCGTTTTTCAAAGATGCGGTTTTACAGTAACTTTAGGGGATGGTACAAAGCTTGTAGAGATATTCATGCCGAAGGACGTTGTGATCGATTCTGCCCTTGCGGCAGACGGCTGCACCGGATGCCGGAATTTCACGATAGCGCATGAGGCGGCACACCAGATTTTAGCTGATCTGTTCCCGAACGACTATGGAAAAGCAGTCAAGTGCCGTGGGCACATTGCCTATCGGGAACGAAACGGACAACCCTCATGGGAAGAATGGCAGGCAAACACCCTTGCAGCAGAGCTGCTGATGCCAACATTTCTGATCAATGCCGAAATAGAACGTGTAGCGTTGACTCTGTCAAATGGGATTCTGTACAAATCAGTGTCTGACACTAACTATGAAAAAATTCTGGAGATCTTGAAAAAATCAAAGGTCTTTTATAATCACTTCAACAAGAAACACTCCTGCCAGTTTTACACCGACAAGAGCGTTTCTTGTGTTATTCAAAAATATCGGCAAGGGTAAGCAGCTGTACTTCTCCGCGTTCCTGTGCCTGAAGTAGTCCGTCCGTAAATCCGCCTTTCGAGAAAATGTAGTAGTGGTAGTTTGTTCCTTTTCCAAAGACTGCTGCATATTCCCGAATCAGTTCCAGTTCGTCCAAACCGATTTTTTCATTGCGATATTTGCAGGAGCCGATGATATAGTCATTGCCCTCAACCGGCGTTCCGACAATGTCGATCTGTATCTGCTTCTTTTTTTGAGGGTCAGTTCCCCACCACTGCCCGATCTCACTCAACTCGATAGGGAGATCATTCTCATAATAGAGCAAGTAGTCTTGGCACATCTTCTCAAAAATCAGCCCCATATAGTCTGGAAAATACTGCTTCACCGCATGGGGGTAGGTCTTTGCGATCCGCCCCGAATCAATGGCACTTGCATTGACCGGCACAAAACGGTACCAAAAACGAAAAAAATTGTCCGCCAGAAGATAGATCGTTTTTTTGCCCGGTTTTTCTGTGATCGGCGTTTCCTTTTTGATGATTCCAAGGTCTATCAACGTTTTGAGGTACTTCGCCACCACAGAGTTTTCTTCACCAACTTTCGTGGTGATATCATTCAGGCGAGAAGCCCCCTCTGCAATTGCCTTGATGATTGCATTATAAATTGCCGGCTCACGCAGCTCCTGCTTTAACAGGTTGGCCGGTTCCTCATAGAGGTAGCTGGAACGGTCAAACAAGTTTTCCATCAGTGCTTCATCTACGCTGTCCCGAACATCCAATTTGTTGATATAATGCGGAACGCCGCCTGTGATGCCGTAAATCAGGGCGTTATCTTCCTCGGACAGATTCGGATGGAATACCGCTGTTTCCTTGTAATCCAGCGGCATGATCTTGAATTGCGCTGTTCTGCGCCCATACAGAGGGCTTTCTTTGCCCAAGACCTGACTTTCCATAAAACTCATGGACGAGCCACACAGGATCAGGTACATTTGGGAATCTGTCCATTTATGGTCGATGATGTGCTGAAGCATTGCGGAAATAGCGGGTTTAGCCTTTGCAAGATAAGGGTACTCATCAATTACAAATACGATCCGCTGCTCCTTGGAGAGAACTGTCAGTTCGTCCAATGCTGCATCGTAGGTTGTAAATTCCGGAGATGATTCTGCATTGGGTCGTTCAAAACTCATGATTGCCTTGGACAAGGCTTCCAGATTTTCTTTTCCGGTCGTATTCAAGGCAGAGAAGAAAATGGTCGGTTTATCCTTGCAGAATTCATTGATCAGCGCAGTTTTTCCGACACGGCGTCTGCCGTAAATGACAACGCATTCAAAATTTCCATTCTCGTATCGTTTATTTAACTTCCGAAGTTCCTCATCGCGGCAGTAAAATCGGCTCATTTTGTTCCCTCCCCAAAGTGTATTTATCGAATTTATATACTCGTAAGTTAGTTTCTTACGAGTATAATACTTCATTTCTTACATAAAGTCAAGAAATATATTTTTTACGGCTCATCGAGAAACAGGAACGATACTTCCTATTTTCCTCAAAAATTGTGAACTCTGAGTTCCTGTTCATTTCGTTCCGCATCGGTTACAATACAGCCATAGCTTCGGCAAGCGTTCAAAGCAGCCCTCAAGCTATCCCGCCCCTTGAAAATTGAACACGCATTCTTCAGTCACGTTCCTGTGATGATGAGCCACGTCCGTAACAAATGCGATGATCTCCCACTGAGGGAATGAGCGGTAGGTTGACGGTAAATGGATGACAGCTTCTCCATAGCTAAGAGCCATCACAGAATAATGATACTTCTGCCTTCGGGCAGCTCGGTGTGAACCACGGAGAGGTGAGAACCCTATGGATTCGGTACGCTGCCGGACGGCTGAAAGATTTCCCACACGAAAACAGAGTTTTCGGTTTCCGGGGATGTCGGGGACAAATACGGAAAGGTATAGAACTATAAATCACAGCAATTTGCTGTTTGAGATAGTACGATGATTTTCAGCCGACAAGCTGTTCTGTCGGCTTATTAAAGTTGCCGGATGCTCACTGCACCCGGCAACAATTATTT
>ENA-OUOY01001501-OUOY01001501.1-human-gut-metagenome-genome-assembly--contig:-NODE-1501-length-13393-cov-6.792248_pt1 | contig 13393 bp, 8 predicted proteins | sample MGYA00237937_ERZ548767 | MGnify/ENA primary metagenome ERZ548767 (study PRJEB26490, sample SAMN05356887) | human gut metagenome | biome: terrestrial biome; feature: human-associated habitat; material... | reverse complement strand
GAACCGTTATGCCGGTGTGAACCCAGCGAATGGTGAGCAGCTCTGGTATGATAAGGATGGCAACGTGACCAACGAGTTCCGTGAGAGCGACAAGGTGATGACAGGCAAGACCTATGATGCACCTTGGATGGGCGGTTTCGGTACAAGCTTCCGTTGGAAGGGCTTGCAGCTTTCTGCCCAGTTCAGCTGGATTGGTACACGCTACGTGATCAACAACGACCGTTACTTCGAGGAGAGCGGTGTAACCTTCGGTACTGCTTACAACCAGTCAAACCGTCTGTTGTACGACCGTTGGAAGCAGCCTGGCGATATTACCGACATCCCACGTTGGGGCGAGGTAACCCAGCTCGACGACCGCTTCTTGGAGAATGCATCGTTCCTCCGTCTGAAGAATCTCAGTCTGTCCTATTCATTGCCACAGAGTCTGTTGCGCAAGACCAACTTCTTCTCTATGGTCAGAATCTACGGTCAGGCACAGAACCTCTTCACCGTAACCGGTTTCAACGGTCTGGATCCTGAGGTTTCATCCAATATTTACCAGGCACAGTATCCGGCATCACGCCAGTTTACTCTGGGTGTTGAATTGCAATTCTAACCAAGAAAGGAGAAAAAAATGAATATCAAAAATATAAAGACATACATCCTGTCGGGAATCCTAGCCCTCTCGATGTCTTCCTGTCTTGATAAGTATCCTGAGGATTCTATCCGCATGGACCAGGCTATCAACACGGTGGGCGACATAGACAAGCTGGTGTACGGTATCTACGACAGTTTCAAGAGCAGCGCCCTCTATTCGGGCAATCTGACAATCCTGCCAGATCTGCAGGCAGACTTCGTGTACTGCGTGAAGGGCTACTCTAATGCCTATGGCGATATCTACCGTTGGAAAGATATCAAGGCTACCAACACCGACATCGAGGCGGTATATGCCGACCTTTATGGTGTTATCAACAATGCCAACTTCCTGCTCGACAACGTAGATAAGGTAAAGGCAAACACCAACAGTGATAAGGAGCTCGACAAGTTGGAGCAGTGTGAGGGCGAGGCTTATTTTGCCCGTGCCCTGGCTTACTCAGAACTGATCAAGTGTTTCTGCAAGGCTTACGACAGCGATGAGCAGGCTGCGAAGGAACTCGGCGTTGTACTCACAGAGCACTATTACGGCAATGAGCCACAGAAGAGAGCCAGTCTGAAGGAATCATACGAATTCGTATTGAGAGACCTTGACAAGGCTGCCGAATATCTGAAGATAGACGAGGACTTCTCTGGAAGTCTCTACAACGAGATTTACTTCAATGAGTATACCTGTCATGCCTTGCGTGCGCGCGTATCCTTATATATGCACAAGTATGATGATGCCATCAAGTATGCATCTAAGGTAATCGGCAGTAAGTATTATACATTGGAGAAGGCTTCTTCCAACACCTATTTAAACAAGGTGAACGATTACAAGTATATCTGGACCTATGGTGATTCGCGTGAGGCTATCTGGAAGGTAGGCTTTACCGTGAACAGCTATGGCGGTGCACTGGGTACCATCTTCGATAACTACAACTATGTAACTTATCGTCCGGACTATGTGCCTGAGACATGGGTCATCAACTCATTCGACAGCAATGACCTCCGTGCTGCAGCCATCTTCACAACCCGTGTAACAGGTTATGAGCACGGTTTGCAGTGGCCTTTGCTGAGCAAGTATTTCGGCGATGCAGAATTCCTGAACAACAATATCCTGCATGTTCACCAGCCAATGGTATTCCGTCTCTCAGAGCAGTATCTGATACGTGCTGAGGCTTACGCCATGAAGGGGGACTATGGTAAGGCAGGTAAGGACATCTCTACCTTGCGTACAGCCCGCTACTCTTCATATGGTGGTAACACCTCAATGAGCGAGAGCAACGCCATGAAGATAATCGAGGCAGAGCGCGTGAAGGAACTCTATATGGAAGGCTTCCGTCTGAACGACCTCAAGCGCTGGCACAAGGGATTTGAGCGTAAGGCTGCTGACCAGCCTGCTGCCAACTTCGTGCAGAGCAGTCTGAAGGTTGAAAAGGATGACCCTCTCTTTGTCTGGCCAATTCCTCAGCATGAGCTTGAGGCACCAGGTTCTGAGATTCAGCCTAATGAAAGTAACAAATAAAATAAGGAGACGATCATGAAGAAAATAATGATGGGATGTTTGGCAGCCGTAGCTGCACTCATCGCTCTTGTGAGTTGTTCACAGGATTATACCACTTATGCTGGTCCAAGTCATATCATGTTCTCTGATACGCTCTATCAGTATGCTGTACAGGAAAGCAATGAGGTTTTCAATGTGCCTGTATCTGCAACCGAAAAAGCTGACTACGACCGCACCTTCGGCGTGGAGGTAGTAGACAAGCAGAGCAATGCCATCGAGGGTAAGCATTACCGCATCCTCAACAACACCGTTACAATCAAGGCGGGCGAGATGGTAGGAAATGTGAAGGTTCAGGGTATCTATGATAACATCGGCAAGACCGACTCGCTCGGCTTCACCCTGAAACTGGTGATTCCGGAGAAGTATAACTGGACAGATCTCTATAAGGACTATGCCCACGTGGTAATGCAGAAGTCTTGTCCTTTCGATATCCACAACTTCTCAGGCTGGTGCATGGTAACATCTACCTTCTACAGCAAGTATCTGAACAACGTAACCAACCGTCTGATCAAGACCGAGGTGGTGGAAGGCGAGGAGAATACCGTTCTGCTGAAGGATGTTTACTATAAGGGCTACAACCTGAAGTTGAAGTTCAGCACCAAGAACATTCTTGAGCCAAAGGTAGAGATGGATGACCAGATAGCTGGTGAAACCGGCGAGGCGTTCGGTACCATCTATGGAGACGGCAAGTTGCGCATCAGCCAGCCTTCTCTCTATACCTCTTATTATAACACCTGCCAGAACTATGTATTGCAGTATGTCAACATGAGTGTTGACAACAAGGATGGTTCAACCTACGGCAACGTAGGAACCTTCATCACCATGTATGAATGGATCAGCGATGCAGAGGCAGAGAAATTGAAAGAACAAGGATATTAATCGTAGAATAAAAAGAAAATGAAAACATTGATTTCAAAATATTGGCTCGTATTGATGGCGCTGGTATCAGTGACTCTGTTCACAGCTTGTTCCAGCGATGACGACGATGCCGTAACTCCTGTGTTCCCACAGGTACAGACTATCGCCGGTGCTGCTGGCGCTGAGTTGGACTTCACCTTCGATGCCAACGAGAGCTGGAGCCTTTCTTCAGACAAAATCTGGTGTAAACTGGTGCAGGGCGAGAAAACAGACGCCTTCGTACTCAATGGTACTGCAGGCAAGCAGACCATCAAGGTTAAGATTACTGATGATGATGCCAGCGATGATATGAGCGTGGCTCAGCTCTTCCTGAATATGGGTGGTCAGAAGGTTGCCATCGCTGAGGTTAAGCGTTCTGCTGCCGGCTATGACCTGAAGGTTTACGATGCGACTGGCGAAGATATTACCGAGACAGGTATCACCGTAGGTTACAATGTATACAACAAGTTTACTGTAAAGTCAAACTTCCGTTTTGCTGTTACCAATACTCCTGCTTGGGTAGACTTGGAAGGCGGCTTCCTGGTAGGTACACCTAACAAGGAAGTTGTAGGCGGTGTTTCCTTCAAGGAGGATCAGGGCGTAAGTGCTAAGTATGCCATCGCTAAGGACGGCAACTACACCATCACCTTCACTTCTGAGGATGGCAAGGCTGCTGTAACCATACCTGTTATCTATAATGGTATGACCACCAGCACCATGGATGTTACTTATCCAACCTCTTCACGGTGGGCAGTATGGAATGTATCTCTCGATGGTAAGGTGTTCACTCAGAATGGTTCTAGCCTGAATGGTGGTGATACCAACGCTTTCACCTTCTACAACTTCGTTCCTTTCACCCTCAAGACCTTGGGTGATGCTTACCAGCTGGCAGTCTTCGAGAAAAAGGAAGCTGGTCTGTTCGAGGATACATCTGGTGCTGTGAAACTGCAGGGTGAAAAGGGTGACGTTAAGCTCACTATTGATGCCTTGAGCAGCGGAAGCCGTGAGTTCCTGGTTTATGCATTGCCACAGAGCGTATTCGAGAGTCTGGAGAATGGACTCGACGGAATGCTGGAGGAAGACTTCATGACAGTGAAGAGCGATTACGACCGTTACTTCCTGATGGATGTTGTACAGAAGGAGGCCAACTCTTCTGCTGATGATCAGTCTGCAGCGCCTACAATCTTGAAGATGAACTACTTGCCAGTAGAGTGCAAGAAGGATAAATCAATGTATGGTTCTATCATATCAGAAGCATTTGGCTACAATGGTGACGAAATATATGTTGCTCAGTCAGAAGTAGGAAGCTCTCTTACAGTTAATCCTAAAATCAAGGATTGGGATCCTACCACTATGATGGAGACAGGCTATCTTACAGTTATGGATAGCAACGGAAATGATGTTTATGCAGAGCCTGGTATGGATGAGAATAATAACTGGGTATTCTCCGTAAATGTTCCTGCTGCTACTCCGATATTTATGGTATTCAAGGACAACGGAACTCCTGTAAAAGTTCTTGTTGTTGAATCTCCTGGTGAGGGAATGAGTAAGAAACATACTTCTATCAGAAAAATTAGAAAGTAATGAACAGAATGAAAATATTTTCAAAGGCACTCTTGTTGCTCTTGGTCTCTCTCCTGACCTTTGCAGCAACAAGTTGCTCGGATGAGGAGACCGGAGGCTGGGACGGCACATACGGATATGTGCAGTTCAAGCTCAGCAAGAAGGTTTCTTCTAGAGCTACCCGTGCTACTGCCCTTGACAAACTTGAGAAACTGGATGATGCCAAGAAAATCAAGGTGGTCATGGAGCACAACGGTACAACTGTCTCTCAGACTTTGGTGCTCAATTCTTATAATTCAGAGAATGCAGAGTATGGTCTGAGAAGTGAAAAACTGCAACTCGCTTCGGGTACTTACACCGTCATCGGTTTCTATCTCTATGATGCTGTAGACGAGGAGTTGCTGGCTTCTTCTGCCGGCGAAACATTCACTGTAGTAGGTGGCGGTCTGGAAGTACAGAACCTCATGGTGGAGACTGTGGAGCGTGGTAAGGTGAAGTTCAATCTCGTGAAGGAGTGGGAGAAGACCCGTGCCGGTGGTACAGAGTATCTCTTCTCTAACATCCGTCTCGTTGACGTCAGCGTAACCAACCTCTTTACTCGTGAAACCTATACTTTCCCTGAACTGAAGGTGAAATACAAGGAGGGAAGCAAGGAGAATCAGAATCCTGACAATGAGAACGATAAGTATATGGACACAGGTACAGCTTACTGCGATTCTACCGTATGGTTGCCTGCCGGTACTTATCAGGTTACCTCATATACCACCTACGGCAAGACTGGTGCGGTGAAGACCAAGTATGAGACCCAGCCTGTAAAGGGTGAGGCTTTCATTATAGAGGACAATCAGCTCAATGATAAAGCTCAGGTGCCTATCCTCCTTTCCAAGACCAAGGAGTATATCAAGGACTATGAGGCTTTGAAGGCTATCTGGGAATCTCTCCATGGTAAGGAGTGGAGCTTCTATGGTGATGCTACCTTCAAGGGAGCTAACTGGAACTTCAACAAGGAACTCGATATGTGGGGCGACCAGCCGGGCGTAACGCTCAACAGCAACGGCCGTGTCATCGGTCTTATCATCGCCGGTTTCGGTGCTAAGGGAATCGTACCTGATGCCATCGGACAGCTGACAGAACTCCAGGTGCTCAACCTCGGTTCTCACGATGAGAAGATTGGTGCCAACATCTTCAATGATTATGATGCAAACAGTCTGACTGCAGCAAAGAAGAGCAGCATGCGTCACGACTATGAGAATAAGTTCCTGAAGTATGACCCACGTGCCAACATGTCGGAGATGATTGTAAAAAGCTACAACTCTGATCCTAAGGTGGCACCGAAGAACAGAATCAAGAAGGACAGCCGCATCAACCTGAAGGATGCACAGATCGGTACATTGACCAACGACATTACCGGTATTTCAAAGGCCATCTACCGTCTGACCAAATTGCAGCAGTTCTACATCGGTAACTCTTCTATCACATCCGATGAGGTTTGTGCGGAGTTCTACAATGCTGACGATCCTGTTTACGGTAAGTTTGCACAGGAATTCAAGGATGAGGATTGGGACAAGATGGAAAACCTGACCGATATCGAACTTTACAACTGTCCGAAGATCAGTCGCATTCCAGACTTCTACTATAATCTCCCTAAATTGCAGGCGATGAACCTGGCACGATGCAAGGGTATCTCAGCCAACCAGTTGAGAAAAGACTGGACCCGTCTGGCTACCGAGAAGACCGGTAAGACACTCCAGATTCTCTATATGAGTTACAATAACCTGGAGGAGTTCCCTGAGTATTCTGACTTGAAAAAGATGGTGAATCTCGGTCTGCTCGACCTGGCTTACAACAACATCAAGAAGGTACATCCGTTCGGTTCTGAGGTAGCACTTTCTTCACTCTATCTGAACAACAACCAGATTGAGGAGGTTCCTGCTAATCTCTGTGCCTTTACGGATGATGTAGAGAGTCTGACCTTCGCTCATAACAAACTGAAGAAGATTCCGAATATCTTCGATGCAAGTTCTGTTCGCGAGATGGGTTCTGTAGACTTCTCTTACAACGAGATTACAGGTGTAGATAATAGTCATGGTACCTACAAGGGTATTAATGCAGCTTCAGTCAGTCTGTCAAACAATAAGATAGAGAAGTTCCCTTCAGAGTTGTTTACAGCCGGTTCGCCAATTACAACCATCGATTTGAGCGCCAACCAGATGCGTACCATTCCTAAGGGTTCCATCAAGGGCAAGAAGGCTTATCTGCTGCAGGTCATCGACCTCCGATTCAACAAGTTGACATCCCTCTCTGATGACTTCCGCTCAACCACATTGCCATACATTACCAATATGGACTTGAGCTACAACTGCTTCACCGAGGTGCCAACCCAGCCATTGAACAGTGCCGTGCTCCGTGCCTTTGCCATCAACCACCAGCGTGATGAGAATACCGACCAGCGTTGCCTGCGTACATGGCCTACAGGAATCACAACCTGTCCGAGCCTGATCCAGTTCCAGATTGGTTCCAACGATATCCGTAAGGTAGAAGAGACACTGACCTCTCACCTTTATATCCTGAATATCGCAGACAACCCTAACATCTCTATCGATGTAACCAGCGTCTGCCCATACATCAAGGCAGGTATGTATAAGCTGTTCTACGACAAGAATCAGGACATCCGCGGTTGCGATGCTTTGGATCTCGAAAATTAAACGAATAGAAAGTAAGATAATATGAAATATATTAATAAACTTACATGGCTCCTCGTTCTGGGTGCAGGTCTGATGACCGCATCCTGCAGCGATAGCGATGATGTAGATATCCCTGGAGGACTCGCCATCGACAAGGAGCAGATTGAAATAGCAGCTGAGGGCGGTAGCGAACAGCTTGCCATTGCTGCCTCACAGAATTGGGTGGCTAACGTGGATGAGCCTTGGCTGATGCTCACTCCTGCCAATGGCGTGGGTTCTACTACTGCAACTGTGGTAGTTGACTCTACTCTGATGAACGGACGCCGTACTACCGATATCGCCTTTATCGGCGATAACGGTCAGCGCCGCACCGTTACCATAAAACAGTTTGGTTATGGTAAGCAGATTGACATCAAGGAACCAACTGTAGAAATCGAAAATTCTGAATCATACGATAAGCGTGCTTTCGAGAGTTTGATTTCTGCCAATGTAGAATGCAAAATCGGTAAGATAGAGTATTCTTTCGAGGGTGATCTGACCGATGCCGAGAAGGTAGAGAACGAGAGCGAGCGTGAGGGCTGGCTCCTGAACAGCAAGGATGAAGGTAATCTGACAGGTACCAATCTCGGAATCGTACTTGATAGAAAGGCGCGTCCTCGCAGCGTGAAGTTTAAGTTCCGCTGGGCAATGAACGTGGTTCCTGCTGTTCGTGTGGCTAAGGTTCATCTCGTGCCAGTCAAGGCTGAAGACCAGCTGGTAGATGCAGATGGCAAACCTACAGATGATGTCATCCTGACCGTTCGTCAGAAGGCTGCACCAAAGATTGAGGACAACCGCGCCGGTGACTCACTCTCTGTCATCATGATCAACCAGAAACTGGGTAGCTTGGCTACCTTCGATTCCAGCGATAACATGCGCAACTGGAGCGGCGTAACGCTCTGGGAAGCTACTGATAAATTCGTGAAGGATCATCCTGAGGCTGTAGGACGTGTACGTTCTGTCAAGTTCAGCATGTTCAACCTCAAGAGTGGCGAAACTCTTCCTAAGGAAGTGGGCAACCTCAAGTTCCTGGAGTCATTCTCTGTTGCAGCCAACGAGAACAACCAGATTCGCGAAGTGAAGCTCGGTGATGAAATCTGCTCGCTGAAGTATCTGAAGAATCTTACCGTTCAGGCTTACGGTCTGACTCAGTTGCCTGCTGACTTTGCTAAACTGGGTAGCAGCCTTGAAACGCTCAATCTGGTAAGTAACAACTTCAACAAGTTGTCGGATATCACCAATATCGTCAACGAGAAGAACTTCCCTAAGTTGCGTAACCTCATTCTCTATGCACAGCGCCGTACGGATGTTGTCATCAACATCGCTTCGCTGGGCGAAAAGAATGCATCAGGCGTCTATGTTTATAATAACTATCCTATCGGACTCTATGGTAAGGTAAATGCCGGAACCGCAGACCGCCAGGCGCTTCTCAAGCTCCTGACATGGGATAAGCTGAATACACTGGAGTTGTCTTACTGCTTCCTGGAGGGTGAACTTCCTACCGATGATGAGATGACTGAGGCGCTGGAGGCTGCCGGAAAGGCTACCCGATACAGCAGGTCTGACTTCTCTACCGACAAGGAAGATTATCTCGACAAGCTGGTAGGCGATACCTGCAAGTGGTTGCTCTCAGGCAGGGATAATCCAGTAACCTGTAAACACAAGGACGGTTCTGTAGTTAGTGAGAAGGTTTATCCTTACCAGGTGCCACGTGTATTGCCTAACTGCCGTCAGTTGTCGCTCAACCTTAACTTCCTGACAGGTGCGGTGCCAAAGTGGATTCTTTATCATCCACATCTGGTAGAATGGACTCCTTCTATCATGATCTTCAACCAGCAGCCTAAGGGTAAGAACAGCGATGGCGCTGCCGTTGGTTTCTCTAATATGACAGAAGACAGCTACAGCTACGACTACTATTACGGAACCGGCGACCCAGGCAACAAGTGGGAACTTCCGGGTGTAGCTTATCCGCTCTACTACCGCAAATACGTGGCAGCAGGCGATATTAATGAAGCTGCGCTGATGGCTAAGTACAGGAGAACTAAGAAAAAGTAAGATAAACATAAAAACAATATAGAAGCAAACAATGAAGAAAAAGTTTTTCTATATAGCAATGGTCGCATTGGCATTGACGGGCTGTTCTGACAGCCTGTCAACCATCGGCTCTTCTGACGGCAATTCAGAAATCACCATCCCTGCAGATGCTGAGGCGGGTGAACTGCTGATTAAGTTCAGTCCGGAAATGAGCGATATCCTCGACCAGGCACAACTGAGCAAGACCCGCGCCGGAAAGGCTACCCGTTCGGGTATTCCTTCTACCGACGAGGTGCTCGACATCCTGGGAAGCTACAGCTTCGAGCGTGTGTTCCCGGTTGATGCAAATACTGAGGCAAAAACCCGCGAGGCGGGACTCCACCTCTGGTATACGGTGAAGTTTAATAAGGGAACCGACCTGAAGGCGGCTGCCGAGCGCCTGAAGCAGTTGGGCGAAATCTCAAAGGTTCAGACCAACGGTCGCATCAAGCGTGCTTACAAGACAGACAGCAAGCGCATCTATCTCAGCGATAAGGCACTTCAGCAGAAGTCTACCCGCGCAGCAGCCGAGGGCGAGCCAAACTACCCAAACGACCCGGGTTTTGCCAGCCAGTGGCACTACCGTAACCTGGGCGAGGGCCACTATAACTTTGAGAACCTCAACAATAATCACGTAGGCGCTAAGGCAGGATGTGACGTGAATGCACTTGAGGCATGGAAAACCTGTACAGGCGATTCTTCTATCATCGTGGCTATTCTTGATGAGGGCGTGATGTATACGCACCCTGATTTGGCAGCCAACATGTGGTGCAACCCGGGCGAACGTGTTCAGGGTGCCCAGACTGACGGTGACGGAAACGGTTATGAGGGCGACCTTCATGGCTACAACTTCGTTACTGAGAGCGGCGATATTACCTGGACTGATGCCAATGACACCGGTCATGGTACTCACGTAGCTGGTACCATTGCTGCCGTAAATAATAATGGTAGAGGTGTTTGTGGTGTTGCCGGTGGTGACGGTACTCCTAATTCTGGTGTGAAGATTATGTCTTGCCAGGTATTCTCCGGCCAGAACAGTGTAACCTTGGCAGGCGAGGCGAGAGCCATCAAGTATGCTGCCGATAATGGTGCTGTCATCCTGCAGTGCAGTTGGGGTTACAACTCTTCAGAGTCTAGCATCATCAACGGTTATACTCCGGGTCCTGCTACCGAGAAGGAATGGGCTGAGACCTATCCGCTGGAGAAGGAAGCTCTGGATTACTTCATCAACAATGCCGGTTCGCCTAATGGTGTCATCGACGGCGGTATTCCTGTCTTCGCAGCCGGTAACGAGTATGCTGGCAATCCTGCTTTCCCAGGTGCTTACTCTAAGTGCGTCAGCGTATCTTCATTAGCTGCCGACTATACTCCAGCCTGCTACACTGATTACGGTTCGCTCGTAACCCTGAGCGCTCCTGGTGGCGACTTGGAATATTACAGCAAGATTGGCGAGCAGGAAGATGAATACTGGGCAGAGACGACAACCGAGCAGAAAGGTGCTGTGCTCTCTACGATGATCCAGAACGGTAAGCCTGCTTACGGCTACATGGAGGGAACCTCTATGGCTTGTCCTCACGTTTCGGGTGTGGCTGCCTTGGGTCTCGCTTATGCTGCCAAGACGAACCGTCATTATCGTGCTGCCGATTTCGTAGCCCTGATGAAAAAGTCTGTAAAGAAATTGGATAGTCATTATCAGAATGGTGCAACCAAGACCTACTACATGAACCATACTACCGTTGGTGCTTCGCCTGAGATCGTACAGCTCTCTAAGTACATCGGCAAGATGGGTGCTGGTCTGATTGATGCTGCTCAGCTCTTGAATAACATCAAGAACAAGAAGCTCAGCTCTGATATGAAGTTGCCTAACGTGTATGTGGGCATCGAGAAGACATATACTCTCAACCTCGCTCCTTATTTCGAAGGTCAGACAGAGGGCTTCTCTTGCTCAGTAGCGAATGGCAGTGTAGCTTCTGCTTCAGTAGATGGCAAGACGCTCACCGTGAAGGGAATCGCTGCCGGAAGCACATCGCTCACCGTAACACCTGCCGAAGGCCCTAGCCAGACCGTAGTTGTGACCGTTAGAAAGAGTGCCGGCAACAATGGTTGGATGTAATTGGATGTAATATGAAGATATTTGCTTTCCTATCGTTTTTCTTCCTGGCTTTGCCTGTTACGGTGAATGCCCAGAAGGAATTGCTGAAGTTTGAGCATCCCTTGATAGATGCTGGTACGATGACCGAGGACGATGCGCCTCGCACCTTTACCTTTGTGGGTAAGAATGTGAGCAAGAAGATACTGCACATCACACAGGTGAGAACCACCTGTGGATGTACCAGTTCTTATGTCAGGGGCGATGTGATGAAGCCTGGCGATACCTGTCAGGTGCAGATCACCTTCACGCCTAACCGCTATCCGGGCACCATCAATACGGGTGCTTATCTCTATCTGAAAGAGGTAGAGGGACAGCCTGCCGTTAAGCTTGCCTTAACGGGCAAGGTGCTGCCGGGTGCTGACCAGTGGGCACGCTATCCGCACAAGATGGGCGCACTCAGACTGAAACAGGCGAAGGCAAGTATCACAGAGGTAAAGCCGGGCACAGAGCCTGAGGCACGCATCCTCTGCGGAAACAGCGGTGACAAGCCGCTCCGTATATCCAGCCTCCTTCTTCCTCCTTATGCCCGTCTTACGACAGAGCCTGAGGTGATAGAACCGGGTGATGAGGCTGACCTCGTTATCACCATCATAGCCGATAAGATTCCGGCTACGATGCCCGAATCCTTCACCTTCCCTGTTATTCTGGAGGGCTTGGATGCCCGCCCGTCTGACAGAACGATACAGGTCGTTGTAAAGGTACAAAGGTAAAAAAGGAAAAAAGTAAACAAGAAAAAATATCAAGACAATGAAATATTTGAAAAAACTCTTCACCCTCCTGGTGATTGCTTTGTTTGCCTGCGGCTTTGCAGCCTGCAGCAGCGATGATGAGGAACCGGAGGAGCCTTCTCTGGAAGTTACACCTGCCAATCTTCATGGCACATGGGAGTTGGCTGAGTGGAACGGTGAACCTCTTGCTGAGGGCACATACTGCTACATCGTTTTCAACCGCAAGGACCAGACTTTCGAGATGTATCAGAAGTTTGACAGTATGTATGGTCGCCATATCACCGGTTCGTTCGCTATCAAGAACGATCCATACCAGGGCTACATCATCAGCGGAAGCTATGATAACGGTAAGGGCGACTGGTACCAGAGTTATCTCGTAACCCGCCTCCTGGCTTCCGGTTCCATGATATGGACCGCCAAGGATGATGTTACCGACATCAGCCGCTACAAGCGTTGCGATGAGGTACCTGCCGAGATACTCAAGGATTGTAAAGATCTCACTGAAGAATAAAAAAAAGAGCGAATTATCTGCAAATTCTGCGGATTATTCGCTCTTTTTTTGTATCTTTGCCCTCAAACTTATCATCGGGTTCAAAGTTTAAGGATATGATATTAACGATTACAGGTTCAGACAGCACCGGAGGCTCTGGTGTGCAGGCGGACATCAGGACGATTTCCGAGTTGGGCGGTTATGCTGTTTCGGCGATAACCAGCATCACTGTGCAGAATACGCTCGGTATTCAGGAGTTTTTCGATATTCCTGCTGAGATTGTTTCGGGACAGATAGAGGCTATCATGAACGATGTGCAGCCCGATATCGTAAAGATTGGTATGATACGCAGGGTGGAAACGCTGAATGTGGTCATCGATGCGCTGACCAAGTATCGTCCTGCCCATATCATTTATGCTCCTGCCATCTGGTCGAGCCAGGGCGATGCACTGATGACGGAGGATGTGGTGAGCCAGATCAAATACCGTCTGCTGCCGCTCTGTTCTGTCGTCGTGTCACGCAAGAAGGAGAGCGACATCATTCTTCAGAATTCCAAACTGCTGAGCCTTGCCGAGAAGCAGGGACTCC
>ENA-OUOY01001490-OUOY01001490.1-human-gut-metagenome-genome-assembly--contig:-NODE-1490-length-13450-cov-19.839642_pt1 | contig 13450 bp, 11 predicted proteins | sample MGYA00237937_ERZ548767 | MGnify/ENA primary metagenome ERZ548767 (study PRJEB26490, sample SAMN05356887) | human gut metagenome | biome: terrestrial biome; feature: human-associated habitat... | reverse complement strand
GGCGATTTAAAATGGCGAGATGCGTTGCTGGTCGCACATCGTGTGAACAGTAACGGTTGACATGCGTTTCCAGGGAGATTATAATGTAGTGCATAGCAGAAAAGAGGAATGACATGATAAAAGGTGTAATATTTGACGTAGATGGTGTCCTTCTCAATTCCATGCCTGTCTGGGAGAATCTTGGAGAATTGTATCTGGATCATTTGGGAATTGAGGCCGAGAAGAACCTGGGGGAGACATTATTTGAGATGAGCCTGGAGGAGGCGGCAGATTATCTGATCTCACATTATAACCTGGAGAAGACAGTGGAAGAGGTTGTGCAGGGACTGAATAAGGAAGTGGAAGACTATTATGCAAAACGAGTTCCATTGAAAGAAGGGGTTCGTCAGTATCTGGAGGAATTCAGAGAGCGGAAGATTCCTATGGTGATCGCAACAACCGGTGACCGGAAGAATGCAGAAGCAGCTCTGAGCAGATTGAAGGTATTACCTTATTTTCAAGGAGTTTTTACAGCATCTGAGATCGGAAGCGGTAAGGATCAGCCGGATATTTATTTTGCAGCACTTTTGCAGCTGGATACGGAGCCGGAACAGACCTGGGTGTTTGAAGATACTTACCAGGCTTTGAGAACGGCAAAGCATGCGGGATTTAAGACAGTAGCAGTTTATGATAAGGCAAATGACAAGAATCTGGCGCAGATCTGGAATACGGCAGATATCTATTTGCCGGAATTTGATGATTTTAATGTTTTTTGGAACAGGGTGTCTGAGGAAGAGAAAGAACAGTTGCTGATTGTAGAATAAGAGGAGAATAAAAAAGCAGATTCGAATTCAAAGGAGAGATGCTCCAGTAGAATTCGAATCTGCTTTTTATCATATAATTGGCTGGTCTGTCTTGTGTTTAGAGAAGGTGGATGCCGGCATCAGCAGCAGCTTCAACTACATTTTCAGGCCAGAGGGAAGACTGTACTTCACCGATATGAGCCTTTCTTAAGTAATACATACAGATACGGGACTGTCCAATACCGCCGCCGACTGTATATGGAAGCTCGCCGTTCAGCAGTGCCTTCTGGAATGGAAGTTCTGCACGATCTTCACATCCGGCTTCTTTGAGCTGTGCCTTTAATGAGTCTTCGTCAACACGGATTCCCATAGAAGAGAGTTCAAGACCGATGTCAAGAACCGGATAGTAAACGATAATGTCACCGTTCAGCTCCCAGTCATCATAGTCCGGAGCACGACCGTCATGTCTTTCGCCGGAAGCAAGTACGCCACCAATCTTGGAGATAAACACTGCGCCTTTTTCCTTCGCAATCGCTTTTTCACGTTCTTTGGTAGTAAGATCCGGATAAAGGTCTTCCAGCTCCTGTGTAGTGATGAAAAAGATATCATCAGGAAGAAGAGGATCAATATAGTTGTAACGTCTGGAAATGTATTCTTCTGTATCTTTCAGAGCCCGGTAGACTTTGCGGACAGTATACTGAAGTGTCTCTGTGTTACGTTCTTCCTTAGAAATTACTTTTTCCCAGTCCCACTGGTCAACATACAGAGAATGGATGTTGTCTGTATCTTCATCACGACGTATCGCACTCATATCTGTGTAAAGTCCTTCGCCGGAATGGAAATTATAATTCTTCAATGCATATCTCTTCCATTTTGCAAGAGAATGAACGATCTCTGCAACAGAACCATCCTGTTCTTTGATGTCAAAGGAAACCGGACGTTCCACACCGTTTAAGTTATCATTCAGACCGGATTCCGGACGGACAAACAGTGGTGCTGACACTCGTGTCAGGTGGAGATTCTTTGCAAGAGCACGCTCGAAGTGGTCTTTCACTTCTTTGATGGCTACTTCTGTCTCACGAATTGTAAGAGGGGAATGATAGCCAGCAGGTATTCTTAACTGTTCCATAATAAACTCCTTTATGTTAGCATTTTATTGCTGTTCACAGTATTATGCGGTCAGCAATAGCATTTCTCTTCTATTTTAAGTGGAGAAGAATAAGAAGTCAATGGAAAGGTGAAATGAACACTTGTAATCAGTAAAAAAAATTGCTAAAATGAGCAGTAGTGAGTAATAAATAGTAAGGGACGAAGGTGTAAATAATGAATGTAAATGATATGATTGATACAATTCTGAATTTTGACCTGGATGTTGTTCTGGCTGGACTTAATGAAAGCAGTCATCATTTGAGTCAGATGGAATTTATTTCTCTGATCGTTATAACGGCCGGAGCTGTACTGTTATGTCTGACGGGGCTGAAACTGGTACGTTTCTGGTCTGTGATCGCAGGATTGTCAGCAGGATGCGCAGCCGGAATTGCGGTCGGAGCGATTGCAGGTCTGGATCAGACGATCGCATTGGCGGCAGGAGCAGGTGTGGGACTTGTATTGGCGGTGCTTGGTGCATGGAAGAAGCAGATTGGTGGATTTGTGACAGTAGCGGTACTCGTCTTTGTTGTCAGTGTACATTTGATGAAACCACAGGATTTTATTATGTATGGAATCTGTGCGGGTATTGGTCTTGTGTGTGCATTGCTTTCTATTAAGTTTCATAACTTTATGCTGATTGCTTCTTCTTCTGTGTTTGGAGCAATGGCAGCGGGCAGCAGTATCTTTTATCTGCAGCCATATAAAAACGGAATGATTCATGTGGCACTTTGTGCTGCAATTGGTGCACTTAGTATCTGGATCCAGCTTCTTTTGGAATCCGGAAAACGTAAGAAAAAGAATTTACTTAAAGCCGCAGAGATCCGTGAAGAACATTCTACAGAAAATGAAGTCGAGAAGGCAAGGGCACTGGTTGAGAATCTGGATGATTTTGATGAGCTGGATGAGATTATAGAGAGTCTTCCGGAAAATGTCCGGAAAGAAGACAAGGGCACAACAGTTGTCAGCATGGATGAATTTGATGATCTTGAAGATGATCTGGAAGAGGATGAAGTGGAGAACTTTAAAGAAGAGAAGTTTGATGTAGACGAGGAAGATTGGGAGGAAGACGTCGAAATTGAAGTAACTGCTGATGAGGCAGATGCGACAGAGGATTATGATTTTGATGAAGATCCGGATGACTTAGATGACTTGAATGATCTGGATGATTTAGATTATCTTGATGACGATGATGATATCGAGTTTCTAGATGAAGATGAGTAGATAAAAAAGCTATCGATTACAATAACTTAACACATATCTGTGTTGTTATCGTAGTCGATAGCTTTTGTATTATCTTACTGCTGTAAATACTCCGCGGAGATCATGGATTACATGTCTTGGACATTTTACAGAGCACATTCCACAGCTTAAGCAGATGTCTTCCTGGATTACTGCGCAATTATCTTCTACATGAATTGCACCAGCAGTACATGTTTTTTCACAGATACCGCATCCAATACAACTGACTTCACACTGCTTACGTGCAACAGCTCCTTTTTCTTTGTTAGAGCATTTTACTACAATGTAGTTTGCACAGTCGTGGATTTTGATCAGGTTCTGTGGACAGACTTTTGCACACTGTCCACAGGCAATACATTTTTCTTCGTCTACTTCGGCAACGCCATATTCATTCATGGAAATCGCGCCGAATTTACATTTTTCTATACAGGCTCCACATCCGATGCAGCCATCTTTGCATCCACCGTCTTCAGAGCCGGCTGCGCGGCAGCCACCGTTACAGGCAACCAGAGCTGCCCGGTAAGGAAATCTCTTTTTAATTGCCATGATTATTTCTTCCTTTCGTATGGTGTGTTAGAAAGAGGAAGGCTGTAGCGTCTTTCTCCGTCAAATCTGCAATATGCATCCGCGATTGCAGGAGCAGTAGGGATGGATGTGATCTCTCCGATACCGATTGCTCCACAGGCAACATCCAGACCAGGTTTATCAATAACGATTGCTTCAATCTCAGGAACTTCGTGAGAACGGAAAAGTCCTAAGGAACCATATTTGTCAATTGGTTTACAATTTTCATCGATTGGATACTGCTCTCTGAGTGCGAATCCCATAGACATTACAACACCGCCTTCAATCTGACCTTCGCAGGAAAGTGGGTTGACAGCTTTACCAACATCGTGTGCGGCAATCATTTTCTCAATCTTACCTGTCTTAGGATCAAGGATGCAGACCTGAGTTGCATATCCATAAGCAACGTGAGATATCGGATTAGGCACATCTGCACCAAGTGGATGAGTCTTAGCGAGATACTCTCCGTAGAAAGTTTCTCCAATCATATCTTTCATGGACTTACCGCTGTTTTTCGCTTCCATGAATTTTTCACATGCTCTGCGGCACGCTTCACCGGTTACAAGTGTCTGACGAGAACCGGAAGTTGTACCGGAATCAGGTGAAATCCATGTGTTGCTTCGCTCATAGACGATATCATCATGGGAAAGATCTGTATTTGTAACGATCATCTGTACAAGTACAGTACCAAGTCCCTGACCGATACAGGAAGCACCAGTGAAGATGTGAAGTTTTTCATCTTCTTCAACAATTAATTTTACACGTCCTGTATCCGGGATACCAACACCAACGCCGGCATTCTTCATAGCACAACCAAGGCCAACAGCCTTACCGGCCGCAAGTGCAGCATCATACTCTTCTTTGACAGCTTCCAGTGTCTCTACAAGACCTGTAGAGTTATCTACAATCTGTCCGTTCGGAAGTACTTCGCCTGGGCGGATCGCATTGCGGTAATGAATCTCCCAAGGCGTAATACCTACCTTGTCAGCCATCATGTTCAGAAGTGTCTCTGTTGCGAAACAAGTCTGTGTAACACCAAATCCGCGGAATGCTCCGGCAGGTGGGTTATTTGTATAGTAAGCAGTTCCTTCAATTTCAAAGTTTTCATAATGATAAGGTCCTGCTGCATGTGTACATGCACGTTCAAGAACCGGGCCACCAAGAGAAGCGAATGCACCTGTGTCAGATTTAACAATCGCTTTTACACCCTGGATCACTCCATTCTCATCGCATCCCATTGTCATATCCATGTAGAATGGGTGACGTTTCGGATGAACAAGCAAGGATTCCGCTCTGGATAATTTCATCTTGATCGGTTTCTTTGTTACGTAAGTAAGCAATGCACTTAAATGCTGAACAGTCATGTCCTCTTTACCACCGAAACCACCGCCGACTAATGCGTTCTGAACCTTTACTTTATCTGTTCCAAGCATAAGTGTAACTTCGTGCAATGTCTGGTGAGCGGACTGGTCTGTTGAATATACGAAAATGTCACCGTCTTCATCATAGAAAGAAACAGCACATTCCGGTTCAAGGAAAGCATGCTCAGTCCAAGGTGTCTCAAAGTGATGTGAGATCACGTACTTGGAATTCTTGATTGCTTCTTCCGCATTTCCGCGGCTGATGTGCTTATAAGCACATACGTTAGTCTCTTCTTCATCATAAACAAGAGGTGCATCCGGAGCAGCAGCTTCTTCCACTGTATGCACATGAGGAAGTACTTCATATTCAACTTTAATAAGTTTCTTTGCTTTTTCTACAGTTGCCATGTCAGTTGCAGCTACAAGGGCAATTGCATCTCCGAGATAATGAGTCAGTCCACCAACCGGAATCAGTGAATACTGATCATGTTTTAAGTGTCCGATCTTATTCTCCCCAGGAATATCATCGGCTGTTACAACCGCTTCTACGCCAGGCAGAGCCTCGGCAGCAGAGGTATCAATAGAAAGTACGCGAGCTCGTGGATATTTACTACGAAGAGCAGCACCATAGAGCATTCCTTCCGGATAATAGTCATCCGGATATTTACCTGTTCCAAGCACTTTTTCTTCAACATCTATACGAGAAACACGGGAACCAAGAGTCCAGCTAGGATCTCCGTCATCTGGTAAAACTCCTTCTTTCAGAATCTTAGCTGCCAGACGCACCGCGTCCATGATCTTAACATATCCTGTACAGCGGCAATAGTTGTTGCGCAGCGCATAGCGAATCTCATCATCGGTTGGTTCCGGATTTACATCCAAAAGTGCTTTTGTGCACATAACCATACCAGGAATACAGAATCCGCACTGTACAGCGCCTGCCTTCCCGTAAGCATAAGTGTAAACTTTCTGTTCCCAATCAGAAAGTCCCTCGACTGTGATGACATTCTTTCCGGCCAATGAATCTGTGTCAGGTACGCAGGATTTGCAAGTCTGTCCATCAATGATAACAGTACAGGCTCCACAAGCGCCTTCGCTGCAACCATCCTTTGCAGAGGTAATGTGCAGTTCATCACGCAGGAACCGTAACAGTTTCTGATTCTTTGAAGGTGAGACTTCCTGACCATTTACTATAAATGATGCCATGTCAGTTACTCCTTTCTTTGTGACAAAATCCCCAAAGAAAAATCTTTGAGGAGTATGTGTTTGTTGTGTATTTTTAATTATATAAAGATACCTATAGGTACATTTTATCACATATTCAACAAAAAGCAACAACTATTCTAAAAAAGTTTTTGACACCTAAAAAAAATTTAGATATATGATATGAAAAATGCATATCAGGACGAAAAAAGGGAAGTACCGCAAAATGATACTCCCTTGTAATTATCTTATATAAATTGTTCTTAGAAACCAAAAAGACTTACAACGCGATTTTAATTATCGTGTTCTTCTTCAAATGGATCGTCGTAATCATCTTCATCATCGTAATCATCTCCACCGCGGGAAGCAATTGCGAGAATCAGTGAAATAACAGCAAGTACACCACTTACACCGGCTAAAATCAGAAGCTCGAATTCATCTCCATGTTTCAGGAAAGCAAAAACAGCACTACCGATATAGACAATCATCGGGATAAGGAATGCAAAAAGTGTATCACGGTTATTCATGATGAAGTATAACAGTGCAGTGACAAGCATACAAAGAGCAACAATGACATAATTCATGCCAGGAGCAGAAGTTACGTCAGCTCCTGATGTGCTGAGTCCTGTTACGAAACCTTTATAAATACAGAAACCAAATGCAAGCAGGGAAATGATTCCAAGGATGATGCGTCCAGGTCTGAAACGTGGATATTCGTCTACATATTCATATTCATCATCATCTTCATCATCAGAGGATTTCGCATCATCATAGTCATCCATTTTTCTGGATTTTACATCTTCTTTTGCTTTCGCAGTTTCGGCTTCCTCTTTCTTTTTCTTCTTGGCAGCTTTACTGTCAGGGTCAGTTGCAAGCATATCTTCGTATCCCTTGCGAACTGCTTTTTCACGCTTATCACGGATTTCTTCCGCTGGAATGTTCCCATATTTCTGCTCTTCGGAATTATCAGTGGCAGTGGCATCAGTGGCAGCTTTCTGTGCAGCGGCTTTGCGGGCTCTGGCTCTCTCCTTAAGAATACGTTCAGCTTCTTCTTCTGAAATCCCTTTGTCAGCAGCAAGGCGGGCAATCGCTTCTTTGCGGGCGCGGGCTTTTGCTTCTCTGCGGGCAGCTCGTTTCTCTTCAGCGGCACGGGCGGCAGCATCAGCTTTCGCTTTCTCCTCAGCGGCACGGGCAGCAGCTTCAGCTTTCGCTTTTTCTTCAGCAGCGCGGGCGGCAGCTTCAGCTTTTGCCTTCTCTTCGGCGGCACGAGCCTCAGCCTCAGCTTTTGCTTTCTCTTCTGCGGCTTTCTTGGCAGCGATCTTCTTTGCACGTTGTTTATCAAGGTTCCATTGCTTTTTACAGCTATGGCAGATTGCATATTCATTAAAGATTGGATCCCCGTTTTCGCTGGTGCCAATCTGCTTATTCTGCAAATCCAGGTCTTTTCCACATATTGGGCACTTCATATTAATCATGTACTCCTCTCTTTTGTATCAAAATATTTATAACAGATTTATTATAGCATCTTAAAAGAGGAAGAACAACGAAAAAAGTGTGTTTTACATAAAATGTTTTAGAAAAAAATCAAAATTGTGCAAGAATTTAGTTTAAATTCATAAGAAATGGTAGACTTTAAAAATTTAATGTGATAAAATCAAAAAGTGGCCTGAAAAGGCAAAAGGTATTGCTATGGTTTATGGTATACCGTAAGCCATCGTATAATTAGCCGGTTGAGAAGGAGATTGTTTCGTATGAGTAAGAAGATCAGAACCGAGGCAGTAGATTATCTGTTTCAGGCAATCTTAAGCCTTGAGAATAAAGAAGAGTGTTATACATTTTTTGAAGACATCTGTACGATCAATGAGCTGCTTTCATTGTCACAGAGATTTGAAGTGGCAAGAATGCTCCGTGAACAGAAGACATATCTGGAGATTGCGGAGAAGACAGGAGCATCTACTGCGACAATCAGTCGTGTGAACCGTTCTCTTAATTATGGGAATGATGGATATGATATGGTTTTCAAACGTGTAGGGCTTGCTGAGGAAGAGAATGGAACGGAAGAATAACACTTAAGAATTAAGCTTACAATAAAATACCTTTTATCAATCAAAAGATGCAGCTTGCGGAAGATCCTGATAAAGTCTTTCGCAGGCTGTATCTCGTTTTAAACAGAAATGTTTATTTCCCTTTCTTTTTCTCTTCGTTTTTTGAAGACTTGGAAGAGAGGTCATCAATGATCCGTTCAATGATCATTTTCTTGATATATACATCAAAACTCAAGCTGCATATAAATGCAAACTGCTGTAAGATCTCCTTATCTTCGCCATCAGCAAGATGAGTGAAAGTCTCAGCAGATTTCTCATAAGTAGCAGTTACATTCTCTTTGATGGAATCCAGCTGTTCTTTTTCAATCTTGCAGACTTCTTTGTAAATATCCGCTAATTCAAAAGAGCTTCCATCCGGAAAATATTTCTCTGTGAGCGGTGCAAGAACTGTCTCAATATCTTTGATTGAAAGGATATTTTTAAAATAATAAATGAAGACCAGAAGGAGCAGGTGCTCTCTGGAATACTTCTTCTTCACCGGGGGTGGAAGAAGATTGTTCTTCGTATAATTATTGATCATGGTCTTTGTTAGGATCTTATCATCAGGGTAACGTTTGGTCGAAGCCAGCTGCTCATCCATAAAAGTAGTTACTTGATCCATGTAAAGATTAATATTCGGAACATCGCCGGGATGCACATAACTTAAAGAAGAAAGTTCTTCTAAAATGCTGTTTAACAGATTACTTGTGTCTATATTCATGTTATCACCTCAATACATTTATTATATAGTATTTAAAACTAGATAGCAAGCAAAAGATAAGAAGGCCGGAAAATGTAGTTGACAAACAGGAACGTGTGTTTGATAATGGGAATACATTTACAGATATCTTTATAACTTTAAAGGAGTGGAAAGATGAGCATTTATGATAAATTAAATGAACCACAGAGAGAGGCTGTTTACCACACGGACGGTCCTCTTCTGATCCTTGCCGGAGCCGGTTCAGGAAAAACAAGAGTTCTGACGCACAGGATCGCATATCTGATCGGAGAACGTGGCGTGAACCCATGGAATATCCTTGCAATCACATTTACGAACAAAGCGGCAGAAGAGATGCGCCAGCGTGTGGATAACCTTGTCGGTTTTGGAGCGGAAAGTGTATGGGTGAGTACATTTCACTCTGCGTGCGTGCGTATTTTGAGAAGGTTTATTGACAGATTAGGGTATGAGAATCATTTTACGATATATGATACAGATGATCAGAAGACATTAATTAAGGAAGTCTGTCGGAAAGTAGATGTGGATACGAAAGTGTTTAAAGAAAGAAGTCTGCTTTCAGCAATTTCATCTGCCAAGAATGAGATGATCCTTCCGGATGAATTTGAACTGAATGCCGGAGGAGACTTTGCAAAGATGAAGATTGCTAAGGTTTACCGCGAGTATGAGGCGCAGATGAGAGCGAATAATGCGCTGGATTTTGATGATCTGCTTGTAAAGACAGTACAGCTTTTGCAGACACAGCCGGATGTGCTTGAGAGTTATCAGGAAAGATTCCGCTATATTATGGTAGATGAATATCAGGATACAAATACAGTTCAGTTTCAGCTGGTAAGCCTTCTTGCAGGAAAATATAAGAATCTTTGTGTCGTTGGAGATGATGACCAGTCAATCTACAAGTTCCGTGGAGCGAATATCCGGAATATTCTTGACTTTGAGCATGAATTTCCGGATGCAAAGGTGATCAAACTGGAGCAGAACTACAGATCTACAGGGAATATTCTGAATGCAGCGAACAGTGTGATCGCGAATAACCGCGGAAGAAAGGAGAAATCACTTTGGACGGAGAACGGAGAAGGTGAACTGATCCGTCTGCGTCAGTTTGATACTGCATTTGATGAGGCGGATTTCATAGGTGAAGATATCAAAAATGCTGTCAGACAGGGAGGTTCCTATAATGACAGTGCAGTTCTTTATCGTACGAATGCACAATCCCGTCTGCTGGAAGAGAAATTTATTGCCATGAATATTCCTTATAAGATTGTCGGTGGGGTAAATTTCTATGCGAGAAGAGAGATTAAGGATCTTCTTGCTTATCTCAAGACAATCGACAATGGACGTGATGATGTTGCGGTTAGAAGAATCATTAATGTCCCAAAGAGAGGAATCGGTCTTACAACAATTAACCGGATTCAGGAGTCTGCGACAGAACGTGGAATTGGGTTTTATGAGGCTTTACTGGCACCGGGGCTGATCGCAGGAGTGGGAAGAAGTGCAACAAAACTGGACTCTTTTGCGGCATTGATCGAGTATTTTAAGACGTTGGCAGAAGAGATGAACATCACAGATCTTTTACAGGAAGTGATTGAGAAGACAGGATATATAGAAAGCCTTGAAAATGAAGATAAAGAAGAGGCGAAAACAAGAAAAGAGAATATAGACGAGCTGATCAGTAAAGCGGCAACTTATGAGGAAAGTTGTCAGGATAAAGATGAAAAGGCAACATTGAGTGGATTCCTTGAAGAAGTTGCTTTGGTTGCGGATATTGACAGTCTGGATGAAGACCAGGAATATGTTGTTCTGATGACTTTACATAGTGCAAAGGGACTTGAATTTCCACGTGTTTATCTTGCGGGGATGGAAGATGGACTTTTCCCGGGATATATGAGTATTAATGCGGGAGACAGAGAAGAACTGGAAGAAGAGCGAAGACTTTGTTATGTTGGAATTACAAGGGCAGAGCAGGAACTGACTTTGACAAGTGCGCGCAGAAGAATGGTGCACGGTGAGACACAGTACAATCCGATGTCAAGATTTGTGAAAGAGATCCCGAGGGAACTGCTTGATACAGGAAACAAGAAGTTTACTCAGGAGACGGAGATGCCAGCACAACAGAATACATATGCACGTGCCAGAGAAGCATTTCGGGCACAGGCATTCGGAGGAGCATTTGGCGGAATGGCACCTGCGAAGAATCAGGGAACGAGTAAGACAGTTACAGGAAGTCAGGCACTGGCATCCCTGCAGAAGGGCAGTCAGCTGGCAGCAGGTGGAAATGGTCCACTTGGTTATGAGGTCGGAGACCGGGTACGTCATGTGAAGTTTGGGGAAGGAACAGTAACGGATATCAAAGAAGGCGGACGAGATCACGAGGTTACGATTGAATTTGACAGTGTCGGAACACGCAAGATGTTTGCAAAATTTGCCAAGCTTGTAAAGGTATGAGAAAGTTATAAAAAAATGATAAATCAGTAGTAATATGAATCGTCAGGTGTTATAATAAACACAGATTATCTGTCACCACAAAAGGTGAAGAAAGGACGTGTTAATATGAACAAGAGAATAGAAGACATCATTGCAGAAACAAGATTGAACGAGATTCTTCATAAGAATGAGGCTGAGAAGCAGAAGAACACAGTAATCTGGACACTGGCTATCATCGGAGCAGTAGCAGCAGTAGCTGCAATCGCTTATGCAGTATATCGTTTCGTATCACCGGATTATCTTGATGATTTTGAAGATGATTTTGATGACGATTTTGATGATTACTTCAGCGAGGATGATCAGGTATAATTCTTGAGTGAATTGCAAAAGTGCAGACAGGGTGTGAGAAGAAACCATCCTGTCTGTTTTTCTGTTAAAATAGATTAGAATTGATAGGAGATTAGGATGAAAAAAGGTCAGATCTACGAGGGTATTATTGAACGTGTAGATTTCCCAAACAAGGGGATTGTATTTGTTGCGGAGGAAGAACAGTATGTTACTGTGAAAAATGGGATTCCGGGACAGAAGATCCGTTTTATGATAAATAAATTTAAAAGAGGAAATGCAGAAGGAAGACTTCTTGAAGTGTTGGAGAAATCTCCACTGGAGACAAGGGAGCCGGTCTGCAGTATCTTTCCTGCCTGTGGTGGCTGTATGTATCAGACAATGCCATACGAAGAACAGGTGAAGATGAAAGAAGGGCAGATCCGCAGGATCATGGATCCGGTAGTAAAGGGCGAGTATCTTTTCGAGGGTGTGAAGCACAGCCCGAAGGAATTTCATTACCGTAACAAGATGGAATTTTCTTTTGGAGACGAATTCAAAGACGGTCCGTTATCTCTCGGTCTTCATAAAAAAGGAAGTACTTATGATGTACTGACAGCAGGAGACTGTCAGCTTGTCCATGAAGATATGGATAAGATTCTCCTTTGTGTGCTGAATTATTTCAAAGAAAGAAATGTAAGTTATTACAAGAAAATGCAGCATGTCGGTTATCTTCGCCATCTTCTTCTGAGACGAGGCGATACAACAGGCGAGATTCTTGTGAATCTTGTAACGACAACGCAGGAAGAATATGACTTGACTCCATTAGTAGAAGAACTTCTGGCATTAGAATTAGAAGGAAAGATTGTTGGAATCCTTCATATATTGAATGATTCTCTGTCCGATGTCGTGAAGAGTGATGAGACAAGAATTCTTTATGGACAGGACTTCTTTTACGAGAAGCTTCTTGGATTGGAATTCAAGATTACACCATTTTCCTTCTTCCAGCCAAACTCAAAAGGTGCAGAAGTGTTGTACGAGACTGTAAGAGAATACATTGGAGATATTGATAATCAGGTTGTATTCGATCTGTTCAGCGGAACAGGAACAATCGGTCAGGTGCTTGCTCCAGTTGCGAAGAAAGTGATCGGTGTCGAGATTATTGAAGAAGCAGTCGAGGCAGCAAAAGAAAATGCTGTCCGAAACGGACTTTCCAACTGCAGATTTATTGCCGGAGATGTGTTTAAGGTACTTGATGAGATTGAAGAGAAGCCGGATGTGATCGTACTGGATCCGCCGAGAGACGGAATCCATCCGAAGGCACTCCCGAAGATTTTGAATTATGGGGTGGATAAGATTGTATATATTTCCTGTAAGATGACCAGTCTGGCACGTGATCTGGAGATGATGCAGCTGGCGGGATATCGTGTGGAGAAGATGACGGCGGTGGATCAGTTCTGTGAGACGGTGCATGTGGAAGTCGTGTGTTGTCTACATCGGGTGAATTCGTAGAAGTCCTTAATTTCCGTGAAGACAATGAGGAGAGTTCCGAAGAAACAACTGGCTGTAAAGCCAGTGTTTATG
>ENA-OUOY01001488-OUOY01001488.1-human-gut-metagenome-genome-assembly--contig:-NODE-1488-length-13459-cov-9.340570_pt1 | contig 13459 bp, 15 predicted proteins | sample MGYA00237937_ERZ548767 | MGnify/ENA primary metagenome ERZ548767 (study PRJEB26490, sample SAMN05356887) | human gut metagenome | biome: terrestrial biome; feature: human-associated habitat; material... | reverse complement strand
TATTATGAGTTTAAATCCACGTTTTGACAACTAGGAGGTCATTTCATATTATCTAAAATCATTGAACCAATCATTTGGTATATATGTTTGGTATTCTAATGATTATACACTGATACAAATATAAAAATGGGAATTAAATGTAACATAAAAGTTGTTATGTATATATAAGTGTAAATATTCATTGGATGAAAGACTGTAATATATTAAATGAACTGATTTCTTTAGCTAATAATGTGAAAATAAAGAAACACTATGAACTAAAAATATAGGAACTCATCTCGTATTCAAAAAAGCATTCAGATATGATATTGAGTATTGATCGATGGCCAATTTATATGAAGGTTTTAGAGCTAGATAAAGTACTATGAAATCATAGAACTCCGGATGTGCACCTCATATCATTATTATTTTTATGAGTGAATAATACGAATACTATTGAGAGGGGTAAGAAAACTATGAATGTTAAGAAATTCACGAGTTATGCACTTGCATTAATGATGAGTTTGTCATTAGCTCCAGTAAAAGCCAATGCACTTACGACTGATAATTCATTGACTAAAGGTTATTATAACGATGCAGGGCAATGGGTTGAAGGCCAACTAAGTCAGACATTACCGGAAGGAATTCAATCTGTTGATAAGACAGCAGAAGCACTTGGTAATAACAATTATAAGATGAAATTAAAGGTTGTAACTAAACAGAAGGTTGAAACCTTTACTAAGAAAGCAGCAACAGTACTTGTTATTGATTCATCAGGTAGTATGATCGGTAAAAAGCGTATGAAGAGTATTAGAGATGCAGCTAAGGCATTTGTACAATCATACGCTGGTAAAGATAAAAATACAGGACGTTATCTCGCAATTGTGGATTTTGACAGTGATGTTGAAGTGAGATTGAATTGGACTGATGTTTCATCAACTAGAGGCAAGGAAACTGCATATGAAGCCATTGATGATTTAAGAGCTCTTGGTGGTACAAACCTAGATGCAGGTATTAAACAAGGTACATCTTTATTCTTAAAAGATGCTATCAAAGATATTAAAAAAGAAAACAGAAATGCGATTGTGTTTACTGATGGTAAACCTAAAAAATATCTTGTAGAATGTGAACACAAAAAACCAAGGAAAAATGATATTGTCATTGATGGTATTGCATATGATAAAGTAAGAAAAGGTGGAGTTGAAGCAGCTGCTAAAGCAGCAGCAAAAGATGCTAAACTTCTAAGAGATCAGTCTACTGTTTATGCAGTAAGCTATGGTAGTGATAAAAAGCCAATGTGGAAAGATGGACCTAAAGTTTCTGAATACTTAATGGGTGCTATCGCAACTACTCCAGATAAAGCATATGACAGAAGCGAAACTGATGATTTAAGTGAAGTATTTAAGGCTATTTCTGATAGTATTACAACTGGTATTACTGGTAAAGACCTAGAAGTATTTGATGGCGCTGCACCATATGTATCAGTCAATAATTTACCAACATCTGTACAGCAGGATGCAAGTGGCTTTAAATGGAAACTTGCAAATCCAACTACTAAAACAGAAGGAAAAGCTACTTATTATACTTATGAATTAGAATACAATGTTACATTAGATGCTGATCATCCTGAATTTGTAGAAGGAAAACTTTATCCATTAAATGGTAAAACATATATTGCTATGCCTGATGGAAATAAAGTTAAATTCCCAGTTCCAGGTGCAACAGGAATTAAGACTCGTTATACAGTTACTTATACTGATGGTGTAGATGATGAAGTTGTATTTGAAGATAAGGTATTTAACGAAGTAGTAGGTAGTCCAACACCTCAATTTGGTGAAACACCTACAAGAGCAGGTTATACATTCAAGGGATGGTCACCTGCAGTAGAAGAAAAGGTTACAAAGAACATTATTTATAATGCAACTTGGGATATGAACTGGGCTCCAATTAATTCAGCACCAGTGATTAATGCAACTGATAAGACAATCACAGTAGGTGATACATTTGATCCTATGGCAGATGTCACAGCAGTAGATGCTGAAGATGGTAATTTAACTACTAAGATTGAAGTTGAAAAGAATGATGTTAAAACTGATGTTGCTGGTAAGTATGAAGTAACATATAAAGTAACAGATAATCAGGGTGCAACACGCAGAAAAACTATTATTGTTACAGTTAATCCAAAGATGGAAGTATTGAACGAAGCACCAGTGATTCATGCAACTGATAAGACAATCACAGTAGGTGATACATTTGATCCTATGGATGGTGTCACTGCAACAGATGCTGAAGATGGTAATTTAACTACTAAGATTGTAGTTGAAAAGAATGATGTTAAAACTGATGTGGCTGGTAAGTATGAAGTAACATATAAAGTAACAGACAGCGATGGTGCAACACGCAGAAAGACTATTATTGTTACAGTCAATCCAAAGATGGAACCAATGAATGCTGCTCCAGTTATTAAAGCTGAAGATAAGACAATTACTGTTGGTGATACATTTGATCCTATGGATGGTGTCACTGCAATAGATGCAGAAGATGGAAATCTAACTTCTAAGATTGAAGTTAAAAAGAATGATGTAGATACAACTACACCTGGTAAGTATGAAGTTACTTACAAGGTAACAGATTCTGAGGGCGCATCATTTACTAAGAGCATTACAGTTACAGTTAATCCAAAGATGGAAGTATTAAATGAAGCTCCTACAATCGATGCAGCTGATAAGACAATTACAGTGGGTGATACATTTGATCCTAAGGCTGGTGTCACTGCAAAAGATGCTGAAGATGGTGATCTAACTGATAAGATTGAAGTTGTTAAGAATACTGTAGATACTAAGAAAGCTGGCGAATATGAAGTTACATACAAAGTAACAGACAGCGATGGTGCAACACGTACTAAGACTATTAAGGTTACAGTTAAAGAAAAAGCACCTGCACCAAGTACTGATAAGGATAAGACACCTACTACTCCAAATAAGGATAAAGATAAGACTACTACAGTAGCTCCTAAGACAGGAGATACTACTAGTGTAAATACTATTATCGCATTACTTGCAGTAAGTGGTATCGCATTACTTGCATTACTTAAGAGAAAGAAAGTATCATAGTATAACTAAGATATGAATTGAGAAGGCAGTCGAGAAATCGGCTGTCTTTTTTGCGTTTCAGAAACTATAAAAACTAAGAAAAACTATTATGATAATTTTCTGACAAAATAGAAATTCATATTTTCTGAATAGATTATCAGATGTTCATATTTGAATTAAAGCGGTATCATTTAGGTACAGAAAAAGTGATGTACACACAAGATATAGATTTAAGAGGAGAAAAATTTATGGAAAACAACAGTAAAAGTAGTGTCGTTTACCAAGGTAAAATCCCTGGTAGAGTCAAATACTCATTCGCATTTGGGGCGTTGGGTAAAGATTTAATTTATGGTATGATTGCCACATTCTCAATGATTTATTTCACAGATATTATTAAGGTTGCACCAGCTTTCATTTGTACAATGTTCTTCGTTGCGAAGATCTGGGATGCATTTAATGATTTATTTATGTGTATGCTTGTTGATAACACAAGAAGTCGTTATGGTAAATTTATTCCTTGGTTAGTTATCGGTACTTTAATCAATGCATTTGTATTCGTTATCGTATTTACAGATTTCCATCTTACAGGTGTTAATCTTTGTATCTTTGCATCAGTGATCTATGTTTTTTGGGGGTGTGACTTATACAATTATGGATATTCCTTATTGGTCAGTTATTCCTAATTCAACTTCTGATCCAGAAGAACGTGAGAAGGTATCAGTACTTCCAAGAATTTTTGCTAGTATTGGTCAGTCATTAATTATTGCTGGTTTTGGTGTTCAGATCATTCTCTGATAAGGGGATTTATTTTATTCATAAAAACAGTATGATAATACTATGAAAGGAAGAAAAAAATGAATCAAATCATCGTAGGACAATTCATAGCTCTAAAAAGAAAAGAAAAAAATCTTACTCAGGGGCAACTAGCAGAAATACTCAATATCTCTAATAAGGCAATCTCTAAATGGGAAACAGGAAAATCAATGCCTGATTATTCTCTTATTAATCCATTGTGCGAGGCATTGGATGTAACGGTTTCTGAACTTTTAGAAGGGCAGGCATCATACAATTCTATGAATGAAAAACAGCTTATAGATCTGCTAAGAAGAATTCAACAACTAGAAAATCAGAAATTCATGTTGTATGGAATTATAATGATTAGTATGGGTGTTTCAATGCAGGCTCTATCACATGTTACAGAACCTCAGTTCATCTCAGGGGGTATGCTTTTATTATCTATTGTAGAATCATTATTTGGATTAGGAATGATTATTAAATATCTATTGAAATGATATATTTACATCTCATTTAATATATGTTATCTTAGTTAGCGTAAACTAATTAAGGAGAATTGAATGAAAGCACATAAATATTGGTCTATTGGCGCACTTATCACCATGATCTGTACTTTCTTAACAGGACATATGAATAAGATGGTTCATGCAGGATTTGGCTTGATTGCTCTTCTCTGTATGATTATGTCCATCTATTCAGGCCATAAGATGACTTCAAGAAAGAACTAGATATTTGTCAGTAGCGCAATCGTTACTGGCTTTTTTTTAATAGTTCGATTAAAAATATTATATGTCACAAATGACACGATATGTAACAGTGATAGCGATTACAAATATATGTTATTAATGTATAATCTTTTTGGGTATTGCATAAGAAACGGAGGGTAAAGAAATGAGGAATAAGTTTTTTAAACTTGCATTATCAGCAGTCCTTTCAGTATCCTGCTTAGCAGCAGGTTTCTCTGGTGCATCAGGACTAGATGGAAATGCGAACAATATCTCAAAAGACGGTTATACAATCGCTAAAGTATCTCATCCAGATAGAGGGTCTGGACAGAGTGATGGTATTCTTCCTTTTGAGGTGATGGGTGAAGAAAGCAATCGTAATCAGAGTTATATATGGTCAAGTGTTGAATATGGCAACTATATATATTTAGGTACTTGCTGGAATCCAATCTCAGGTATTTATTACAGAAATTTGAAAAATAACCTCACATCTCTTTTTGAAAAAAGAGGAGATAAGAATCCTGGTCAGAAGGCAGGAACAGTTGCGACAAACATCTTGAATGTGATGTATGATGGAAACTTCCCAGATGGAGCAACTTCTACAAAAGGGACACCATGTATTATGCGTGTCAATAAGTATACTTATGAAACAGAATTAGTTTATGTTGAAAAAGAAAGTTCAGCATTCGTTAACTGGAACGGATATAGAATGGCTATAGAATACAAAGGTAAATTATATTTTGCATGTGCTGGTTATCCTACATCTCGTTTATTACAGATTGATCCTAAGACAAAAGCAACAAAGGTTGTTATGCAGAAGACTGCAGAAAACTCAGCTTTTTCAAATGGTATTCGTGGTTTAACAGTGATGAATGGTAAACTACTCGTTTCTCTTGCGACTGATGGCGCTGATCCTGATCATATGTTTGAAAATGGTTCACAGCTTCCACAGGCTTATCAGAATGCGATTAAGGCAATCGCAAAGAAGGATGTACGTTATAAGGATGATAATCCAAGAATGCAAGGTGCACGCCTTCTTGAAACAGATGATCCTGAAAATGTAGATAGCTGGAAGGTCATTGCAAACCAGGAAACATTTGATAATCTACCAGCATGCTGGATTCGTGATAGCATCAATGGTGGTGGATTATGGGATCTTGCGGAATTCAATGGTTCTCTTTATGTATCTATGGTTACAGGTAAGACAGATGCAACAACTGGTGTGACTCATAAGCAGGGCTTTGCAGTCTATCGTGGTGATCCACAAAAGGATGGTTCGTGGAAATGGACTCCAATCATTGGTGATACATCTAAAGGAGCTAAATATGAATTTGGTCTAGGTAAGAAACAGTCATGTGCTGGTAATCTTTACACATATAAGGATCATCTTTATATTGGTGGGTATAACGACCCAATGCTTGACTTAGCTGAAATTGGTAATAAAGCAGACTTCCACTTACTTTATGAGGATTTAAAGAATCCTGCCTGCTTGAACCGCATGGATAAAAATGGAAACATTGAACTAATCAATGATGATGGATTTGGAGCTGCTTCTACGCAGTATCTATGGAGATTCTCTGAATACAACAATAAACTTGTTATTGGCACATTTGATATCACTACACTTGCTAAAGGATTTACACAGCTCACTGATGGTAGTCTTTCAGAAATGACACCTGAAGAATTCAAGAAGAAGATGGATTATGTAGAAGACCTTCTTGAAAGCTTAAAGAAGGATCCTTCTGGAGTTGCAGTTGCATCTGAAGATGAATCAGTAGATGAAATGATGGATCAGCTAGAAGATATGAAAGATATCGTAGAAGGAGACAACAGATCAAGAGAAGTAGATCAAGATATTGTTGAAGTATATGATGAACTCATTGAAAACTATAAGAAATTTGTTAAACCATTATTACATGAAATTAATCCAGAACTTGAAAAACAGATTGATGATATTATCTTGAATAGTACAGTAGAAAACTTTGTATACTATTATGGATGCAGTCAGATTGTGTCTAAACAGGAAGCAGGATGTGATGTATTGGTTTCATCTGATGGTGTTCACTTTGATGCATTAACTCGTAATGGATTTAATGATAAGTATAACCATGGTGGACGTGCATTTATTCCTACTGATAATGGTTTATTCCTTGGCATGGCTAATCCATTCTGGGGTGCTCAGCTTTGGAGAATCACAGATGGATCAGAGAATCCAAAACCAGATACAGATAAAACTGATAAACCAGATACAGATAAAACTGATAAACCGGATACAGATAAAACTGATAAACCAGAAATCAAGGAAGATCAGCCATCTGATAAAGGTAATACAACTATAAAACCTACAGAAACTAAAAAAGAAGACAAGAAGAAAGTCAATACAGGTGATCATACTCAGGTGATGATCTATGTAGCTGCAATTATCATCTCAAGTCTAGCTGTAGTATTATTAAAACGTAAAAAAGCAGAAAACTAAACAATACCTATCTCTCAGGTCGATGATTTAAATCATTGACCTGTTTTTTATTTACAAGTGTATCTACAAGGCATATGGTTCTATATAGAACGATAAAGGCTCTAATTAGAACTATGAAGGGAGGCTTATTATGTATTTCTGGGATCAATATAAGACGATTACTCTTTATTATGAAATGCTGACAGCATCTACCTGTGATAAATACAATCTTAAAAAGATGGAATATGACATATTGATGTTCTTGTATCACAATCCTGAATACAATACAGCAGCAGATATTGTCAGAATAAGAAAATCGACTAAATCCCATGTCTCAACTGCCTTAAAGGTATTAGAAGACAAAGGATATATCACTAAAAAGATAAATGAAACAAATAAGAAACGTGTAGAACTATTCTTAGAGGATTCAGCCAATGAAATCGTGAAAGAAGGGCTCGATGTTCAAAATCAATTTGCGCATGATATGCTTCAGGGTCTCACACAAGATGAGATAAAAGTATGTAAAAAAGTATTTGAAAAAATTTGTAGAAATGCAGAAGAACGCATTCAAAAGAAAGGATTATGATTATGAATAACGAAAAATATGTACCTAAAATGCCAGATCATGGAAGCAATCTTTGATACCTGCTATTTATTATTTGATTTAGTAGCTGGCTTTATCTTTCTAGCAAAAGCCAATAGCAATATTTTATTTACACTATATGGTATTTTAACTCTTACTTTATGTGGCGGAGATGCTTTCCAATTAGTTCCTAGAATCATTCGTACATTCAAAGGAACAAATGATAAAATTAAGAGACAGCTAGGTATTGGATTACAGGTCTCTTCTATTACAATGACTGTTTTCTATATTATCTTACTTTATATCTGGAAACTAACATTCCCAACACTTAAAGCTCCATTTATTGTAGAAGCAATGATTTACATTTCAGCCATCATTTGAATTGTCATATGTTTCTTACCACAAAATGACTGGTGTGGGGATGAAGGTAACTTAAAACTATCTATGATCAGAAATACAGTATTTGCAGTTACTGGTATGGGAATAATTATTCTATATGCAATGAGTGGTAATACTGGTAACCTTCATATGACAAGAATGGTTGCAGCTATCATCATCTCATTTGGTTGTTATTTACCTGTAACTTTACTGAGTAAGAAAAAACCTAAAATTGGTTTATTAATGATTCCTAAAACATGTGCCTATATGTGGGTGATTGTAATGGGATTACAGCTATTATTCAAATAAAATAGTGCTATAATAGTACTGTAATAAATCATTAAGTGAGGTAGAAATAATGGAACAAGAAAGATATTCAATATTATATAGTTCTCCAACAGGTAATACAAAGATGCTTGCCCAAGCTATTCATGACGTATTACCTGAAGAAGACTGTGATTATTTTGGACCATGTAAAGAAGTAGATTCTAACATGCTTTATATTGGTTTCTGGACAGATAAAGGTAATGCAGATGCAAATACCCTTAAACTATTAGAAACTTTAAAGAATAAGAAGATTTTCTTATTTGGTACAGCAGGATTTGGAGTAAGTGAAGAATATTTCCAGAGAATTCTAAATAATGTGAAAACAAGCATTGATGCAAGTAATACAATTGTAGGTGAATATATGTGCCAGGGTAAGATGCCACAATCTGTACGTGATCGATATGTAAAAATGAAGGCACAACCTGATCATATGCCTAATATTGATATGCTCATTGATAATTTTGATCAAGCTTTAACACATCCTGATGAAAATGATTTAAATAACTTAAAAAAGAAAATTAAAGCATAAGGGGGATATATAAACCACTTATGCTTTTCTATTATGAAAGGAGTCCATTATGATTATTCATGAACTCAATTGGTTAAGTACATTACTAGGTATTGCGTTACTTTGTGCTTTTGTCGCATTATTAATCTGTAAAACCATATATAAACAGGCAAGCATGAAAGTATTGATTATTGTTGCAGTCATAGGATTCTTGCTAGGAATCATAGGTGTATTCATTTATGCCAGTCAGGCTATGCCTCTATAGTCAACTTCTTTTGCGATATAGAGGCAGTTGGGCTGTTTTGTGTATCATTAAGTAAAAAGTTTTTAACTAGAATAGTGACTCGATTTGTGTTATGGTAGTGAGTAAGAAAGAGGTGTATTTTACATGTTAACATTTTTGATGTTTGCTGCTGTTATTGGTTTTGCGTTAGTGATGAGAGAACGTACTAAACATAAAGATGACTATCGTTACGTTGCAGCACAATACTTGATAATGGGAATTATCTGGGGTCTTATTGCTTTATCTGATTATCTAGATTATGGTGTACGTATGCCATATTTTGGACTATATATCGTAATTTTTGTATTTTCACTATTCATGTGTATTAGATCCATATTGAATCATAATTAGAGTACTTCGGTACTCTTTTTATCTTTGAAAGTAAGATAATTATCAGCCCCTAGAAACTGTCTATTTCATCTATCTCTGAAAACAGAAGTTGTACCAGATAAAAAACAAGAATCAAAGAAAGAAGAAAAATATAAAACACCTGCTAAAACAGGAGATAATACACAGTTAGCTGTATTTGCAATGTTGTTCTTATTATCTGGAATTTATCTCTTAAGAAGAATGAAAAAGAGTTAGTATAAGACAGAATCTCAATCATGAGATTCTGTTTTTTAAGTTCTTTAATTTTTTATTCCCTTATTCTTCTAGTGTGATATAATGTTGATTGTTCTAAAAAAAAGACAAAAGGAAGAGGGATTTTATGAAAAACAATGAAAAGAGAAGTACTTTCTCAGGAAAACTAGGATTAGTCCTCTCTGCTGCAGGAGCCTCTGTAGGCTTAGGAAATATTTGGCGTTTCCCATATCTTGCAGCTAAATATGGAGGAGGAATCTTCTTATTAATTTATATCATTCTTGCACTCACATTTGGTTATACAATGATTATTGCAGAAACCACAATTGGAAGAATGACTAGAAAGAGTCCAGTAGGCGCTTTTAGAAAATTTGGAAACTCTATCTGGCATAAGTTTGGTGGATGGATCAATGCGATTATCCCTATATTAATCGTACCTTACTACTCTGTTATTGGTGGATGGGTCATTAAATACCTTGTTGAATATGTTAAGGGTAACGGTCATGCTTTATCATCTGATGGTTATTTCTCTACATTTATTTCTAATGGTGTTTCAACAGAATTGTGCTTTATTGCCTTTGCATTATTAACTTTATTTATTGTATTTGCAGGTGTTAAAAACGGTATTGAACGTGTCTCTAAGATCATGATGCCAATTCTAGTTGTATTATCATGTGTTATTACTGTTTATTCAGTTACTCGTCCAGGTGCTCTTGAAGGTGTAAAGTACTTCCTTGTACCTAATTTTAAGAACTTCTCATGGATGACAGTAGTTACTGCAATGGGACAGATGTTCTATTCTTTATCTATCGCAATGGGGATCTTAATCACATTTGGTTCATATACAGAAAAAGAAGTCTCTATTGAAAATTCTACAGAAAACGTAGAAGTATTTGATACAGCTATTGCGATTATGGCTGGATTAATGATTATTCCAGCTGTATTTGCCTTCTCTAATGGAAATATGGAAAACTTGAATGCAGGACCATCTTTAATGTTTATTACTATTCCTAAAGTATTTGATAGTATGGGACTAGGAACACTTATTGGTATCCTATTCTTCATATTAGTATTATTTGCAGCACTTACTAGTTCAATTGCCCTAACAGAATGTGCTGTCTCTACATTCCAGGATGAACTTGGATGGAGTAGACATAAATCAGTTATCATTCTTGGATTCATCATGCTTGTATTAGGCTCATTATCATCACTTGGATATGGACCACTTGCATCTATCCAGATTATTGGCATGCAGTTCTTAGACTTCTTTGATTTCTTAACTAATTCAGTGATGATGCCAATTTCTGCAACATGTGTATGTTTATTAGTATCTAAAGTGATTGGTGTAGACAAGATTGCAAAAGAAGTTAAATCTCACAACAATCCATTTAAACGTGAAAAGATCTTCAACTTCATGATTAAATATGTTTGTCCAATCTTTGCAGCTATTATCTTGTTAAGCTCAGTTGCGAATGCATTTGGAATCATTAAGATGTAAAACAGGTTTAGGCCTGTTTTTTTATTTGCATCTTATACGCAATTTGTAATCATATATTATTTAATTATATACTATAGCATTTGAGGTTGTTGCCATGATTTATTTTGTAATTAGTAGTTTGGTGATGACAATTATGATTGTATTTAATATTAGATAGGTATGACACGCTACGTAGCATATATTTGTATGAATGATACGGATACTTTCTTGTGAAACAAGTATAAGATAACTATACTTTGAATGAGGAGTTTTTTGAATACCCACTTTTCACAGGTAATTGTTAAAATAAGAAATGACAGTTGCAACAGTTTAAATTTTCTTGGCATTTATGTGTAAAAATAATTTCATTAATTGGATTCACCTGTTGATTATGGGTAATTAAAAGGAGTTTAAATATATGACATTAGGAGAAACAATTAAGTATTACCGTACACAATTAAACTTATCACAAGCAGAGCTAGCAGATAGGATAGGTGTATCAAGGCAGGCAGTGAGTAAATGGGAAACAGATACAGGGATACCGGATATTAATAATATTCAAATACTTGCTAAGTTATTTCATATTTCTATTGATACACTATTATCATCAGATCATCATGTTCAATCATTATACGAAAGTAAAATAGAATATGATATTGATGTATTGAAGGACTTTGATATAAATCTAGGGACTCTTGGAAAAGTGGATATAGAAGGATATGAAGGAGAAAAATTAATCATACAACTTTCTTCTTCAATCCATAAAGGATTACAGAAGGATTTCAAAATCAAATTAGATGATAACAAAGCAAGATTTGATATAGATCTAGAGACAAAGGAATATATCACAAAAGACCAAAGAAGAGACGTCAATGTTTTAATCTTATTGCCTCTGCAGTATATTCATAAATTAGAATGCAGTGTATTGCCTACAAGTATGTCTGTTTCTCATATTCATTCTGATTCTATAGAACTGGATATTAAAACATCATTACTAGATCTTTTAGACATTCATGGACATATAGAAATAGACTGCAATATTGATATGATTATTAAAACAGACGAAATTGATGGTAAATTAGATCTCAATGCAGTACGTAGTGCATCACAACTTATTATTACATCACCATGTCTGTTTAATACAATTACAAAAGGCATTAAAACAAAGATTATCTATGAAGGAAACTTAGATGAGAAGTCAGACAATCAAATAGAACTCAATGGAATTATGAGTGAACTCGTAATAAAAGCTGATTAACTATAATCAGTTTTTTCTTAGAAAAGAAAAGTAACAAATACATTGGTGCTTGTATAATAACTTAATTTTCCTCTTTTTTTTTCTAAAAAAATCACTAGTTTTCATGAAAAGTAAATGAAAATGGTTTAAAAAAATTTAAGGTAAAGAAATAAGAAGAAGGAGGGTAAGTATCATGAGATTCGCGTATAGTCAAGTTGAGAATTTGAATGAAGCAGAAATGTGTGTTTATAATTATATAGTGAAAAATCTAAAACATATATTAAATCTAAGCGTTCGTGAGTTAGCGGATGAAGTACATGTTTCAACAGCTACTGTTATGCGTTTTTGTAAGAAGATGGGATATTCAGGCTTTTCAGAATTAAAGTATAAGATCAAAGAATTTTATGAACAGCAGGATCAGGCAGATAATTATGAAATAAATGATATTGATGGTTTTGTGGAGCATATAAAATCTAATGATTATCTAGATAGACTTAAAAAAGCAGCTGATCTGATTAAAGGTGCTGATACATTTCAAATTCTTGGTTTAGGTGTATGCAGGGATATTGCGAAATATACCGCCCAACGATTTTGTCGAGCAGGGTTTTATTGTTATGGCATCGATGATGTCAACTATCCCATATTAGAAGTACCAGAAGGAGCTCATTCCGTTATTTTGATTATTTATAATCATTTTTATCAGAAAGTGATATTTGATCAAATTAATAAATATAAGAGTAAAAATTATACTATTATTATGATTTCATTAGCGAATATAGGTAAGTTTAATCAATTATGTGATTTGACTATTTATGCTTCTAATGGAATTATGAAGGTTGGACAGGTTGAATCTGCAGGCGCATTCTGTATCACGTGTGGGATAGATGGTATGAGATGTGATAATCTTTGAACTAGGGTCTGACCAGAAGAATACATACTGATTCTTTCCTCTTACCTTGATGTATGTTTCATCGCCTGTTAACACAGAACCAATCTTATAGGGATAATGGTCAACCATATCCTTCACAAGAGCTGATA
>ENA-OUOY01001484-OUOY01001484.1-human-gut-metagenome-genome-assembly--contig:-NODE-1484-length-13478-cov-2.978246_pt1 | contig 13478 bp, 10 predicted proteins | sample MGYA00237937_ERZ548767 | MGnify/ENA primary metagenome ERZ548767 (study PRJEB26490, sample SAMN05356887) | human gut metagenome | biome: terrestrial biome; feature: human-associated habitat; material... | reverse complement strand
GCTTCAAAGACCGGCAAGCCCATCTTCGTTATGATCCATCAACCGCTCAAGCAGACACACGGTCTTCCGGATACATGGAACAGTCCGATTGATTCGGCAGGCTCGGTTGGTGCTCAGTCGGATTCGCTTAAGTATTTCCTTAACAAGTATGATAATGTTTTCCTTATTACAGGTCATCTTCATACAGGTATCGGACAGTACACTTACGAGAAGATCGGCAACTTCCATTCAATCAATCTCCCGTCGCTTACTATTGATAACAAGGACGGCGAGTGCAACGATAACGGCATAGGTTTCGTAATGGAGGTTTATGACAGTCACGTTCTCTTCAGAGCGAGAAACTTTGCTAAGGGACTTTATATGCCCGAATATGACATTGATATCCCGGTAGAATAATATAAATATTTATCAGGAGGGCGTTTTTATGGAAATCGTCAGAAAAGAATATTCCTATCCTTCGGTCACAGGTGAGGCCGACATTTTCGCAAGAAGCTGGGCACCTGCCGACGGCAGAATTAAGGCTGTTGTTCAGGGCGTTCACGGCATGGCTGAATTCGGTGAAAGATATGAGGAATTTGCATCTGCTCTTTGCAATGCCGGTTTCGCTTTCATTATGAACGATCATATCGGTCACGGAAAATCAGTCGCACCGAACGGAACTAAAGGCTATTTCGGCGGCGAGAAAAACGCTTTCGGCAAGGGCTTTGTTGATGACGCTCATCAGCTCACTCTTATTGCTAAAGACGAGTTCAAAAAGCCTGTGATTATCTTCGGCCACAGTATGGGCTCGTTCGTCACAAGAAGCTATATTACAAAATATGCCGACGATATTGCAGCAGCCGTGATCTGCGGCACAAGCGGAAAAAATCCGGGTGCAGGCGCAGGAATTCTTCTCGCTTCACTCATTTCAAAGGTCAAAGGTGAAAAGCACCCGAGTAAGCTGATTGATAAAATTGCTTTCGGTACATATAACAAGCGCACAGAGGGCAGGACCGCTTTTGACTGGCTCTCAAGGAACACGGAAAACGTTGACTGGTATATTAACAATGACGATTGCGGTTTCCTGTTCACGGCATCGGGCTACAAGAATATGTTTGAACTTCTTGACTCCGTTTCTACCGACGGCTGGTACAGAAAGGTTCCGAAGGACCTCAGCATTCTTCTTATTGCGGGCGAAGAGGATCCGGTCGGCGCTTATTCAAAGGGAGTTAACGAAGTCTTTGAAAAGCTTAAAGCAACAGGCCACAGCAACGTTCAATGCAAGCTATATAAAGATGACAGACACGAGATTCTCAATGAGCTTGACAGAGAACATGTTTTTGATGATGTTATCGGCTTCTGCGACAGTGTTATTAAATAAAGGAGCAATAAAATGCTGACGGTATTAAACTTTGTAAAATCGTTTTTCTATAGGGCTTTTTCCGTTTTTATCGCTCTCATAATGACTTTCAGCAACGGCCTTAACAGCTTCTTCAACGGCAATATTTACAAATATGAATCCAATTCCAAGGTTGTCGGCCTTGAAACTCTCGAACGTTCTCAGGGTGTTACAACGGACGGAGAATACTGGTACTTCAGCGGAAAAACTTCACTTGTTAAAATAGGCTTTGACAATCAGACTGTTTACGCTTGTAATTATAAAGCCTTGACCGATGAAATTGTTGAAAAATACGGCTCAAAGCACATCGGCGGAATCAGTTATTATAACGGTTTTATCTATGCTTCCCTTGAGGACAGCAAGATTTGGTCACATCCCGTTATCGCTCTTTATGATGCGCAAACGCTTGAGTACACCGGACAGGCACATGAGTTGCCCAACAGCATTCTTACAAGAGGCATTCCCTGGGTATCGGTTGATGCGGCCAACGGTCTGCTTTATTCCTCATACAGCAAGACGGCAGAGGTTATTTACTGCTTTGATCTTATAACTTTTGATTATGTCGGTAAGCTGAAGCTTTCGTCCCCGATAGATGCGATTCAGGGCGGCGAGGTTTACGCAGGAAAGCTTTATGTCGGTTCAAATGACGATACCAGAGCTGTTTACTCGATTGATGTCAAGACAGGCAGGGTCGAAAAGCTCTTTGACAGAATCATGTACCGTTGGAAATGGATTGACAATTTCGGCGGAGAAGGGGAGGATGTCACCGTTTACCCGATGAATGACGGAACGGTTATTCATGCTCTTGATGTCGGCGCATTATTCATTGATTCCAACCTCAGACATTACAAATGGAATGTTTGAATAAAAATCGCATAAATTACGGCACGATGGGAAAATAAAATCTCACCGTGCCGATTTATTTAATTTGTCTATTTATTTTTTTTGAAAAGTATGTTATTATAAATTATCAATTTTGAAAGGGGATCATCATGGTTCATACAAGAAAGATAATATCTGTTTTACTTATTGTCACTCTGTTTGCAGGCTGTATCGGTCTGAGTGTTAACGCAGCGGACAGCTTGCTCCTGCCGGACTACACAATGACTGACGCCGAATGGGATAAGTATTGGAGCACGGTTGAGGGCGACAATACTCAAATTGCGCTTACCCCCGGTGCAGACGCTTCGGAGCTTAATTTTAACTGGCATTCCGAAAGGAAAGCAGCGGTTCCCATGGTTAAGATTGCAGACAACGAGAAGATGGAAAATGCAAAGACCTTCTACGGATACTGCACTCTTGCCGACAACGGCCAGCAAACCAACAGAGTTACCGCAAAAGGCCTTGAGGAGAATACAAAATACTATTATTCATATTCTCTCGGCAAGAATAATTGGAGCGAACCGACCTTCTACATAACCCGTTCAACCGATTCATTTAAGGCTCTGCTCGTCGGTGATATCCAGTGCTCTGCAGTGGACGACGGAACAGGATACAAGGACGCTACAAACTGGAATACAACGCTCAACACGGCTTTGAAAAAGTATCCCGATACAAGCTTCATCATTTCCTGCGGCGATCAGACTCAGACCGGAACAAGTGCCGTTGAATGGGCGGCTACGCTTTCGCCAAAGGCAATGCGAAATCTCCCGATGGCAACGACTATAGGCAACCATGACCATAAAGGTTCAACCTATCAGCACTATGTAAACAACCCGAATTCTCAGCTTGTTTCCACAAGCAAAACAGGCACACCTTACTGGTTCAGATACGGCGACGTTCTCTTTGTTGTTTTCAACACGACAAACGTAAATGTATTTGAAAGCCACGCTCTTGCCGAAAGAGCTATACTCGCTAACCCCGACGCAAAGTGGAGAGTAGCTGTTTTCCACCATGATATATACGGAACGGGTCACCATGCGATTGACAACGATAACTATATGCTTCAGGGCGTTTATTCGGCTATTTTGGATAAGTTTGAGTTTGACCTCGCCTTTGACGGACATGAGCACTACTACGGTCGTTCCTACAATATGCTTAACAACGAAAAGGTTGACCTTGACTACACGTCAAATAAGGTAACTGATCCTGATGGAACACTTTATATTACGACCGCTTCGGCATCCGGCAAGAACCGTGTTTACGATGAGCCTTATCATCACTCATGGATAAACTACAGCTACATGAGCCCAGAGCTTATCTACTGTGAGGTTGAGTTCACCGAGTCAACATTCAATCTTAAAACATACACCGTTGAGGGTGACAAGCTCATTGACGAATATACTATCGAAAAGACAGATTTTACATATTCGGATATTGACGCTTCACAAACTCTTTTCAGCACCGACGCACTTAACAGAGTTCTCAAGCACTTTATGGGCAAATACTATGTTATATTTGAGGTGTTTGACAAGGTTGTAAGATATCTTTGGAATTTGATTTTCTCAATTATAAAATAAGGTTCTTTTGTTGACGGTTTAATTAAATTATGTATTGAAAAATAAAGAACAGGCAGTCTGAATCAATCGGACTGCCTGCTTTTTACACTGCCGCAAAAATATTCAAATTTCTTATATTGGGGTCGTTTATTGAGTCATTGACCGAGTATGCGTGCTTTTCAAGGTCGCCGCAAATGGCCTTTGTCATGTTGTTTTCAATCAAATATCCGATTATCATACCTGCGATATCCTCAATTACTCCAATCTTGACCTCGGCGGTCTCGCTGTCGTTTTCGCTTGTCAGCAGATATTCAAAAGAGTCTGAAAAAGCCGAAAAATGTTCGAGATTCCGCATTGCACGAAAACTCCATTTATAATACGGCATATACTTTTTATTGAGCAGAAAAACCGTTTTCATCGCGGCTTTGACAAACTCGTTTATTGCAAGCTGAGCCGCTCCGGTTTCACCGTGCGAAAGGCATCGGCTGTAGTTATACTGACCTGATTGCGCCATAAGAAGCAAATTTCCCGCAAGCCTTTTAAGCCTGATATCCTCGGGCATATGCAGTATTCTGTTGCGTATTTCAGTGAATTCACCGTAATTATCAAAAAATATTTCACCGTTCGTTGCTTCAAAAAGATAGCTCTCGGAAACCGTCAGCCAATCACGAACGTTTAAATTACCGTCTGAACAGCCGATTTTATTCAAATAAAAATCAGAAATACGTATAACTCCGTTTCTTCTTCCGCCGACAGGGCTTACAAGGCTTCGTTTAAGTCCCATAAATTCCTTCGGGAGCTTGGCATATGCTCTTTCAAGCAGAAATTCCGTTCGCCTGTCAATCACATCTTCATCGGGAAGGAAAATACAAAATCCCGGCTCAAAATCGTGATCCCTCGATGTTTCGTCGTCAAAGCCGTAGCAGTCCGAGCCGCTTCCGACCAAACCGACGCAAAGATAGGGTAGTATTTCCAGAAAATCATTTTTCAGCATCGGTAAACCGTATTCATTGAAATAAGCCTTAGAAATTTCAATTCCTTTCATAAATACACCTCGCTCTGTCGCTCAGTTCTTTTTGATAAAGAAAACGTCCGAAATATCCGAATGTCGGAGCGCATTTTTCACAGACGAAAGCGTAATAACCGTTTCTCGGCAAATAATCCCTGTTAAGAAGCTCATAAGCTTTTTCGATATACTCATCGATTATCTTTTCACTTTGCTCCAAGCCGAGCTTTGCCTCGTTCAAATCGCATAAATTAAGATAGGTAATCGCAATCTCCAATTCGCCGTTCTTGTTATTCGACATAACATTTATCGCTTTATTATAATATTCTTCCGCTTCGTCGAACCGCTTGAGGTCGGTCAGCGTCAGGCCGAGATTGTTATAAAGACCGCCGAGACGCGGATCACAGGACTGTAATTCCTTTTCATATATTTCTTTTGCTTTTTCAAAAAGCTCTATTGATTTCTCGGGCATGGCAAATGCCTTGTAAACCGTTGCGACGTTGGTAAAAGTCGTACCTGCAACAACGGCGCTGCCGAGCTTTAATTCATCAATTAAGTCCAAAGCTTTTCTTACGCTTTCAAGTGCGTTTTCTTTACGGTTCGTCTTGCGATAAAGACCCATCAGCTCGTTTTCAACCGTAAGCATTCCGTGCTTGTCTCTGCCGTCCGTTGCTTCGTCGAGCCAGTAGAGAAGATGCCTTTCCGCCGAGTCATAATCGTTCCTGCCAAGGTGCTCGTCGAGCTTTTCAAGCACCCTCTGAGTCGGAATCGGGCGGACAGGCGGCTGCTTTTTGAACTGATCGGTGCAGAATGGGCAGATAGGATCGGTATAATCGGTAAAATCCATTCTTTCCTTTTCCATAATTTCACTCCCTTGTGTTTACTTTTCTGCCATTATACTATATTTTGTGCAAAAAGTGAAGTGAAAGTTTGTATATATTTTTATTTCTTTCTTGTTGTAAACCATATCATGTTGTGGTAGAATACTTCGGAACGATAAAATATGCTTTCGGAGGTGCTGTGATGCGTATTGACGGACTTCAAAAAATGACCCTGTTGGATTTCCCGGGCAAAGTTGCCTGTACGGTTTTCACCGGAGGGTGTAATTTCCGCTGTCCTTTCTGCCACAACGCCCTGCTTGTAACCGAACTGCCCGAAAAGCCCGATTACACGGACGATGAAATTCTTTCTTTCCTTAAAAAAAGAGCCGGACTTCTTGACGGAGTTGCGATAACTGGCGGCGAACCGCTGATGAATCCCGAAATAGGTGATTTTATTAAAGAAATTCGTAACCTCGGATATGCCGTGAAATTAGACACAAACGGCAGCTATCCCGACAGGCTCAAAACAATTGTTAATGAAGGTCTTGTCGATTATGTTGCAATGGACATTAAGAACTGTAAGGATAAATATGCCGAAACAATAGGCTTGAAAAGCTATGATTTATCGAAAATAGAAGAAAGCGTCGAATTTCTCAAAAGCGGCAAGGTTGACTATGAATTCAGAACCACGATAGTTAAAGAATTTCATAGCGTAGATGATATTCGTAAAGCCGCAGACTGGATAAAGGGTGCAAAAAGATATTTTCTTCAAAATTTTGTCGATTCGGGTAATCTTATTGACAGCAGTGTAACGGGAGTCGGCAAGCAAACAATGCTTGAAATGCAGAAAGCGGCGGCAGAATTTGTGCCGCAAACTAAAATCAGAGGAATTTAAGGCATCACATGTATTATTGCGCACGCCTTAATTGTGCCCCATTGCCTTTATACAAGATATTGTAAAAAAGGTGTTGACAGCACACAAGATATATGATATAATTTCGATCGTAACACTAAATAAAGGAGACAGAGGTATGTATAATGTTGTAAAACGTGACGGCAAGGTTGTCGGCTTTGACCTTCACAAAATCAGAGACGCCATAACCAAGGCATTCGACGCATGTCAGAAGCAGTATAATTCGGATACTGTTGATTTTCTTGCACTCAAGGTAACCGCGGATTTTGAGCAAAAAATCAAGAATGACAAAATCTCGGTTGAGAGCATTCAGGACAGCGTTGAGTCTGTTCTTATTAAAGCAGGCTACGACGATGTTGCCAAGGCTTATATCCTTTACCGTAAGCAAAGAGAAAAGATCAGAAATATCAACGCAACGGTTCTTGACTATAAGGAGATCGTTGACAACTATCTCCATGTTAACGACTGGCGAGTTAAGGAGAATTCCACCGTTACTTATTCCGTAGGCGGTCTTATCCTCAGCAACTCAGGCGCTATCACTGCCAACTACTGGCTTTCCGAAATCTACGATGATGAAATCGCAGAGGCTCACAGAAATGCGGATATCCATCTTCACGACCTTTCCATGCTCACAGGCTACTGTGCCGGCTGGTCACTCAAGCAGCTTATTCAGGAGGGTCTCGGCGGTGTAAGAGGCAAGATCACCTCCGCTCCGGCCAAGCATCTTGCAACCCTTTGCAACCAGATGGTAAACTTCCTCGGCATCATGCAGAATGAATGGGCAGGCGCTCAGGCTTTCTCATCATTTGATACCTATCTTGCTTCCTTTGTAAAATATGATAACCTTGACTACGAATCGGTCAAGAAGTGCATTGAATCCTTTATCTACGGCGTTAACACACCGAGCCGTTGGGGTACTCAGGCTCCTTTCTCGAACATCACTCTTGACTGGGTCGTTCCGAATGACCTTGCAGAGCTTAACTGCATCATCGGCGGCAAGGAGGTAGACTTCAAGTATAAGGACTGCCAGAAGGAAATGGACATGGTCAACAAGGCGTTCATCGAGATTATGATCGAGGGCGACGCCAACGGCAGAGGCTTCCAGTATCCTATCCCGACCTATTCAATCACAAGAAACTTTGACTGGTCCGACACCGAAAACAACAGACTTCTCTTTGAAATGACATCAAAATACGGTACTCCGTATTTCTCAAACTACATCAACAGCGATATGGAGCCGAGCGACGTTCGTTCAATGTGCTGCCGTCTGCGTCTTGACCTTCGTGAGCTTCGTAAGAAGTCCGGCGGTTTCTTCGGAAGCGGTGAGAGCACGGGCTCGGTAGGTGTTGTAACGATCAATATGCCCCGTATTGCTTATCTCGCTAAGGACGAGAAGGACTTCTATGATCGTCTTGACAGACTTATGGATATTTCCGCCCGCTCGCTCAAGGTCAAGAGAACCGTTATTACAAAGCTTCTTGACGAAGGCCTTTATCCTTACACAAAGAGATATCTCGGCACCTTCAACAACCACTTCTCAACAATCGGTCTCGTCGGTATGAATGAGGTCGGTCTCAACGCTAAGTGGCTCGGCAAGGATATGACCGATCCTAAAACTCAGCAGTTCACCATCGACGTTCTTAACCACATGAGAGAAAGACTTTCCGATTATCAGGTTCAGTACGGCGACCTTTATAACCTTGAAGCAACTCCGGCAGAATCCACAGCTTACCGTCTTGCAAAGCACGACGTTAAGAGATTCCCGGATATTAAAACCGCAGCTCAGCATGAGGGCGACACACCGTACTACACCAACAGCTCACATCTTCCTGTCGGCTACACAGACGATATTTTCTCGGCTCTTGACATTCAGGACGAGCTTCAGACGCTTTACACCTCGGGTACGGTATTCCACGCATTCCTCGGTGAGAAGCTTCCCGACTGGAAGGCTGCCGCAAACCTTGTCAGAAAGATTGCAGAGAACTATAAGCTTCCGTATTATACTCTTTCACCGACATATTCTGTATGTAAGAACCACGGTTATCTCACAGGCGAGCAGTACGTTTGCCCCGAGTGCGGCGAGCACACAGAGGTTTACAGCCGTATCACCGGTTATTACCGTCCCGTTCAGAACTTCAACGACGGTAAGGCTCAGGAGTTTTCAGACCGTAAGGTTTATGATATTGCCAATTCTCATCTTACCCATCACGGCGTAAAAAAGGAAGCAAAGACAGACGAAAGCTCTAAAGTTGAAGCAGGTGAAAACGCCAGCTATCTTTTCACAACGGCAACATGCCCGAACTGCAAGATTGCAGCCGCAACTCTTGACAAGGCAGGCTTCGATTACACAAAGCTTCTTGCCGATGAAAACGCTGAGCTTGCACAGGAGCTCGGTATCAAGCAGGCACCGACACTTGTTGTAATTAAAGACGGCGAAGCAACGAAATATACGGGTGTTTCGGACATCAAAAAATTCCTTAAGAATTAACAGGAGCAATTATGTACGACATAATTATAATTGGCGGCGGCCCTGCGGGGCTGACCGCCGCTCTGTATGCTTGCAGGGCAAATAAAAAAACGCTTGTAATAGAAAAAGAGACTTTTGGCGGACAGATAACCTTTTCCCCGAAGGTCGAGAACATTCCCGGCTTTATAAGCCTTACCGGTAATGAATTTGCGGAAAAGCTTGTTGAACAGGTGCTCGAGCAGGGAGCAAATGTCGAGTCCTGCGAAGTTCTTGAAATCAAGGACGGCGACATTAAAACAGTTGTAACAGACGAGAGCGAATATCAATGCAAGGCTGTAATCATTGCTACAGGCGCAAAACACCGTATGCTCGGCATTAAAGACGAAGAGAAATACGTCGGTGAAGGAATTTCATTCTGCGCCGTATGCGACGGAGCTTTCTATAAGAACAAGACCGTTGCTGTTGTCGGCGGAGGAAATTCCGCTTTACAGGAGGCAATTTTGCTTTCCGACCTCGCAAAAAAAGTTTACGTTGTTCAGAATCTTGATTTTCTGACAGGCGAAAAGAAGCTTTCGGATCAGCTTTATAAGCTTGAAAATGTGGAGGTAATAACGGGAGTTACCGTTGAATCCTTCCTCGGCGATTCGGAGCTTAGGGGAATTGTAATAAAAGATTCGGCAGGGGAGAGCAGAGAGCTTTCTGTTGACGGACTTTTCATTGCCATAGGTCTTATCCCGCAGAATGAAGCGTTTAAAAATGTAATTGAGCTTGACGGCAGAGGCTACGCAGTTATTGATGAAACCTGTGAATCGGCAACCAGGGGAATTTTTGTTGCCGGCGACTGCCGCACGAAAAAAATTCGTCAGGTTACGACCGCCGCCGCCGACGGAGCAACAGCAGCCCTCGCAGCGTGCGATTACATTGATTCTATAGAATAATTGATTACGGTTGCAAAAGACTTCTCCGATTTTGAGAAGTCTTTTTTATTTAACAATTGACCTCATATCAATTTTTCTGTATAATACTCACGAGGTGATTTTATGGCAATACTGACATATAAAGGCAACAAATTCTTCCTTGACGGGGAGGAATATACTATAATTTCAGGCGCAATGCACTATTTCAGGATTCCGAGAGAATACTGGCATGATCGCCTTTTAAAGCTAAAGGAATGCGGCTTTAACACCGTTGAAACATATACCTGCTGGAATCTTCACGAACCTAAAGAAAATGTTTTTGACTTTTCCGGTATGCTTGATCTTGATGCATATATCGACATTGCCAATGAACTTGGACTGAATGTTATTCTCCGTCCGGGGCCGTATATCTGCGCCGAATGGGAGATGGGCGGACTGCCTGCATGGCTTCTCAATTATCCGAATTTGACAATTCGCTGTAATGATGAGCTTTTCATTTCAAAAGTAGAGCGCTACTATAACGAGCTTCTCGGGCGCATTGTTCCGAGGCTTTCAACAAACGGCGGAAACATCATAATGATGCAGATTGAAAACGAATACGGCAGCTACGGTGACGACCACGAATATATGCAAAGAATTGCCGAGATCTACAAGAAAACCGGTGTTGACTGCCTGCTGTTCACATCCGACGGTGCGAGCAGCTCGATGCTTCAGGGCGGCACACTGCCCGAATACCCGTGCGTTGCAAACTTCGGATCACGTCCTAATGAAAATTTCAAGGTTCTAAACGATTTCAGACCGGATCAGCCGTTGATGTGCGGAGAATACTGGGTCGGCTGGTTCGATCATTGGTATGAAAAGCACCACGTCAGAGACCCGAAGGAGGTTGCAAAGCTTTTCAAGGACATGATCGACTGCGGAGCATCGCTGAATTTTTATATGTTCCACGGAGGAACAAATTTCGGCTATATGAACGGCGCAAATTACTACGATAAATATGAGCCTACAATAACAAGCTATGATTATAATGCACTGCTTTCCGAGGCCGGCGACCTTACTCCGGCTTATTTTGAAGTAAGAAAAATAATTGAAGAACGTTTCGGCATCCTTCCTGAGCTGACGGTTAAAAATTCCGAAAAAGCCGCTTACGGTAAGCTTGAATTAGACGAGAGATGCAGTATTTTTGATGCGGCAAAGCTTCTTGCAAAGCCTGTTCACTCAGCCGCACCTCAGTTCATGGAGGATATCGGTCAGTATTACGGCTTCACGCTTTATTCAACAACAGTTGACGGTCCGAGAGATGAGGCGGAAATTAAGTTTGATTCGGTCCATGACAGAGCTGTTGTTTTCATTAACGGAAAATATAGGGGCTATTATGAGCGCACAAGAGAAGGCGAGCCGGTCAGCTTTTCGCTCGAAAAAGGCGAGAATTGCCGCATAGACATACTTTGCGAGAATATGGGCAGAGTTAACTACGGACCGAAAATAATGGACAGAAAGGGCGTCAAGGGCGTCAGATTCAATCTCCAATATCATTTCGGATGGGATATGTATCCGCTGCCGCTTGATAACATTTCATTGCTTGAATACAAGCATGAAAGCGGAGATGTAAAAACCGCCTCGTTCCTTAAAGGCACGCTCAAAATTGAGGGAGAACCGCACGACACTTTTATGCGTCTTGACGGCTTCACAAAGGGTGTTGTATTTGTCAACGGCTTCAATATCGGACGTTATTATAATCCGGCGGGTCCGCAGAAAACGCTTTATATTCCTGCTCCGATGCTCAAAAAAGGTGATAATGAAATCGTTGTTTTAGAAACCGATCACTCGGACAGAAGCTTTGTAACATTCCTTGATAAACCCGATTTAGGATAAACAAAACCGCCTGAAAAATTGATTTTTTTACCGCAGATCATATGATTTGCGGTATTTTTTTATTCTATTCGGCATAGCCTTTACAAAGGAGTTGACAAGCTATGGCTGTAATCGGAACAAAGAAAACACTTAATCTTCACAAATACAGTATAAAAGTGAATGATTTTCTTTCAAATTGGAAAATAATAATCCCTGTAATATTTACGTTTGCGGGAATCATTTCCGGATGTGTCGGCGGAAAAGGGGAGGGTAAGCTCTTTTTGAGAATAACCGACTACTTTACATCGGTTATTTTAAGCAGAGATATAACCTCAGTCGGGTCGGAGTTTTTAATATATTTAATCTTTCCTATTGTATTTTTGATTATTATATTTTTTCTCGGACTTTCTGTGTTCGGTTCTCTCTTAACAAACGCAATGCCGCTTATTTACGGCTACATTGTCGGTTGTATTTCTTTTTTTCTATACACCGAGTACACGCTAAAGGGTCTCGGCTATTGCATAATAATGATTTTTCCTTACGGAACGCTATGCCTTTTGTCAATTGTTCTATGCTGCCGTGAGAGCATTAACATGTCCGAATACATAATGAAAAGCATCTCAAAAACGACAAAATTCCTGAATTACGGATTTGCCGTTTACTACAAATCTTTTTTCAGGAATTTAATATTTATCGTTGCCGCATCGGCGATCAAGACAATACTTGAATATTTATTCGGAGGGCTTTTTTCCTTTTAACTTATTGAGTGGGTTTGACGAAACCGCATCTTTAAGCTGAGAGTTAACAATATGGGTATAAATCTCCGTCGTTGCAAGGTTTTCGTGACCGAGAATGTCTTTAATAAGAAGAACATCAACGCCGCCTTGCTGATACATGAGCGTTGCGGCAGTGTGACGGAGCTTATGAGTTGATAAGCCACGGTCGCCCAGACCGCATTTTTCAATATATTTTTCAACGATATGCTGAACAGACTTCGGACTGATTCGGCATTTTCTGCCGCTGAGAAAAAGTGCGTTTTTGTCCTTTACGCCGTCAACGGGGCGAACCTTCATGTATGCATTTACGGCATTGACGCACATTTCGTTAAGATAAATTGTGCGTTCTTTGTTACCTTTTCCCGTAACGGTCATGGTGTTATCGCTTTTTATATCGCTGTAATTTAAGCTGCAAAGCTCGGAAAGCCGCAGACCGCAGTTAAGGAAAATGGTCAGGATTGCATAATCGCGCTCTTTATTGCGTCCGTCAACGCTTTCAAGCAGCTTAATGCTTTCTTCAAGAGTCAGGTATTTCGGCAAGCTTTTCTTTTGCTTAGGGGATTCAAGCTCCTCCATCGGATTTTCGGGAATAACCTTGATTTTAACATGAAGATACTTGAAAAAAGCACGAATTGAAGAAACCTTTCTTGCAATTGCAGCATCGTTGTTCTGACGCTCGCTTCTGCAATACGAAAGAAAAGCATATGCATCGGCAATTTTGACTGTTTTTATAAAATCAAGATCAATGAAGTCGATTGCAATTTTCTCAAAATCGCTGTCTTTCGGAACGAGTCCGCGATAGACAGAAAGGAATCGAAAGAAAAGTCTTAAATCCGAAGCATATTCAAGCACCGTAAGCTCGGATTTGCTTTTAACAACCGAAAGGTAGTTAAGAAACTCCATAACAT
>ENA-OUOY01001464-OUOY01001464.1-human-gut-metagenome-genome-assembly--contig:-NODE-1464-length-13608-cov-8.160629_pt1 | contig 13608 bp, 10 predicted proteins | sample MGYA00237937_ERZ548767 | MGnify/ENA primary metagenome ERZ548767 (study PRJEB26490, sample SAMN05356887) | human gut metagenome | biome: terrestrial biome; feature: human-associated habitat; material... | reverse complement strand
GTCTCGCAGGTGCAGCCAAGGCAGGCACCAATGCCGCAGGCCATCTTCTTTTCCATGCTTACAAAGCAGGGGGTGCCTTTTTCCGCACACAGGCGGGCGGCGTTCTTCATCATCACGGTGGGGCCGCACACCAGCACCACGTCGTAATCGGCGGGGTCGTACAGCTGGGTGACAAAGCCGTGGAAGCCCACCGCACCGGTGTCGGTGGACACCTTGACGAGGTTTGCGATGCTGCGGTACTCCTCCATGCAGTAGGGGGTGTCGCGGAAGCCGAAGAACACATCCGGCTTTACCCCGGCAGCGGCCAGCTCGCGGGTAAGCTGGAACATGGGCGCGGTGCCGATGCCGCCGCCCACCACGGCGATCTTTTTGTACTTGCTTAGGATCTCCGGCACATCAAAGCCGTTGCCCATGGGGCCGGTGAGCTGGAAGGTATCCTGCTGCTTGAGCTGTGCCAGCTTTTCGGTGCCCTCGCCCACCACCTGATACAAAAACTCGATGGTGCTGCTGTCCGGGTTCCAGCGGTGCACGCTGATGGGACGGGACAGGAAGGGGGCTTCGTCTGCGCCCCAGGAGCGCAGGGTGAAGAACTGGCCTGCGTGGGGGGCGTGGTCGCGGTCCGGCCACACCACGGTCAGCAGGCGGATGTCCGGGGCAATGACCTCATTGCGCAGGACGGTGGCTTCACAGCAGGCTGCACGCATGAGCAATGGCCTCCTTCATGTTCACACACTCGTTGTAAGCGGCCTCGTCAAAGGCAACACCCGGCTGCTTTTTGTAAGCCAGCAGGATGCCGCGGCTGGAGTTGACCACGCCGCCGTTGCCCTTGGTCAGGTACTGGGCGATATCCTCGGCCTTGCCGCCCTGTGCGCCGTAGCCGGGGATCAGGAAGAAGCTGTCCTGATACTTTGCGCGGATCTCGGTGGCCTCCTCGATGTGGGTGCCGCCGATGACCAGACCGATGGAGGAGTAGCCGTGCTCGCCCATGTAGTCCTTGCCCAGCGCATTCAGCTTGTCGCCCACCAGATCGTAAACGTGACGGCCGTCGGCCAGCTTCTCGTACTCAAAGTCCTTGGCACCGCCGTTGGAGGTGCGGCAGAGCACGAACATACCCTTGCCCTGCTTTTCGGCGTAGGGCAGGTAGGGGCTGATGGAGTCCAGACCCATGTAGGGTGCCAGCGTGACGAAATCGCTCTCAAAATCGCCGGTGAAGTGACCCATGGCGTACATCTCGGCGGTCTTGGCGATATCGCCGCGCTTGATATCCGCGATCACCGGCACACCGGCCTCGCGCACAGCCTTCAGGGTGTCGGCGTAGGCCTTCATGCCCTCCATGCCCAGAGACTCATAGTAAGCGATCTGCACCTTGTAGCAGCCCGCCACAGCCTTGGTGGCATCAATGAGCTTTTTGTTGAAGCGCACGATGTTCTCGCCCTTGGTCAGGGTGCTGTCCACAAAATCGGCAGGCAGGTAGCTGAAATCGGTATCCAGACCCACGCACACCGGGCCGCGGGCTTCCACAGCTTCGTACAGTTTGTCCATGTTCGTCATTTGGGTGTCCTCCTGTAAGTCGTATTGTAGAACCCTCTCAGGCGCTTGCGCGCCAGCTCCCCGAAGGGGGAGCTTTTTCTCTTGAGGGCAACTGTTTCTTTTCGTGATATGCAAACTGCTTTCCGTACTCTCTGAAGTTCCCCCTTCGGGGGAGCCGGCAAAGCCTGAAAGGCTTGACTGAGAGGGTCTCGTTCTTTTTACTCCTCAGCCTGATAGGTGATCTTGCCGGCCTTGATGGTGGCAAACACCTTGCCGTAAAGCTGTGCACCGTCAAAGGGAGTGTTGTGGCTCTTGGAGTGCAGCTTTTCCTTTTCCACCGTGTAGGGGGTGTCCAGATCCACCAGCACAAAGTCGGCATCGAAGCCCGGCTCCAGCTGACCCTTGGCAAGGCCCAGGATCTCGGCGGGGCGGGTGCTCATCAGGTGCACCAGCAGCTCCAGCGGCAGACCCTCCTGCTTGCAGAGCTTGGTGTAGCACACGCCGAAGGCGGTCTCACTGCCCACCATACCGGCCATGCCCTTCAGCTTGTCTTCTTCGGAGTGGGGTGCATGGTCGGTGGCAATGGCGTCCACGATGCCGGTGCGGATACCCTCCACCAGCGCCTCCACATCGTCGGCGGTGCGGATGGGCGGGTTGACCCGGTAGTCGCAGGTGTCGTTGGTGAACCACAGGTGGTGGGGGGTCACCTCACAGGTGACGGGTGCGCCCCGCAGCTTTGCCATGCGGATGGCGTCCAGCGCACCCCGGGTGGACACATGGCACATGTGCAGCCGGGTCTGGTAGTACTCGCTCAGCCAGCAGTTGCGCACTGTCTCGATATCCTCGGCCAGACGGTAGTCCCACGGGCTGATCTCCATATCCTCGGCGTGGCTCATGACCGTGATGTCCTTCTGGGTGCAGATGGCAAAAGCCCGTGCCATGGTGGCGTTATCCTGCACGCCGTGGCCATCCTCGGTGATGAACTTCACGCTGGCGGGCAGGGTCTTGAGGTGGTCGATGCTCACGCCGTCAAAGTTCTCGGTGATGGAGACGGTCTGGTTTGCATCGCACAGCCCCACCTCGGCAGCCTTCTGCTCCACCATCATGGCCTGTGCGGCAGAGGAGCAGACGGGCTTGGTGTTGGGCATCAGGTTCACAAAGGTGTAACCACCGGCGGCAGCGGCGCGGCTGCCGGTCTCGATGTCCTCCTTGTACTCAAAGCCCGGGGTGCGCCAGTGGCAGTGCAGATCCACAAATGCGGGCAGCACAGTCAGCCCACCGGCATCCACCACCGTCTCGTTCTCGGCGGCAAGGGCGGAAAGATCCTGCCCTACGGCAGCGATTTTGCCATCCTTTACATAGATCTCGAGCGGCCGTCCCTCGGTGTTCACAGCGTTTGTCAGCAGCATCGCGGTTCCCTCCTGTAATGATATTTTTGTGTGTCAGGCGCCCGAAAACGGGCAAAAAAAAACTTTTCCCCGCAAAGGGAAAAGCTCATTGCGCAAAAAAAGGAAACAACGAAGCCACGGCAAAACCGGACGCGAACTGCTTGTTCAGTTTCGGGTTCTGGGCGCTGCACAGCATGGTGTTTCTCCTTTTCTTGATGGTTGCGTTTTCATTCGTATTATTTTATCATAGAACCGCAAAATATGTCAATGGCTGCGCACAAAAACAGGTGCCAAAAGGTTTCTGGCATCTCTCGCCGAATTTTGGATACTCTACCCAAAACCCGAGTCACGCGGCAAAATAAATGCCATTTTGTTCCATAATCCCTAGTACAGCACTGTACTTTCGTCTCCTGCTGTGCTATTATAATACGGTAAAAGGGAGAGCCCCGCCGCGTGGGCGGGTGTTTATGGGAAAGAGAGGTTTTCCGCATGGGTTTACTTGAGGACGCGCGGAACATCCAGCGCAAGGACCCCGCCGCACGCAGCGTGCTGGAGGTAATGCTGCTGTACCCGGGATTCCACATTCTGGTATATCACCGCATTGCGCACTGGCTGTACGAGCACAAGCACTTTTTTCTGGCACGATGGGTCAGCCAGCATGGCCGCCACCGCACCGGCATCGAGATCCACCCGGGTGCCACCATCGGCAAGTGTTTGTTTATCGACCACGGCATGGGCATCGTGTTCGGCGAGACCTGCGAGATCGGGGATAACTGCACCATCTACCACGGAGTAACGCTGGGCGGTACCGGCAAGGATACCGGCAAACGCCACCCCACCTTGGGCAACAACGTGCTTATCGGCGCGGGCACCAAGGTGCTGGGCCCGGTGTTCATCGGGGATAACGCCCGCATCGGTGCAGGCAGCGTGGTGCTGCGCAACCTGCCCGCCAACTGCACCGCCGTGGGCGTACCCGCCGAGGTGGTGCGCATCAACAACAAGGCGGTGAACCCCGCCGACGATCTGGACCAGCAGGATCTGCCGGACATCGTCTCGCAGCGGCTCACCGATCTGGACCGCCGCCTGAGCCAGCTGGAAAAGGCCGCGCAGGGCGATATCCCGCCCACTGCCGCGCAGATCGCTGCCCGGCAGCGGAAATAAAAGATTTCTTTGAAAAAAAGAGGAGACAGGCTTCCCGGAAAGGTCGCCTGTCTCTTTTTTTGTTGTCAGCTGCGGTTATAACACCGGCTCACCGTTTTCTTTATTGCAATACATCCGGGCATCGGCCTGCCGGATGGCCTCGGTCAGGGGCTGCACATTGCACACGCCGCCAATGCTTACCGAAAGCCGGAGCTCCGGGTGGCTGGGCACCCGTGCCGCCTGCACAGCGTTCTGCACCCGCCGGATGACGCTTTCTACGCCGTCAGGGCAGTTCTGGGGCATCAGCAGCAAAAACTCATCGCCGCCATAGCGGATCAGGATATCAGTCTGACGCAGGCAGCTCTGCATGGCTGCGGCCACGGTCTGCAATGCTTCGTCTCCCACCAGATGTCCAAAGCTGTCGTTGACCGACTTGAACTGGTTCACATCGATCATCGCCACACCGCCGTGCATCTCGCCCCCGGCAAGGAACTTATCAAAATAGCGGCGGGTGTAGGCTCCGGTCAGGGGGTCTACGAAGGCGCTGCGCTCCATGCCGTTGCAGCGGTCCAGCAGCAGCCGGTGGCCGCCCATATCCAGCCAGCGGCCATCCGTCAGCCGGGTGACCATTTCCAGCATACAACCCCTGCCGCCTACCTCGATATACTTGGAAATGACAAAATAGGCTTCCTCGTCCTTGAACTCGATCTTATTCAGGATGGTCTTGCGGGCGTAGGCTTTGGCGGAGATGCAGTTTTCGCACCGGGTATCCTTGTTCCATACCATGTGGCAATTGCCGGGCTTTTCGGTCAGGATGCCGTCACTGTCCAGCGCAAGCACCTTGCGGTGCTCCGGGTCTACCAGACGCACCACATCAAAGATGCCCTGCAGCCGCCGTAGGAACCGGGCGGAATCTTCCTCCGGGTCGATGGCGGTCAGCAGCTCTGCCTGATGCTCCACGCGGTGCTGTTCATCGGTGAGGTGCCCCAGCACGTTCACGCAGCGGCGCACCCCGGCACCGCTCCAGATGGTATGCAGCGCCATCCGGTGCAGGTGCGGCTTCCCATCTCGCTGCACCATGACCGGCAGCACCACGTCCGGCGCTTCCGGCGTGGCGCGGCTGATGGCCTTGGAAAGCTTGCGCCGATCCTGCTCGTTCAAAAAGCTGAGCCCCTTGCCCTGCGCAAAATCGGTCACCGTTTTTTGCTGCAAAGGCTCGGCATGGTAGTCATACACGGTCACGCTGCCTGCCAGCAGGTCGTAGTCGAACCGGATGCCGCCGCACTGGGCGGCGTAGAAATCCGTGCGCTCCTTTTCCTGCTCCAGCAGCAGCTGGGAGTGGTTCTCCCGGGGCAGCGCCTCCCGGTGCAAAATCTCCTCGGAAAGGCGGTGGGTCTCCTGCCGGAAGCCCCTGTCCCACTCCGAGCGGGTCAGCTCGGTGCGCAGCTGCTCCGAGGACTCTCGCAGGCAGTCCAGCAGCAGCGGGTTGAACGCGCCGCACTCGCCGTTCAGGATCATGCGCAGCGCGGTGTCGTGGTCGTAGGCGTGCTTATAGCAGCGCTCGCTGGTCAGGGCGTCGTACACGTCCGCCAGTGCCACCACCTGCGCCGCAATGGGAATCTCATCCCCTTTCAGCCGGTCGGGGTAGCCATTGCCGTCCCAGCGCTCGTGGTGCCAGCGACAGATGGCGTGCGCCACCTGCAAAAGCGGCTCGTCCCGCGCAATCGCCTGTCCCAGATCCTGCAGCATCTGCGCACCCGCCACGGTATGGTTCTTGATAATGGCAAACTCCTCGGCAGTCAGGCGTCCGGGCTTGTTCAGGATCTCCTCCGGGATGACGATCTTGCCGATATCATGCAGCGCCGAAGCGGTGCTGATGAGGGCGATATCGCTTTCGTCCAGCTGATAACGATCAGTCTTTTGCGCCAGCCGGTGCAAAAGCAGGTCGGTCAGGGTGCGGATGTGCAGGACATGCAGCCCGCTTTCACTGTTGCGGAACTCCACCACATGGCTCAGGATGCTGATCATCAGCACGCTGTTGTGCTCTTTTTCGTACACCTGATCGGTAACAAGGCGGGTGAGCCGCTTTTGCTTGGCGTACAGCATGAGGATATTCTTCACCCGGCGTATAATCATGATCCGCTCGAAGGGGCGGCGGATATAGTCTGCCACACCCAGATCATAGGCACGCTCAATGTTGGCGGTATCCTCTGCCGCCGAAATGACGATGACCGGGATCTCGTCCAGCCATGCGTGATACTTCATCACCCGCAGCACGTCAAAGCCATCCATGCCCGGCATCATCAGGTCCAGCAGCAGCAGGGAAATATCCGTGCGCTGCCGCATCAGTTCCACTGCCGCTGCGCCATCCTCCGCCTCCAGATAGTCATAGCCATCGCCCAGTATCTCCTTGAGCAGGGCACGGTTGATCTCGGAATCATCCGCGATCAGGATCTTCGGTTTCTCGTTCATGGCCATGTTTCTCCTTTTGCGGCGCATCCTTCTGCCCCGGCTTTGTTCCGGGCACACCGTCCGCACTGACTGGATGTAATAGGTTTTCCCTGGCATCCGCTTTATAGCATTCATTTATACTTTACTGGATTTTACAGCAAAATGCAAGGCTGCGTGCAACATTTCTGCCTTTTCCGGTATTTTCCGCAAACGTTTTCATTCCCGGTTGTATAAATGCAATCCAATTTTTACAGTACCCTTTGCAACCGTTGTTCGAAAGCAAGCCGTTTGTCGTTACAGCCCTTCCTGTGAAAATGCGGTTGCCGCGCTCCGCAGAGCGCGGCAACCGCGAAATATAAACCTTATTTCCGCTGATGATGCGCAGAGCAAAGCGGAGCGCATTTTAAATCGTTCCACTCTGAAAGAAAAAGGACTGCTGCGCAAAACACGCAGCAGTCCTTTTAAGATTCATTCTTGGGGCATCATGGCATCAAACCAGCCCATCAGCTCCGCAGCCATCTGTTCCAGCCGGGTCTCCGGCTGCCATGCAGGCTGTACCGGCTCCGGAGGCAGTGCCTGTTCCGGGGCGCAGAGGCTTTCTTCCGTTTCCGGTGCAGGCTGTTCCGGTGCAGCCTCGCACTGCGGCACAGCCTCGGGGGCAGTGTCCGGCTGCGCAGGTGTTTCCGGGGCGGTCTGCTGCATGGCGGCAAGAGCAGCCTCGGCTCTGCGGCAGGCGGCTTCGGCCTTTTCTGCCCGGGCATTGGCCTGTTCCAGCTGCTCCCACGCCTGCTCACAGGCGGCTTCCAGCTCTGCATTATCGTGCTTGAGGGCAAGCAGGGTGCGCTCAAAGGCGAACATCCGGGTCTGATACCGGCGCACCTCGGCGCGTGCCGCAGCCAGCTTGCGGCTCAGCTGCTCTGCCTGTGCCCGGGCGCTTTCCGCCTGTGCTGCGGCAGATGCCTGTACAGCGGCCTGCCGGGCAAATTGTCCGCGCAGGGCACCGGTCTCCCGCTCTGTCTGCACCATGATGCCCTCCCATGCACACCTTGCACGGGGCTTTCGCTGACCGCATGGGCGCAGCTGCCAGCCCCATTGTAGCCTGTAATTACTTCCGCTTGTTCAGAATAGCCAGCAGCTCGTCGTAGTAACGATTGTCGCTGCTTTCCTCTTCCACGGCCTTCTTTTCAGCCGGAGCAGCAGCCGGGGCGGCATTGGATGCCGGGGCTGCGCTTGCGCCGGTATCGCTGCTGAACACCGCAGACGGCACAGACTGTGCACCGCCCATGGCGTTGTTGATGCTGTTGCGCAGGTCGCTGGCGCTCTTGTTGTCAAAGCCGGTGGCCACAACGGTCACGCGCATCTCGTCGGACAGGTTCTCATCAAAGGCAGTACCCCAGATGATGTTTGCATCGGGATGTGCGCTCTGGGTGATGAGGCCTGCGGCGGTCTCCACGTCCTCCAGACCAATGTCCGGGCTGGAAGTGATGTTGATGATAACGCCGTGTGCACCGGCAATGCTGGTCTCCAGCAGCGGGCTGGAGATAGCAGCCTTGGCGGCGTTCTCAGCCTTGCCTGCACCCTTGGCGCTGCCCACGCCCATGTGGGCGTAGCCGGCATCCTTCATGATGGAGCGCACGTCGGCGAAGTCCAGGTTGATGAAGGCGGGCACGTTGATCAGGGCAGAGATGGACTCAACGCCCTGACGCAGCACGTTATCGGCGGCCTGGAAGGCGTTCATCAGGGTGATCTTTTCCTGACTGATCATCTTCAGGCGCTCGTTGGGGATGACGATCAGGCTGTCAACGTGCATCAGCAGGTTGGCAATGCCCTGCTCGGCCAGACCCATCTTGCGCTTGCCCTCAAAGGAGAAGGGCTTGGTAACGATGCCAACGGTCAGGATGCCCAGATCGTGTGCCACCTCGGCCACAACGGGTGCCGCACCGGTGCCGGTGCCGCCGCCCATGCCGGCGGTGATAAAGACCATCTGGGAGCCCTTGAGTGCGTTGGCGATCTCGTCCTTGCTTTCTTCAGCGGCGCGCTGGCCGATCTCCGGGTCTGCACCCGCACCGCGACCCTTGGTCAGCTTGGAACCCAGCTGCACCTTGACCGAGGCATGGTTCTTAGCCAGTGCCTGCTGGTCAGTATTCATGGCGATGAACTCCACGCCCTGCAGGCCATCGCTCACCATGCGGTTCACAGCGTTGCCGCCGCCGCCGCCCACACCGATCACCTTGATCGTCGTAACGTTTTCGTCCAGTTCTTCATCGAGCATCAATGCCATAACTTTGTCCTCCATCGGATTTTTATGTGGAACTGCGCAAATGCCGCACAGAAATTATCATACGATATTTATATAACTGTATCGTATCATTTTTTTGCTCCGATTGCAAGACAAAATTGCTTTTTCGTGGGTGTTTTTTTCACAACCCCACTCCGGGCGGGTATTTCCTGCCAAATCTGTGCGCCCAGCCCCGCCAAAAGCCGGTCAAGGTCTGCATATCCGCGCCGGACAAACTCCACCCCGCCAAGGCGGCTGCTGCCCCGGGCAGCCAGCGCCGCAAGCGCCAGCGCCGCCCCGCCCCGCAGGTCCGGTGCAGTCAGCTTTGCCCCGCGCAGCGTCCCGCCCGGCTGCACATACAGGGTGCGCTCTGCCACCCGGACGTTCGCACCCAGCGCCGCAAAGCCCTCGGCACAGGCAAAACGATGCTCAAACACCCTGTCTTGCAGGCGGCTTTCCCCCTGTGCGCAGAGCATCACCGCCGCCAGCAGCGGGGCGGCGTCCGTGGCAAGGCCCGGGTAGGGTGCTGTGTGCACGTTTCCCGCGCCGCGCAGTGCCCCGAACCGCGAAATGGCGGCAGCATCGCGTGCCCGCTCTACGGTGCAGCCCATTTGTTCCAGAATTTCCAGCAGCGGGGCATACAGCCCGGGTGCGCAGCCCGCCAGTTCTACCCTGCCGCCCGCCGTTGCCGCCGCGCAAGCCAGCGTGGAGGCGATGATGCGGTCTGCCACCGGCATGAAGGTGCAGCCCGCAAGGCAGCGCCTTCCCTGCACCCGGATGGTGTCGGTGCCCGCGCCCTCCACGCAGCCGCCGCAGGCGTTGAGAAAGGCGGCAAGATCCGCGATCTCCGGCTCTTTTGCAGCGCCATGCAGCACGGTCTGTCCCTGCGCCGTGGCGGCGGCCAGCAGCAGCGTCTCGGTAGCGCCCACGCTGGGGAAACTAAGACAAATTTCTGCGCCCCGCAGCCCCGCCGGGGCGTACAGCGTAAGCTGTCCGGGTGCAGCGGGCAGCTGCCGCACGCCCATCTGCGCCAGCCCCTGCAAATGCAGGTCGATAGGTCTTGCCCCGATACGGCAACCCCCGGGCAGTACAGTGCTCACCCGCCCCAGCCGCGCCAGCAGCGGCGCACAGAACAGGATAGATGCACGCATCCGGCCTGCGGCCTCCGGTGCAAGGTCGGTGCGCATGGGCTGCCCCTGCACCGCCAGTTCTGCGCCCTGCCAGCCCGCCGTGCAGCCCACGCCCCGCAGCAGGGCAAGACAGTCCTCCACATCGGTCAGGCGCGGCACATTTTGCAGCCGCACCGGCCCGCTGCACAGCAGCGAAGCTGCCAGCAGCGGCAGCACACTGTTTTTGGCCGCAGGCACTTCCACCCTGCCCTGCAAAGGCCGCCCACCCGTAATGATCCAATCCCCAGCCATGCCAAGACCCCCGTTCTGCAAAAGATACCCCATGGTATGCAAAACGAGGGTCTTTGGTCAACAAAACGCACGGAAACGGCTTTCCCGCCCTCTGCGGGATTTGTCCGGTCATTTGTCCGCTTTTTTTCGGTATTTCCGCGCCGCTCCTACCCCATTGCGGCAGGAAATGCAGCCTTTCATCAGCTTTCGCCCCGGGACACCGAAAGCACGATGCCCATCTCGCCCAAAAGCATCATCAGGCTGGTGCCGCCGGAGGAGAAAAAGGGCAAGCTGATGCCGGTGTTGGGGATGGTGTTGGTGACCACCGCGATGTTCAGCACTGCCTGCAATGCTACCTGCACCACAAAGCCCACCACCAGCAGCGCCCCGAAGCGGTCCGGTGCGTGCGCCGCCAGCGTGATGCCCCGCCACAGCAGCGCGCTGAACAGCAATATCACCGCACACGCGCCCAGAAAGCCCAGTTCCTCGCAGAGGATGGAAAAGATGAAGTCGTTCTGCGGCTCAGGCACGAACAGATGCTTCTGGCGGCTGTTGCCCAGCCCCAACCCCGCCGCCCCGCCGGAACCGATGGCATACAGGCTCTGGATGGTCTGGTGGCCGTCGCCCAGCGGGTCGGCAAAGGGGTCGAGCCACGAGTTGAGACGGTCGGCGGCGTAGGGCACCAGTTCCGGCATCAGCACGATAGCCGTGCCGATGGCGGCAGCGCCGCCCGCCCCTGCCAACATGAACCACCGCAGCCCGGTACCGCCCACGAACATGAGCACCGCGCCGATACTCAAAATCAGCACCGTACCGGAAAGATGGGGCTCCAGCAGCATGAGCACCGCCACCACCCCCAGCACCAGTGCAAAAGGCACTACCCCCACCGCAAAGCTGCCCATGCGGTCGTGGTTCAAAGCGATGATGTGGGCAAACACCAACACCACCGCAAATTTGGCGATCTCGCTGGGCTGTAATGTGCCAAGCCCCGGCAGCACAAGCCAGCGCTTACAGCCGTTATATTCCGGCATGAACAGCACCGCCGTCAGCAGCACCAGCGAGAGCGCCAACAGCGGCCACGCCAGCTTGTGATAGATATGGTAGTCCACCCGGCTGGCCATCCACATGGCCCCCAGCCCCATGGCGGCATACAGCAGCTGCGGCCGCACATAGGCAAAGGCGTCCTGCCGCCGGTACAGTGCCACCGCGCTGCTGGCGCTGCACAGCATCACCAGCCCAAAGGCTACCAGTGTGAGCACCAGCACCAGAAAGGGCAGGTCCATGGGCGGCAGCGGCCGCAGCATCCCTTTGCGGGCAGCAGTTCTGTGCAATCCCGGTCACCTCCGTTTCTGTTATTGTACGCGGATGCGGGGGCGGTTAGTCATACAAGCTGCTGCCAGACGCATAAACTGCCCGCAAAGGGGGTGCTGCCATGTGCGGCTCTAAACCCACAGACACTCTGCGCACCCTGCCGGAGCGGGCGTTCCGTCTGCGGGCGCGGCTTATTGCGGTGGGGCTGTGCGCCGTCTGCTTTGCAGGGCTCATCGGGCGGCTGTTCTGGCTACAATTATGCACCGGCGGCTGGTACACCCAGCGAGCGCTGGGGCAGCAGCTGCGGGACACCGTTGTGCCCGCCGACCGGGGCAAAATATACAGCGCCGATGGAGCACTGCTGGCCGCCAACAGCAGCTGCTGGACCCTGCGCGCCAGCCCCCGGGAGATGCCGGAGGATAAGCTTGCCCTTGCCGCCAAGGGGCTTGCGGAGATTCTGGAGCTGGACGAGGCCAAGCTGCTGGAAAAGTTCAGTGACCGGCGCGCGAACGACTGCCTTTTGCGCTACCGGGTGGAGCGGGAAACTGCCGATGCCGTGCGGGATTTCTGCGCAGAGAACGGTATTACCGGTGTGCGCATCAATCAGGACTCCAAGCGCTGGTACCCGCAGGGAGAGCTGCTGGCCTCGGTGCTGGGGTTCACTAACGTGGACAATGCCGGGGTCAGCGGGCTGGAACTGAAATACAACGACACCCTTACCGGGCAGAATGGAGTGGTGCTGACCGCCGTGAACGCTTGGGGCTACACGCTGGCGCAAAGCTACGAAACCGAACTTGCCCCCGTGGAGGGCAGCGGGCTGCGGCTGACCATCGATGCAAATATTCAACATTATCTTGAAAATGCGTTGAATTATGCGGTGCAGGAGCACCATGTAGCTGCCCGCAGCGTGGGCATCGTGCTGGAGGTGAACACCGGGGCAGTGCTGGCCATGGCTACCACCCCGGCCTACGACCCCAACCAGCCCAGAGTCATCGCCGACAAGGCCGCGCGCGCCGCCGTAGATGCCCTTTCCGGTAAAGAGCGCGCTGCCGCCTTGCAGCTGGCGCAGCAGACCCAGTGGCGCAACAAGGCAGTGAGTGACTTATACGAGCCGGGCAGCGTGTTTAAGCTCATCACCTGCGCGGCGGCGCTGGATGCCGGAGCCATTACCCGGCACTCCACCTTTTACTGCGGAGACTCTATCTCGGTGGCGGGCACGCGGTTCCACTGCGCCAACCACAAGCGCCACGGCAGCCAGACCGTGACGCAGGCGCTGGAAAACTCCTGCAACCAGAGCTTTATCCAGATCGGGGCGCGGCTGGGTAAGCAGGCTTTCTGCGATTATTTTGCCGCTTTCGGTCTGCGGGAGCCCACCGGCATCGACCTGCCCGCCGAGCCAAAAAAGAGCCTGTACTACACCGCCGACCGCATGGGGCCGGTAGAGCTGGCCTCCTGCGCCTTTGGGCAGAGCAGCAAAATTTCCTATCTGGAAATGGCTGCTGCCGTCTGCGCGGTGGTGAACGGTGGCAAGCTGATGCAGCCGTATCTGGTATCGGACATCCTTGCGCCGGACGGCAGTATTTTGCGGCACAACCAGCCGGTCTGCAGGCGGCAGGTCATCCAGCCCGCCACCTCTGCCACCATGCGGGAGATGATGGAGGCAGTGGTGCTGTACGGCGGCGGGCGCAACGCGCAGATCGCGGGCTACCGGGTGGGCGGCAAAAGCGGCACCAGCCAAAAGCTGGACAGTGCCGACGAGAAGGCGCGCATTGCCAGCTTTGTGGCGGTAGCGCCCATCGATGACCCGCAGTTTTTGTGTCTGGTCTGTCTGGATGAGCCCCACAGCTGGACCACCGCCGGCGGCAGTCTTTCGGCACCGGTCTGCGCCGAGGTGCTGGAGCAGACGCTGGTGTACAAAGGCGTCCCCCGGGCAACGGACGCGGGCAGCGCAGACGCGCAAGCCGCTGCCCTGCCCGCTGATGGGGACAGCTTTGACGGGGCGTGACGATTTTGAATGGCCTCCGCTTGCGCTCTGGCCATAGTCAGCGGAAAAATTATTTTAAATAGAGCAATGCCGGAGCGTCTGCGGACGCTCCGGCATTGCATTTTC
>ENA-OUOY01001462-OUOY01001462.1-human-gut-metagenome-genome-assembly--contig:-NODE-1462-length-13636-cov-3.425742_pt1 | contig 13636 bp, 10 predicted proteins | sample MGYA00237937_ERZ548767 | MGnify/ENA primary metagenome ERZ548767 (study PRJEB26490, sample SAMN05356887) | human gut metagenome | biome: terrestrial biome; feature: human-associated habitat; material... | reverse complement strand
CATATTCTGTTGGTGTGCATCCATATTCTTTTGTAAACACTTTTGTAAAATAATAATAATTGTCATATCCCAGATCTGATGCAATCTGTGTGATATTTTCAGTTCCTTTTTCCATTTTACATGCTGCCGCATTCATTTTTCTGCTGATCACATAGTTATGAAATGTATCACCGGTCATTTCTTTAAATCTCGTGCTGAAATAGCTTCTGCTCATTCCAATCTCCGCCGCAGCATCTTCCGACTTCAGATTTTCTTCTACATGTTCTTCTATGTATAGGATGATCCTTGCAAAGCTATAGATATCATTTGCTTTTTCTGTCTGCAGGCACGTCCGGTACAGCTCATCCTTCCATTTTTTTACCCATGCCAGCATATCATTTACGGAGGATAGCGCCGGAAATTCATACTCTTCCCCTGTGATCTCCTGAATGCGGTGGAGGCTCTTTACAAAAATCCTTTCGGCAGTGCGAAGCTCCACTTCCCCTGTCATTTCACACAACCTGCCAAACTCGTTATCATCATATATCCATCTGGTGTTCATCCATGCATTTTCCAGCTTTTTGCGTAATCCGTGATCCTCCTGCCTTTTTTCCTTTTTTAACAGATTATCCTTATATTTTCTATCCACCCGCTCCAGTATCTGGTCACAGTCATCCCCATCAAAGCTTATCTTAGATATGTAATCCAGTGCTCCCAGCCTCATGGCTTTCTGTGCATAACGGAAATCTTCATGTACTGAAAAAATCACAAATTTCACATCCGGATATTCTGTTCTGCATCTTTCCATCAGCTCAATCCCATCTATCTCCGGCATATCTATGTCCGTGAACACAACATCTACCATGTTATCCTTCAGAAATTCCAGTGCTTTACTCCCATTCTGGACATCGCCCACAACTTCAAATCCATATTTTTCCCAGTTCATTATGGATATCAGACCTTTCCTAGCCAGTTTATCATCATCAACAACTAATACTCTCATTCCCTCATACCCTCTTATTCTATACCGGTATCTGTCACTTTAGCTTTATCCCGTAACTCTTCCTGAACCGGGATCAGAATTGTAATCTTGGTTCCATGTCCTTTTTTGCAATTTACAAACAGATTCGTCTGTCCTTCATAGAATGAATCCAGCATTGCCTTTACATACCGCAGACCAATCCCTCTGTTCCCATTCTGCATTTTCTGCAGATTATAATCAAAAGGTGCATTAATCTGATTAATCTCCTCTATGGTCAGTCCGTTACCGCTGTCTGCTATGGTGATTGCTGCTAATCCCCGTCTATTATCTTCAAAGATCCGCATTGTTATTTTCTCATCCTTTCCAAGTCCATACTGTATCGCATTTTCCACCAGCGGCTGAAGCAGCATCCGCACCGTTGGCTGTTCCAGATAACTGCCTTCCTCCACATTCATTTCTATCACAAAATCATATCGCATCTGCTGGAGTGCGATATATTCTTTCACAATATCAATCTCTGTCCGAAGTGTTGTCTGCATCCCCTCTTTTCCCAGATTGTACGACAGCAGCTTCTTTAATCTCTGCACAAATTCCGTAATGTTATCCTGATGGCTCATCCTTGCCATCCACTGGATAGAGTTTAAAGTATTGAGCAGAAAATGTGGATTAATCTGGAACAGGAGCTTCTCATATTCTATCCGCTGGATATTTTTTTCTTTTTCCACAACGTTATCAATAAGATTCCTGATCTGGTCCTTCATCTTCTCCACTTCATGCATCAGGTCATCGAATTCCTTGATACCATACTCCTGCTTTACCATCTGTAGGGAGCCTCCTCCAATCTGAAGCAGCTGTTCCTGAAACTGATTGAGCGGCTTACATATTAACCGGTAGAGGTAAATGACAGAGCCTGAGAAAACACAGAACGACACAAGGATGATAACCAGCAGCTTCAGCCTCCACATATTCATTTCTTTCTGATATGTATTCTCCTGCAGCGCAATGGCATTCGCATATCCTATCTCACTGCGGTATACCATGACCTTATATCCTTCCTGGCTTGTCACCGCATACTCTTCTTTTTCCGGCAATTTGGACAGGAGCTGCTGCCCCCGGATAATCGCAGGGTTATTACTGTACTGCACAATACCATTCTCATCCAGTTCCATATAAGTATATGTCCAGTTTTCTTTGTTTAGCCTTTCCGCAACACTCATATCCGGCTCTATCTCTGCATAAATATCCAATTTCTGCCTGTTGCTGAAGGAAACCCTCCGCTTTACCGATATCACCGGTCTTTCCCTGATTCCCAGGCAGGATGAATGCATAGCCTGGATTGTATTTCCAATATTTTCAGTTACATTGGGGATAGTCTGATATACTTGATCCAGATTCCTGACATTGATATTTCTGATCAGTTCACTTTGCTCTTCCAGGTCATAATAAGTAACACCGAGCAGCTTTGTATTCACATATCCTAGCTTTACCAGCTCTTCTCTGAGTGATTTCTGTCCCGTATACTTGTCAAAATTATCCTCAGCACTTAAATAAGACTCTACCACGTTTCCTATAAGTCCGCTAGGACTCATCTGGTTGACAATACTGATCATGTCATAATAAGCACTATCCGTCTCCCGCGTTATCTGTTCCAGATATATCTGCATGCTTTCCTGAATACTGTCATTCCGTATCATTCGGATTGTCATATATGACACAATCACCACTGCAAGGATACTTGACATCGCACTGATCAGCATAACAACCATCATCTTTTTCCTAAGTGTCTGTTTCCCTCTCTTTTCTCTTCCCATACCGGCTTCCCCACTCATATCTTGCACTATTTGTTATTTTAAAGCATACATACTTTTTATCGAATGTCAACTGTTTATGAAGTGTCTTTTTTACTAAAAAGTCAGGGAGATTTCTGTAAAATATAAAACGGTCAACCTGATTGCAGTCAACCACATATATGCACAGGTCTTTGGAATCATTAACAGACCGACCTTTGGTTTTGTTTTGCTGAATAAAGTTACCGGAATATAAAAAAGCAGGTAGCCAGCCATTGCAACTGACTACCCACTCGCTACCGCTATTCTTCTACCTACAATAGCAAAGTGCCTTGTGATTTTCAGCAATCCTGTTGAAGCTGAAAAACTCTACAAAGTGCGTAAATTCAAGGATTTCTACATATCCTTTCTGTGTAGTCCTACCACAGTCTCCACATGTGTCGTATGCGCAAACTGATCCACAGCCCGGACACGTTTCACCTCATACCCGCCTTCCGCCAGCACCTTAAGATCTCTCGCCAGTGTCGCAGAATCACAGCTCACATAAACAATGCGTTCCGGCTTCATCAGAAGCATCGTTTCTAAACACTTTTCATCGCAGCCTTTTCTCGGCGGATCGACCACGATCACATCCGGGTGCAGCATATCTGTCTTTTCATTTTTATGCTCCGCATAAAATTCCGGCAGCACTTCCTCTGCTTTTCCAATGAAAAACCCGGTATTGGAAAATCCATTCCGCTTTGCATTGTCTTTTGCATCGGCAATCGCCTGTGGTACGATCTCCACTCCATACACATGCCCGGCTTTTCCGGCAAGGAATAAAGAAATGGTTCCGATTCCGCAGTACAGATCCCAGACGGACTCCTTTCCGGTAAGTCCTGCATACTCTAACGCAAGGCTGTAAAGCTTCTCGGTCTGTTCCGGGTTCACCTGATAAAAAGACTGTGGTGAGATATGATAGGAGATTGCTTTTCCTGTCCGCTCAAAATTCGTGCAGTCCCTTAAGTGAATGTAATCCGTAATGTAAGGCTGTCCCCAGATGGTCTCGGTCTGCTCACCGAGGATCACATTCGTATTCTTCTGATTGATATTCATGGAAATACTTGTCATGCCGGGAATTGCCTGCAACTTCTCCACAAGCGCATTCTGTGCCGGAAGTTTCCTGCCGTTAACGACAAGACATACCATGACTTCTTTTGTCGTAAAACCATAGCGGATCAGCGCGTGGCGCACAAGCCCTCTTCCGGTTGTCTCATCGTAGGGTTCTATGTGGCATTCACGCATATAGGAAAGGATTGCATCTAAAATCTCACGGTTTTCTGCCACGCCAAGCATGCAGTCTTTGACCGGAATAATGCTGTGCGTGCGCGAGGCGTAAAACCCTGCAATGATATTTCCATCTTTATCTTTTCCGATTGGAAACTGTGCCTTATTGCGGTAACGGTAAGGACTCTCCATGCCAACGATTGGCTCCGTCACAGAATCCACAAAGTCTGCATGAAATCCGCCGAGGCGTACCAGATTATTTTTTACCTTGTTCTCCTTAAACTCCAGCTGTTTTGCATAGTCCATCGCCTGAATCTGGCAGCCGCCGCAGCGCCTGTGCAGTTCACATTTTGGCTCCGTGCGGAACTCAGACGACTTTAGGATCTGCTCCACTCTCGCATAGCCATAATTCTTTTTCAGCTTGGTAATACGCGCCTCGATCTCATCCCCGATCACGGCATCCTTGACGAAAAAAGTCATGCCATCTATCTTTCCAATGCCCTCTCCGTCAATTCCCATATCCTCAATCTTCAATGTAATAATATCGTTTTTATTCATTCTTCTTTCCTATTTCAGACTGGATCTCCGGATATTGCTGTCGAGCAGACGGTTGAATCCCTGCCACTCCACATTATTCTCCGGTACATTTGTAAAAATTTCACGAATCGTCTCCATCTTCGCATCCACATTATCAGCAAAACTGAGTGCCAGCGCTTCTGCAAGTGCCGGCTTCTTCGGCGAACCATATTCCAGCTCTCCGTGATGTGCGAGAATACAATGTTTTAATTCGTTTGCCATGCGGACCGGGAAACCTTCGATCGTGCGGATACGCTCTCCGACCATCTCTGCCCCGATCATAATATGACCTAACAGCTGTCCTTCGTCTGTGTAATCATTTTCCGGGAAAACAGATAATTCTTCCAATTTTCCGATGTCATGGAAAATCGCCGCAGTCACAATCAGATCGCGGTTTAACATAGGATAATAAGCTGCAAAATAATCACAGTGCTTTGTCACACTGAGCGTATGCTCTAACAATCCACCCACAAAACCATGATGAACGGTTTTCGCTGCGGAGTGGAATTTGAAACGTTTCTCAAACTCTTTGTCCTCTAAGAAAAAACTGCTTAACAGTTTTTTATAATATGGATTGTTCACCGAACGGATAATACCGCACAGTTCCTCATACATTTCATCAATATTTTTCTCGCTGACCGGAAGATAATCCTTCGGATCATACTCCCCTTCCTGCACTTTTCTGACACGCTTGATGGAGAGCTGTAAATTCCCCTGAAAACTTGTGATATCTCCCATAACAGCAACGTAATCCAACGAATCAAAATCATCGATTCCAACAGAACCCGGATCCCAGATTTTTGCATCCAGGATTCCTGTTTTATCCTGTAAAATAACGTTTTCGTAAGGTTTGCCTGCCTTCGTCAGCGCAGACTGTTTTGTCTTGCACAGGTAAATCTCATTAATCCTCTCGCCTTCGCGGAGACTTTCAATATATTTCATAACAATTATTTCCTCCAAATTATGTATTTGTATTACTGTAAAACACTGACCGTTACAGGGCATTTAATCTCCGTATAACCATCATTTCCCTGTCTCTGAATCGTGACCTCCGCCACATCGCCCGGTGTGAGGGAAAGCAATTTTGTCTGATATCCATCAACCGAGATCACCGCTTCCCCGTCAATCTCTGTAATGACATCACCGCTCTGTAGTCCTGCTGCCATCGCCGGCGAATCCATTTTTACTTCCTTAATATAAACGCCCTTTGGAATATCATTCTCTTTTGCGATTGTATTGGTAACTGTAGTGATTTCCAGACCGATGTATGGAATATCTTTATTATTGGACAACATCTCGATCACCGGTTTCAATTCTGAAATAGAGATTGCTGTCAGCGTATTCTGATCGCCCTCACTGCTGTATCCCTGTGTGACAAGACCGATCACTTCGCCGTTTAAATTGATAAGTGCCCCACTTCCGTTTTTGCTTCCCACGATATCCGTTGTGAAAATATCATAATTCGCATCAATTGTGGAAATGGAATAAGCAGAGGAAGTGATATTTCCTGTCAAAATGGAATAATTCGTTCCAAGCGGACTTCCAACCGCAAGCGCAAGCGTTCCCTGTGTGATGGCAAGCGAGTTGCCAAGCACTGCGACTGAGATCAGATTCATGGTATCATTGTCGATCTCATCCACCGGAACACTGAGTACGGTAATTCCCGTATTTCCGTCGTATTTTTTGATAGAGGCTTCCACCGATGTGTCATTGACAAAGGTCACATAGACAGAAGACGCTCCTGCAATGACTTTCCTCTCAGTCAGGATCAACAGTTCCTGACCACTGTTTGCAATAATAATACCGGAACCCTGTCCCTTGCTCTCATAGGCATTATTGAACCAGTCCGTATTGCTCTTGACACCGGTCACTGCCACGATAAACTTATTCGCCTGCTTTCCGATCGCATACATCTCATTCTGCAATGTCTGGAAATCTGCCAGTGTAAGCTGTTCATACACAATCTGAGCCTCAGAATCCGGTTCGTTTGTTTCTGTCTCTGTATCTGGTTCTTCCGTTTCTGTCTCCTGCTCCGGTTCATCTTTCGGGATCGTGATGGTCGGATCTTCCTTCGGATGAAGGAGATCATCCATTTTCGGCTGACAAAGCACGAACGTAACGCTTGCCACAATTCCAAATAAAACTGCCAGAAGCACGACAAAGCATACGTGATATACCAATTTCTTTTTATTCACTGGTTTTTCCTTTATTTTTTCACTGATAAATTCATATTTATCCTGTTTGTTTTCCTGCATGATATTCCTTTCCAGGCAGTGACATTCCTGCCGCACCTTCAAATGCAATCAAGCTTGTATCTGTTTTACTTTTTGATCCATACATGAAAAATCATACCAATCTATATTATAAATTGAAACACATACGCTTGCAATACTTTCTTTTTTTGCGCAATTCCTGCCAAACTCTTCTTTTCATCAGCTTCACTTTGGTCTATAATAAAAACTGATCAGCTAAAACGATGATGGAGTACTTTTGTTTTATGAATGAAAAAGTTTTAAAAACCTTAGAATATAATAAAATTTTAAATCAGCTGTCTGAATACGCATGCAGTCCGGAAGCAAAAAAACGCTGCCTCGCACTGCGTCCCATCACAGACAAAGCCCAGATTGAGCAGCTTCAGCTCCAGACAAAGGATGCTTTAAGCCGTCTGTTCCGGTGTGGGAATCTCTCATTTTCCGGCGTGCACAGTGTCAATGACTCGCTGAAACGTTTAGAGATCGGTGCCTCCTTAAGTGCCGCAGAACTGCTTTCGATCTGTTCTCTCTTAGAGGCTGCCAAGCGTGTAAAAGCATTTTCCCGCTCAGAAAAAGAGGAAGTTCCAGACGATTCACTGACCGGATTTTTCACTGAAATCGAACCGCTGACACCGCTCTATGACGAGATTAAGCGCTGCATTCTCGCAGAGGACGAGATTGCCGACGACGCAAGCAGCACACTGCGTTCCATCCGCCGCTCCATGCGCGGCATGAACGACAGGATTCGCGCCCAGATGAACAACATGATCAACAACAGCACAACCAGAAGCTATTTGCAGGACGCTGTGATCACCATGCGCGACGGACGCTACTGTCTGCCAGTCAAAGCCGAGGCAAAATCCCAGATTCCCGGCATGGTACATGACCAGTCCTCATCCGGTTCCACCCTTTTCATTGAACCGATGGCGGTCGTGAATCTGAATAACGAATACAAAGAACTTCTGTTAAAAGAAAAAGACGAAATCGAAAAAATCTTAGAAAACCTGAGCAGGCTGACTGCTAATTTTTCTGAACAGATTGCTACGGATTATACGATTCTGGCAGAACTTGATTTTATTTTTGCAAAAGCTGCCTATGCACAGACCTACAATGGTGTTGCACCGACGTTTAATAATGAGGGATATCTTCATATTAAGAAAGGACGCCACCCACTGCTCGATAAGAAAAAAGTGGTTCCGATTGATGTCATGCTCGGCAGAGATTTCAAGCTTTTGATCGTAACAGGTCCAAACACCGGTGGTAAAACAGTTTCTTTAAAGACTGTCGGACTGCTTACTTTAATGGGACAGTCCGGTCTTCATATTCCGGCTTCTGAGCGGTCGGAGCTTGGTATATTTGAGGAAGTATTTGCAGACATCGGCGATGAGCAGAGTATCGAACAGAGTTTAAGTACTTTTTCATCCCACATGACCAATATCATCCGCATTTTGAAAAAGGTCAATGACCGTTCGCTCGTTCTCTTTGACGAGCTTTGTGCCGGAACCGACCCGACGGAAGGTGCTGCACTTGCAATCTCCATTTTATCCAGACTGCACCTGTACGGTGCCCGTACCATGGCAACCACTCACTACAGTGAATTGAAAGTATTTGCTCTTTCCACCCCGGGCGTGGAAAATGCCTGCTGTGAATTTAATGTTGAAACTTTAAGTCCGACTTACCGGCTTTTAATCGGTATTCCGGGAAAAAGTAACGCCTTTGCGATCTCGGAAAAACTTGGTCTTGGCAAAGACCTCATCGAAGATGCCAAAACCCGCATCAGTGAAAATGATGAAAACTTCGAAGATCTCCTTGCCGATCTCGAAAAAAGCCGTGTGACCATCGAAAAAGAACAGGCTGAGATCAACCGCTACAAACAGGAAATCCAGTCCTTAAAAGAGCGTCTGGAGCAAAAGCAGGAAAAATTAGATGCAAGCCGCGACAAAATACTGCGCGACGCAAACGAAGAAGCATTCCGCATCTTAAAAGAAGCCAAAGACGTGGCAGATGAGACAATCCGCAACTTTAACAAATACGGCAAAGCAAATGCTCCAATGAGCGAGATGGAAAAAGAGCGCACCAGACTTCGTGACAAGATGAATGCGAGCCAGAAAAAGCTTGCCGACCAGAAGAAAAATGCTGTTCCAAACCACAAAGTCCCGAAAAAACTTCAGATTGGCGACACTGTAAAAGTGATCAGCATGAATTTAAAAGGAACCGTGCACACACTTCCGAACGCGAAAGGCGACCTTTACGTCCAGATGGGAATTTTACGCTCTCTTGTCAATATCAATGACCTGATCCTGATCGATGAGGATTCCCCGATGATGACCGGTGCCAAAGCAAACAAAACCGGAGCCGGAAAAATCCGCATGAGCAAATCCGCAACGATCTCCCCGGAGATCAACCTCATCGGAAAAACCACAGATGAGGCGATTGCTTTATTGGATAAATATCTCGATGACGCTTATCTTTCCCATTTAGGCTCCGTGCGCATCGTACATGGAAAAGGAACCGGTGCACTGCGGAATGCCGTGCACACTTATCTGAAACGCCAGAAACATGTGAAGTCCTATCACCTCGGCGAATACGGTGAGGGCGATGCCGGTGTAACAATTGCCGAATTTAAATAACAAGGAGGATATATGGCAGCAAAACAGAAAATTTTAATTGTTGATGATGATAATAATATTGCAGAGCTGATCTCCCTTTATCTCACAAAGGAATGCTTTGACACAAAGATTGTAAACGATGGGGAGGAGGCACTGATCGCATTCGAGCAGTACAATCCGAACCTTATTTTGCTCGATCTGATGTTACCTGGAATCGACGGCTATCAGGTGTGCCGTGAGGTACGTGCAAAGGCAAATGTTCCAATCATTATGCTCTCCGCAAAAGGTGAAATTTTTGACAAAGTGTTAGGTCTTGAACTCGGTGCGGATGATTATATGATGAAACCTTTCGATTCGAAGGAACTTGTTGCCCGCGTCAAAGCCGTGTTAAGACGTTATCAGCCAGTGAAAACCGAGGAAGTGATCCCGGATCTGAAATGTGTCAAATATGAAGATCTGGTCATCAATCTTTCGAATTACTCCGTCATTTATATGGGGCAGGCAGTGGATATGCCGCCAAAGGAACTGGAACTTTTATATTTCCTTGCTTCCTCTCCAAATCAGGTTTTCACCAGAGAACAGCTCTTAGACCATATCTGGGGCTATGAATACATCGGTGATACAAGAACGGTGGATGTCCATGTAAAACGTCTCCGTGAAAAGATTAAAGACCATGCGAACTGGAGCCTTGCTACGGTATGGGGAATTGGATACAAATTTGAGGTCAGAGATTAAATGAAACGTACATTATACTTAAAGCTTTTAGGTGGTTATCTGCTTTTTGGCCTGCTTGGTTTTCTCATCATTGCGACCTTCACTTACCACCTCACCTTCCAGCACCTTGAAAAAAAAGAGGCTCAGAATTTATACCGGGAATCTGCCCTGATCTCATCCAGTTATGCGCAGAATTATTTCAGCAATTCCATGACGTTAGATGAGATCAACGAGCAGCTCAGTGCCCTGGACACTTATCTGAACGCAGATATCTGGATCGTGGATACACACGGAAAGATTCTGATCAATACTGCTGCCACAGAGACTACAGAAGAAACGATTCCAGACTTTGATATGACAGACTTCGGCAACCGCTATTATCGTGTCGGGACTTTTTACGATTATTTTCAGGAAAATATGCTGAGTGTATTTTCCCCGATCACTGTCAACTACAAAGTGCGTGGCTATGTGATCATCCACAAATCAGAATCGTATCTGACCGCATCTGCAAACAGTCTGTCCGCGATCGCATACACAACACTGGCTCTGATCTTTGCCGCAGCGTTTGTCGTACTTGCATTATTTACATATGTAGTTTATATTCCGATCCGCAAGATCACCCATGCGGCAGACGAATATTCCAAAGGAAATTTTGATGCCAAGATCGACGTGCACTCCAATGATGAGATTGGTTATCTCGCCGCATCCTTAAACTATATGGCGAATGAGTTGAACACGTTAGAGGAAGATCAGAGAAAGTTTATCTCCAATGTCTCACACGATTTCCGCTCCCCGCTCACCTCGATCAAGGGATATGTGGAAGCGATGTTAGACGGAACTATCCCGGTCGAAATGCAGGAAAAATATTTAAATATCATCCTTTTTGAGACAGAGCGGTTAAATAAGCTGACAAAAAGTCTTCTGGAATTAAATAAATTTGGTTCTCATGGTGTTATGCTGGATGTGACGGATTTTGATATCAACCAGACGATCAAGACAACGCTCCTGACTTTTGAGGGAATCTGCGCCAACAAACATATCCGCTTCAACCTGATTCTCTCCGGTGAGCAGTTGTTTGTCACTGCTGATTTCAGCAAAATCCAACAGGTACTTTACAATCTGATCGACAATGCGATCAAGTTCAGTCATCAGGATTCCACGATCACGATTGAGACAACCGAGAAGAACGACAAAGTATTTGTCTCGGTCAAGGATACCGGAATCGGTATTCCCAAAGACAGTCTGAAAAAAATCTGGGAAAGATTTTACAAAACCGACCTCTCCCGCGGAAAAGACAAGCGCGGCACCGGTCTTGGACTTTCCATTGTAAAAGAAATTATTCAGGCTCATGGAGAAAATATCAACTGTATCAGTACAGAGGGCGTTGGCACAGAGTTTATTTTCACTCTGCCGATCGCCAAAGATAAAGAATAAAAACGAAAAGCGGAAGCTGTGTTTTAAGACAGCTTCCGCTTTTCGTTTCTGAAAATATCCACAATAATTCTATACGCTTCTCATCCCACTTGTTTCTCTAACTTCCGTAGCAGTGTCACAATCGGAACAATCAATATTCCACAGAAGAAATTGCTGACACCGTGCACAAAATCCCACGGCAATCCTGCAATGATCCAGGCGATCATCCCCTTAAAACTCAGTCCAAAAAGAATTGCCTGCGCCGGGGCATAGAGTGTTCCAAACAAAAATCCGTGACATGCGTTTACGATCATATACACAATTGGCTGTATCTTCTTCGGAATTTTTTGTGGGAGCAGCATGGTCACGCCCCAAAGAATCGTCCAGAGATACAGATACGGTATCCACCATGTCGCAAATCCCGCAAACAACCCATTCAATAATACATACGTGTAAATCGGGTACAGTGCTTTTTTCCGATAAACAAGTGTAAAAGAAATGGTAAAAACTCCAAGTAAATGTACATTCGGCAGTAATTCCATAAATACTTTTGATGCATACATCAAAGCACCCAGCATACCGAATATTGCCACTTCCCTTGTTTTCAGCTTCATTATTTTTCTACCTTAAACTCGTAAGTATCGCCCTCGTTCACCGGAGTGGAATCCACACCTGTGTTTGAATACTCTCCATTTACATAGAATGCCCAGTAAGTATGGTCTGTATCATAATCTGCAGTGATTCCGTTTACAGTCTTTACATAAAGACCATAATCACCTTCTTCACCTTCGATCAGATTCAGCTCTAACAAAGCGTCGCCGACCGTTTCTTTATCTGTGCTGACCACAAAGTTTGTCTCGTTTCCATCTGCATCCACCACGATAAAAGTAAATTTGACACTTCCATCGCCTAATACGATTTCCTGTGCCTCTGCAGTCTCGATACTCTCTGTCTCTGCAACCGCTTCTGTCTCTACAATTGTCTCTGTATTGACAATTGCTGTCTCTGTGTTTTTCTGGGCATCTGCTGTTCCCTCTGTCTTGCTTCCGCATCCTGCTACAGTAAATGCCATAGCCAGCATCATGCAAAGAAGCATCGATTTGATTTTTTTGCCTGTTAATTTCATTTTGGTTTTCTCCCTTTTTTCATTTTAATACACAATCACAAAACCCTAACCTAAGCTATACAAATTGTGAAAAATTATATTTACTTTTTTATGAGTTTTGCAATTACTTATAAAAGCAACAGGCTATATGTTAACATATATCTTTTTTTATGGCAATGCATTTATTTTATAGTCATGAACAGCCCTGATTTTCGTAATGCCGGGCGAAGTGCCATGTAGATTGCAACTGCGGCAATCACAGAGAGCACTGCGTTGATGCTTGTTGCAGCAATGTTCCATGCAAGTGTCACTTCTGCTGCCGGTTTTCCAATAATGACTCTCTTATAAAAATATCCGACAAGTGGATCGAATATCATATTAAAAACCATGCCACAGATTGATGCGATCACTGTCCATTTCAATACATGCTTTGTGTCATTGGATGTGGAAATTTTTCCAGTCCGCAGGACTTAAATACCGATGCAGATGGAAATGTCTATATCGCAGATACCGGAAACAACCGGATCGTTGTGACAGACTCTGATTTTCAGTTAAAGACGGTGATTGAGGGGTTTTTAAATGACGGAAACGAAGACAACTTTTCCTCTCCAAATGGAGTTTATATTTCGGAAAACGGATATCTGTATGTTGCGGACACCGGTAATTACCGCGTGGTCGAGTTAGACAAAAATGGAAATCTGATCCAGAAAGTCAAAAACATGGTTCCATTGCTGGTGCCACTGTTTATTTCAGCCTTCCGTCGTGCCAATGATCTGGCGATGGCGATGGAAGCCCGCTGTTATCATGGTGGAGATAATCGTACGCAGATGAAACCGTTGAAATACAAAAAGAGAGATCACATTGCATACCTGATTCTGTTTGCATATCTTGCGGTAGCAATTGGATTTCGTGTAGCCGGGTTATAAGAAGAATAGATGGTTCTTGCTGTAAGG
>ENA-OUOY01001458-OUOY01001458.1-human-gut-metagenome-genome-assembly--contig:-NODE-1458-length-13658-cov-8.574653_pt1 | contig 13658 bp, 8 predicted proteins | sample MGYA00237937_ERZ548767 | MGnify/ENA primary metagenome ERZ548767 (study PRJEB26490, sample SAMN05356887) | human gut metagenome | biome: terrestrial biome; feature: human-associated habitat; material... | reverse complement strand
TCTCTTGGGGGTGTAAGGGGGATATTCTCTTTCGAGAAAGAGAATATCCCCCTTTGTCGCGTCCCCACACGGTGTGGGGAACAACGATGCAGCGCTGCCGCGCTGCGATAAAAACCCCGCTGCGCAGGAGGCGCAAAAAAAGGCAGCCTTTCGGCTGCCGATTTTTTCAGTCCACCGTGCGCATGAAGGACGTCGATCCCTTCTGAAATCTCACGTCCAGCTTCACGCGGTCCGCGCGCATATAGCTCGTGGTGTATTCATAGGTATGCCCGTTCTCGGTCGTGGTGCGGCGCTGATGGAAAAACGCCGCCGAGCCGGGCGCGCAGTGCAGAAGCTGCGCCTCGTGCGGCGCGAGCACGACGGCCTCATACGTGTCCGACGCGGAAAACGGGATGACGCCGACGTGGTAGAGCAGACTGTAGAAGCTGTGCGTCTCCAAAAGCTCGCGCGTCAGGTTCGGGTAGATGTACTCTGGGTAGTACGACGTCTCCAAGATGAGCGGCTCGCCGTCGACGTTTCGCACGCGCGTGAAGCGATAGACTTTGACACCCGGCTCAAGGCCCATGAGCGTCACGATCTTGGGAGAAGGCGTGATGACCGCGAAGTCGACCAGCGTGGACGACGGCGTTTTGCCCAGCTGGGAAATTTCCGTCGTGAACGAATACTGCACGCCCTTGCGGCGCGTGTTCGGGTCAGTGACGAACGTGCCCTTGCCGCGCTTGCGCACGACAAAGCCCTCTTCTTCGAGCGCGCCGATGGCCTGACGCACGGTGTTGCGGCTGATATCATACGAGCGGCAGAGCTCGGCCTCGCTCGGGAGCAGGTCGCCGACCTTGAGCGCGCCGGAGGTGATGCTGCGCTTGATGATGCCCATGAGCTGGGAGTAGAGCGGGATCTCGCTGTCGAGCGACAGCGGATTTTTGAGAATCGGATTGTGTTCCATGATGGGAACCTCCCGAGAAATACGTTTTGGAATATTCCCATCATACCACATATCTTTGAGATGTTCCAGTACCTTTTTGCAATATTCCCATCATTTTACGCAAAAAAGCGGAGAAAAAGGCGGCCTTCGGGCCGCCTTTTTGAAATTTGACTGCTTCAGTCCAGAATTTCCTGCGCGCCGGTCTTCAGATTCACGCGCACAGAGTGCGTCACGAGCGGGTCGCTCGTCTTTTGATGGTCGATATCGTAGACGGCGGTGGTGTAGACATAGCCGTCGCGGATCTCAAGGGCACCGGGGAAGTAGCTGATGCTGCTGCCATCCTCCGTGACGCTGCCGTAGAAATAGTCCGCATCGCCGATGGCCGTCCAAGTCTTGCCGCTGTCATAGGAAATGGACAGGTTGTTCTGCGCGGGCGGGAACTGTAGCGTCTTGACAATATTGCCGTGGTTATCAAAAGCAATGGACTCGTAGCCGTCGATCTTTACGTACTGCTCGCCGTCAGAATTGTAGAGCTCCGTAACATACGTTCCCATCGTCGCACCGCCGATATGATAGCGAAGCGCCACTCTGCTGACCATGATCGAAAGTGTTGCGCGCACAGGTGAGTCAGTCAGAGAGTCGATCGGCAGGGTGCAGATGGTCTCAACTGCGCTGCCTTCGCGCCAGCGGCAGAGCTTGCCGCCGGAAATGTACCAGAGATAGTCATCATTGTCGACATAGCTGTCGGCACTTTTGGTGATGGAGGCACGGCTAAGAGTATCCGTCGCGGCGGGGGTTACAGTCTGCTTGCCGTTGTCCGCAGCGACAGCTTCCTCATACCACTTGTAAAATGCGTCCCAAACGGCGTTCTCCGCACCTGCGTTGGTAATTTCGAAAGCATAAGGGTAGCCTTTTGGATCAGACTCCTGATCGAAAAAGGAAAGCACATTTTTATAGTTGCTGTACAGATAGAAATTCCATCTGCCGCATTGGACGGAGAGCACCTCTTCGCCAAACTGCGCAACGTTGGATGCCTCTTTCCAGGAATACTGGCGGAATTGCTTGGCAATCTCAGCGCGGTATGCAATGTTTGTACCATTGCGGTCATCCCATTTGGCCGTCGCATTTGGTACCATCACGGCATGACCTAAGGGGTCGGCGGTGACATTCATATCGCCCAGCGCGTCGAGCGCGGCGTCGAGCGCGTCAAAGCCTGTGGAAGCGGCGGATGCGTCCTCCTGCGAGAGCAGGATCTTGCCGGTGATGGTAAAGCTGTCCGTCATTGCCTGCAAAATGGCCGCCTCGCCCTCAACGGCGCGGTCGCGGTTCCAGCCCCACTGATTCTCTTCCGTGCTGCCGTCGAACGTCCAGTGCGTTGTGACCTCGTAGCAGGTGCCGTCCGGCGCATCAAAGAGCGTGACAATTGTGTTGCTCATGCCCTCGTGCGTCACAAAGCGCCAGCCCGCGTCGGTCTTCTCGGCCTTTGCGCCGGTGCTTTCCCATTCCGCCTTCGCTTCGTCAAGGCTCTGCTCGAGCTTCTTTGCGTTGAAGTAGGAGCCGGTGTCGTAGCGGGAGTACCAGAACTCCGTCCCCGGATTGCACGCCCAGGCGGTGATCGGCGCATAGAAGTAGTAGCTGCCGTCGCCCGAAATGAGCCGCGCCTCGCACTGGTTGGCGCGGCCGTAGCCGTCCGCCGCCGTGTCGTTCAGCAGGTCGGGAATGAACATCTTCGGCAGATCAAGCCCCGCGTAGTCGACATAGAAGTCGTGCAGGTAATACTTTTCCTCTCCGCTGTAGCTGCATCCGTTGTACCACAGCCCGTCGTTGCCGGTATAGGTGCCGATGACCTGATAGCCGGTCTGCTCGCCGCTGGTGTAGTGCAGGACGGTGAGATAGTGCGTCCAGTTCTCGTTGAGATATCCGTCATCCGTCAGCTCCTGCCCGCCGATGACGTCGATCTGCATGCCCGCCTCGTTCGTGGGCTTCATCTCATACTGGAAGTACCACAGCTCCAGCACCGTGCCGTCGGGGGAGAGGTTGCCGAGCGAATCTGCCTGCTCCAGCTGCGTCACGCGCACGTCGGCGACCGTGTCTTCGATCGAGCGGGACGCATAGTCGTTGTTTTCCGACACGGAATAGGTCATCGTGCCTTTTTTGAGGTCTTCCACGCACGCGGCGGCATAGTCGTCCATCGAGGCGTAGATCGGATTGACCTGTTCGTTCAAGCGGAAAACCGAACAAAAGAGTTCGCTGCCGTCTTCTTCGTAATCGCCGGCAAGGCCGAGGTAGACCGAGCCGTCCTTTTGCTTCAGAAGATAGACCTGATTCGGTTGACCGTCACTTGCCTCTTCGCAATGGCCGCTCCAAGCGGACTTGTTGTTCTGTATGAGATCGTCGACCGGCGAAGCTTTGGTGCTGCCGAAGAGCGCGTAGAAGGACTGCTTTTCCAGCTTGTATTCCTCCATCGGGCCGTAGATAAGGGCATAGCCCAGATCGTTGAACATCGTGACGTATTTCTCCCCTGCGGGATTCGTCGCGGTGCGGAAGGTGGGGTATGCGCCATCCGTAAAGCCGTCCGTAAAGGCGGGCGCTTCATATAAGAGTATGTCGACCGTATAGCTCTTGTCGGCAAACGGGTCATCATTTTTCTGCGTCTGTGCGCGCTCGCCCCAGCCGACGGCGCAGCCCGCCGTCAGCGTCAGCGCCAGCACGAGGGCGACAACGCCGAGCCCGCGCTTTTTCTGCGCGCCCAGCACGTTCGTGATGCGGCGCTTCAGACGCTCGACCGTGCCGCCGAAGCACGTCGTCGCGGGCAGCGCCCGCACGCTGGACTGCACGGCGGCGAGCAGTGTCCGGCTGTAAGCCGCGCGCTCGGGGAGTTCGAGCCCGTCGGTCGCCGCGCTGTCGCAGGCGAGCTCGATGTCCTCGTCCGCCTGACGCAGCATCAGATACACCACGGGGTTGAACCAGTGCATCGCGTTGGCCGCGAGCAGCACGAGCTTTAAGAGCATATCGCGCCGCTTCAAATGGCACAGCTCATGGCGCAGGATGTAGCGCAGCTCCTGCACGTCATAGCGCTCGTGGGGCAGGAGCAGCCGCGGGCGAAGAAGACCTGTCACCGCGGGGGTGGAGATGGCCTCGCAGACGATCATCTCCGGCGCGCTCACGCCTAAGTCGCGCGCCGTGTCAGAGAGCATCGCGGCGTAGTCCGCGCGGGCGACGTCTCTCTTCCAGCGGCGCACCGTGCGGCGGAAGAGGGCGTAGGAGACACCCTGATACAACAGGAACGCCGCCGCGCCCGCGAGATAGCCGTAAAACAAGATCGTCGTCACGGGGATGTAGCGCGTCGTCTTCTGCTCGGGATTCGTCACAGGGCGCTGGATGATCGTGTCGCGCACCGCGGCGGGGGACTGGCCGCTTTTTTCGGCCATGTCGCCAAACAGGTTGTCGGTCGATTGGATGGTCGTCTTATCCGTGCCGACAAAGAGGGTGTAGTCCTTCGGCGGCTCAGCCTGCACCGGCGCGTTTTTCACCGAAAAATCGACCGGCAGCAGCAAAAAGACCGCCAGCGCCAGCCACAGCCAGCAGCGCGTCTTCGCGCGGTAGCGCTCGCGCCAGAGGGGTTTGAGTACCAGCATCGCCAGAATGGCGAGGGAACCTAACAGGGAAGTTTTCAACAGATTCAGCAGAAATGTTTCCATGGTGCGTCCTCCTTATATTTCCGTTTAACGGCTCATATCGTCCAAAAACTGCCGCAGCTCGTCGATCTCGCTCTGCTCGAGCGGCTTTTCGGCGTTCAGCGCCGCGACGAAGCTGCCGAGCGACCCGCCGTAGAGCCGCTTCAGGACGCTGCGGCTCTCAAATTCGAGGTATCTGTCCTTTGAGACGAGCGGCGTGTACAAATTGTTCCGCCCCTCGCGGCGGCTCGAGAGGAATCCTTTTTCGCACAGGCGAGTAAGGTAGGTGTTGACGGTGTTGGCGCTCCAGCCGTGGCTCGCGAGCGCGCCGTCGAGATCGCCGCGGCTGACCTCGCCGCCGACGGCCCAGATGGCCTGCATCACGGCAAGCTCCGCGTCGGGCAGTCTCTTCTTATCGTCCATGGGTTGACCTCCTTAGATGATATACTACATTTGTCGTTGATAACTATATACTACATATGTAGTAGTTTGTCAAGCGCCTTTTATGTCCTTTTTTGTTTTGCAGCGAAAATTGCAGAAAACAGGGGAAAGACATGACGGCAAATCGTCAAAATGAAAGATACTGTTCAATTATTTGAATAAGTTCTTGCAAATCTTTCTGAAAATCGCTTGCTTTTGTGCAAAGCGCAAGGTATAATGAAGAAACCGTATGAAATCATTTGGCAATTCAATAAATAAAAATTTGAGAGGAGATCTTTATCATGGCAAAGTTCAAAGTTTACTACACCATCGAGCTCAACGAGGTGGCCACGCACATCTTCGAGTCCAACGACTTTGAAGTGAAGCTGTGCAGCCATAACGACGAGGAGACCTACGTCAAGGAGCTCGCCGAGTTCCAGCCCGACGCCATCATGTGCCGCACCGAGCCCATCACCGCCAAGATGATGGACACCTGCAAGAACCTCAAGGTCATCGGCAAGCAGGGCGCCGGCCTCGATAACATCGACATGGACCACGCCCACGCCAAGGACATCACCGTTGTCTACGCGCCTGCCGGCAACGCCAACGCCGTCGCCGAGCACGCCGTCATGCTGATGCTCATGTGCGCCAAGCGTTTCACCTATGTCGACCGTCAGTTCCGCAGCGGCAACTTCCTCGTCCGTATGGGCATGGAGCACACCTATGAGCTCGGCGGCAAGACCCTCGGTATGATCGGCTGCGGCCGTATCTCCCAGCTCGCCATGCAGAAGTGCAAGTACGGCTTCGGCATGAACGTCATCGGCTACGATCCGTACCTCACGCAGGACAAGATCGGCGATCTGTGCGAGCTGAAGGCCACCGCCAAGGAGGTCTGGGAGCAGGCCGACTTCGTGTCCGTGCATCTGCCCGTCGTTCCCTCCACCGAGCACTCCATCGGCCGTGAGCAGTTCAATTGGATGAAGCCCACCGCTTCCTTCATCAACTGCGCGCGCGGCGCTCTGATCAAGGAGAACGAGCTTGTTGAGTGCCTGAAGGACGGCACGCTGTTCCAGGCCGGTCTCGACGTGTTCGAGCATGAGCCCATCCAGGAGTCCAGCCGCGAGCTGTTCAACCTCGACAACGTCATCATGACCCCGCACATGGCCGCCACCACCGAGCAGAGCGTTCTGAACTGCTGCACCAGCGTCGCCAACGACATCGTCGCCGTCTGCAACGGCCAGGAGCCCAAGGTCAAGGCCCAGAAGCCCAAGTTCTAAGTTATTTCTGTTTCGTAGAAACTACTTATTAAAAGGGACGCCTCGAAAGAGGCGTCCCTTTTTTGCGCCCTTGGGCGCGGGAGGAGAACAGCCAGGCAGAGCAGCTGCTTTTTATTCCCACAGCGTGTGGAGACGCGGGAAAGGGGGCCATTGTCTCACACGAGAGAATGGCCCCCTTATCCCATGCAGCGGCAGCGGTGCTGCTTTCCCTGCGCCTTTGGGTGCAAAACGATCCCGTGGTGCAAGATATTCTTCATTCTTGTTAAATAGTTAACGAAATGAAAGGAAAAAATCAAAATTGCCCATATTTTTCGCAACTTTGCAGTTGATTTTTCATTTTTCTGTGTGTATAATCAAAATCGAAGAAAATCGGATCTCATTCCGGATTTACAAATTTTAAAGGAGAAGTCAAATGAAAGAATTGTACGTCGTCAACTGCTGCCGTACCGCTGTCGGTTCCTTCGGCGGTTCCCTGAAGAACACCCCCGCCGCTCAGCTCGGCTCCATCGTCGTGAAGGAAGCCCTCAAGCGCGCGAATGTCGCTCCCGAGAATGTCGATGAGCTGATGTTCGGCTGCATCCTGACCGCCGGTCTCGGCCAGAACGTCGCCCGTCAGGTCGGCGTGGGCGCCGGTCTCCCCTATTCCGTCCCCGCCTATACCGTCGGTATGGTCTGCGGCTCCGGTATGAAGTCCGTCATTGAGGCTGGCCGCGCCATCCTCGCCGGCGACGCCGATATCGTCGTCTGCGGCGGCACCGAGAACATGAGCGCCGCTCCTTATGCTGCTCCCGACGCCCGCTGGGGCGCCCGCATGGGCGACAAGAAGCTTGTCGACACCATGATCAAGGACGGCCTGTGGGATGCGTTCAACAACTACCACATGGGCACCACCGCCGAGAACATCTGCGATGTTTGGGGCATCACCCGCGAAGAGCTCGACGCCTTCGGCGCTGCCTCCCAGCAGAAGACCGAGGCTGCTCAGGCTGCCGGCCGTTTTGACGATGAGATCGTTCCCGTCCCCGTGAAGGTCAAGAAGGAGATCGTCGAGTTCAAGAAGGATGAGTTCCCCCGCGCCGGTTCCACCGTCGAGGGTCTTGCTAAGCTGCGCGGCGCGTTCCCCGTCGGCCCCGAGGGCGTTGAGGACGAGATCGTCCACACCTTCGAGCCCACCGGCATCCACGAAGCCGATACCAAGAAGCACGTCCAGCGCGTCACCGCCGGTAACGCCTCCGGCATCAACGACGGCGCTGCCGCCATCGTCCTCGCTTCCGGCGAGGCCGTGAAGAAGTACAACCTCAAGCCCATGGCCAAGCTCGTCAGCTGGGGCCAGGGCGGCGTCGACCCGAAGATCATGGGCGTCGGCCCCGTGCCCGCTTCCCGTCAGGCCATGCAGAAGGCCGGCCTGACCATCGACGATATCGACCTCGTCGAGGCCAACGAAGCCTTCGCGGCCCAGTCCATCGCTGTTGCACGCGAGCTGCACTTTGACATGAGCAAGGTCAACGTCAACGGCGGCGCGATCTCCATCGGCCACCCCGTCGGCGCTTCCGGCGCTCGTATCATCGTCACCCTGCTGCACGAAATGCTCAAGCGCGACGACGCCAAGAAGGGTCTTGCCACCCTCTGCATCGGCGGCGGCCAGGGCGTTGCCACCATCTTCGAGAAGTGCTAAAGCACCGCTAACCCCTGAAAATAAAAGGAGACCTCGAAAGAGGTCTCCTTTTTATTTTGTCCTCTGCACGGTGCAGGGAAAAAGCAGTGCCCCTGCCGAGACGCGAAAAGGAAGCAGCCCTTTCGGGCTGCCCCTCACGCGCCCTCGCGGGCGCAAGCGCCGTACAGTGCGCCGCGCTGCGATTTAACCCTCCGCCTGCGCGGCGAGGATCGCCTCGTAGATCGTCTGCGGGTCGAGCTTATCATAGTCCGCGCTCGTCGCCATCGCGGCGGCGTCGACCTGCTCGGCGATGAAGTTCGTGAAGTACTCCTCGTGCACCTCGTCGGCTGCGGCGGACTTGTCGAGCGGCAGGCGGAGCAGGATGTGATAGCCGAGGCTGGATTCGACGACTTCACTCACCTCGCCCTCGGAAAGCGCGTAGGCGGCGTCTTCAAACTCCTGCACCATCGAGCCGGTCGTGAAGGTGTAGCCCGTGGGATGGCTCTCGCGGCCGGGATCCTCGCTGTACTCGTCGGCGAGCTCGGCAAAGTAGGAGGCGATGTCGTCGCCGGTGTAGGAATTGAGCTTTTCGACGAGCTCCTCAGCGAGCGCTTTCTTTTCGGCCTTCTGCTCGTCGGTGAGGGCTTCGCCGGTCGTCACGTCCTTCGTCGCAAGCAGGATGTGGTCCGCCGTGATGTAGCCCTGCTCGGCGGCGTAGACGGCGAGGTCCTCGTCGGAGGCGTAGAGCGCGCTGCCCTCGGTATTGTAGAGCTCATAGAGATTCTGATACAGGTAGTTCGAGCGCGTGACGCGGTCATAGGTCTCGCGGCGCATGCCGAGCTTGGCGATCTCGGCCTCAAAAGCTTCCTCGCTGCCGTACTGGTCAATGTAGCTCTGGTCGCTCTCGGCCATGGCGGCCTCCTGCTCGGCGGTAAGCGTCACGCCGTACTTGCTGGCGAGATTTTCAAGCACCAAGTGCTGCTTGACGGACGAGAGCACGCTTGCTTTCACATAGTCGGCGACACTCATGCCGTCGGAGATGGTGTCGTCCCAGTTGATGGACGAGCCGGTGTAATACTGCATGTAGCTGTTGAGATACGACACGTCGTAGCCGATCCAGTATGCGACAAGGTCGGCGCTCGCGCCGTTGCCGTTCAGGCTTGCGACGATCGCGTCGGGCGCGACGCCGGTCGCTTCGTAGCAGAGACCCTCCTGCATCGTGCCGGAGGTGAAGCCGTTCGAGGGCGAGAGCGACACGACGGCAAAGGTGAGCGCCGCGGTGATGGCCGCCGCGCCAAGGAACGAAAGCAATCTCTTCTTGATCATAATGTTACCTCTTTTTCGTTTTCTTCCTTATTCACACGCAGGTCTCCGACCAGCGTCAAGGCTGTATCCAATGCGTCCTCGCCCAGCGAAAGACGCAGCAGGAGCTTCGGCTCCGTCCCCGTGGCGGAGAGCGTGAGCCGACGGCGGTTCTTCGGCAGTGAGCAGAGGGCCATCACGGCCTCCACGGGGACTGCCTCGGACGCGGCAAAGGTGAAGGTGATCTCGCTGCCGCGCTGCGAGATATCGCTCACACCGATCTGCACGGCCTCCGCGCGCAAAAGCGCGACGTCCATGAGCTTGAGGACCGGCTGGGGCGGCTCGCCGTAGCGGTCGATGAGCTCGTCGAGCAGCTCCTGCGACTGCTCGGCGGTGCGCAGCGCCGCGATGCGGCGGTAGATATCCATGCGCTGCTCGCCCGAGGGAATGTAGCTCTCCGGCAGGTTGGCCGAGACTGTGAGGTCTGCCGAGCATTCGGTGCGCTGGGGCGCTTTTTCACCGCGCTGCTCGAGTACGGCCTCTTCCAGGAGCTGCAAATACATGTCGTAGCCGACGCTCATCATGTAGCCCGACTGCTCGGGGCCGAGCAAATTGCCCGCGCCGCGAATCTCAAGGTCGCGCATCGCGATGCGGAAGCCCGAGCCGAACTCCGCGTATTCGCGGATGGCCGTCAGGCGCTTGGCCGCAACCTCGGTGAGGATCTTGCCCGCGCGGTAGGTCATATAGGCATACGCCCGGCGCGCGCTGCGGCCGATGCGGCCGCGTATCTGGTGCAGCTGGGCGAGGCCGAGGCGGTCGGCGTCCTCGATGATGAGGGTGTTGACATTCGGAATGTCGATGCCCGTCTCGATGATCGTCGTGCAGACGAGCACCTGAATTTCTCCGTCCGAGAGCTGCTGCATCACGGACGACAGGCCCTTTTCGTCCATCTTGCCGTGCGCGACGCCGATGGCGACATCGTCGCCGAGGAGCTTTTTGAGTGTCGCGGCGCAGCGGTCGATGGTCTCGACGCGGTTGTGCATGTAGTAGACCTGCCCGCCGCGCGCGAGCTCGCGCCGGATGGCGTCGGCGATGACGCTCCAGTTATGCTCGAGCACATATGTCTGTACCGGCTGGCGGTCGACGGGCGGGACCTCGATGGTCGACATGTCGCGGATGCCCGAGAGCGCCATGTTGAGCGTTCTGGGGATGGGCGTTGCCGAGAGCGTCAGCGTGTCGACCTGACGCGAGAGCTCCTTGAGCTTTTCCTTGTGCGTTACGCCGAAGCGCTGCTCCTCGTCGATGATGAGAAGGCCAAGGTCCTTGAAGTGCAAACTCTTTTGCAGCAGCGAGTGCGTGCCAATGAGTAAGTCGATTTTTCCCGCGGCGGCATCCTGCAAAATCTGCTTCTTCTGCGCCGGCGTTTTGAAGCGCGAGAGCACTTCGATGCGCACGGGGAACGAGCGGAAGCGGTTCAGCGCCGTCGCGTAGTGCTGCTGGGCGAGCACGGTGGTTGGCACCAGGATTGCCGCCTGCTTGCCGTCGAGCACGCACTTCATCACGGCGCGCAGCGCGACCTCAGTCTTACCGTAGCCGACGTCGCCGCAGAGCAGGCGGTCCATCGGCGTACTGCGCTCCATGTCGGCCTTGATCTCGGCGATGGCGCGGAGCTGATCGTCGGTCTCTTCGTAGTCGAAGGCCTCTTCAAATTCCTTCTGCCACGGGGAGTCGGGCGAAAAGGCAAAGCCCGGGCGGCGCTGGCGCTCAGCGTAGAGCGCGATGAGCCCCTTGGCAAGATCCTTCGCCGCGGCGCGCGCCTTCGTCTTCGCGCGCGACCAGTCCGTGCCGCCGAGCTTACTGAGCTTCGTGCGTATTTGGCCGTCCTCGTCCTCGCCATGGCCGCCGATGTATTTCGACACCATGTCGAGCTGCGTCGCGGGGACGTATAAGCTGTCGTTGCCCGCATAGCAGATCTTGATATAGTCCTTGTCCACGCCGTCGACGCGCATGCGCTCGATGCCCGCAAAGCGGCCGATGCCGTGGTGGACATGCACGACGAGATCGCCGGGGGAGAGGTCTTCATAGGAGCGCAGCGCGGCGCGCGCGGATGTCTCCTTCTTTGGCCGCGCCTTTGCGCGCTTGCCGGAGAGGGGAGCGGTCAGCTGGCCCTCGGTCAGGATGACGAGCTTTAATTGTGGATATTCGCTGCCCGCGCTCAGCGCGCCGAGGCCGATGACGGTCTCGTGCGGGGCGGGGAGGCGGTCGTTTTTCAAGTTGAGCTGCGCGCGGATGTTCCGCTCTTCCAAAAGGCGCCGGAAGTTTTTCGCGCGCGTTTCGTTGCCGCAGAGAACGAGCACGCCGCAGCCTGCGCCAAGATAGCGCTCCATGTCGCCCGCGGCGGTCTCGAGGCTGCCGCCGTAGCTCGGCAGCGAGCGCGCGTTCATGCTGAGGATGGCCCTCGGCGGCAGCAGATTGCGCGACGTGGGGAGCGAATCGAGCAGCAGCACGGGGAACGTGCCCATGCGGTGGCTCAATGCCTCCTGACTCAGCGCGAGCGCGGCGAATTCGCCGCACAAAATGCCCTCTTCGATCAGGGGCTTTACGTCCTCGGAGAGCTCCCAGTGGTAGTTCTTGCTGCGCTCCAAAACGCGCATGCCGTCGCTGACGGCGATGAGCGTGTCGGGTGAAAGATAGTCGAGCGCGCAGACTTCGTCGGGGTAGCACGCGGCGAGATACCGGTCCATGCCGCCGAGCGGCAGGTCATTACGAAGCCTCTCGATGTCGCTGCGCAGCGTTTGGACGATGGGGCTGTCTTCGGCCTTTTTCGCAATTTTCTGCGCGGCGCGCCCAAGGCGCTCGAGCATTTTTTCGCGCCCGCCGTCCGAGAGGGCGGGCAGCACCTCTGCCGCGGGCAGGACGGTCAGGGATTTGACATTCTGCGTGCGGCGCTGGGTCGTCACGTCGAATTCGCCCATCGCGTCGACCTCGTCATCGAAAAACTCGACGCGCACGGGCGCGCTCAGCGGCGACCAGACGTCGAGAATGCCGCCGCGCAGCGCGAACTGGCCGACGCCCTCGACCGTTTCCGCGCGCGTGTAGCCGCTTTCGACAAGCTTTTTCGAGAGCGCGTTCAGGTCAAAGCGGTCGCCGAGCGAAATGTCCGTCACCGCGCCGCGCAGCGCGTCGGGCGGGAGCGTTCGCTGCATCAGGCCGTCGACCGTCGCAACCAGGATTGGCGCTTTTCCGGCGGCAAGGCTGCACAGCGAGCCGATGCGCTGCTGCTCCCAGCCGTGGGAGGCGAACACGCGGTCGCGCAGCTGCCATTCGCGCGCGAACAGCAGGCTTACGTCCTCACCGAGCAGCTCGTGCAGGTCGCCCGCCATGCGGTTTGCCTCGTTTTCGTCCGCGCAGACGATCAAAAGCGGGCGCTGTGTCTTGTGCCGCACGGCAGCGGTGAGCTGCGCGCGGTGTACACCCGAAAGGCCCGACACGGCGATGGGCGATGTGCCCGCGTCAAGCGAGAGCAGCAGCTCGCGCACCTCGGGAAGAGCGGCGAGCGCTTCGTTGAGTTTGTTCATCCCCTGCGCCATGCCGTATCCCTCCTCCCGCAGCGCGCAAAAGGGCAGATCCGCCGCAGCCGCGGCGGGTCATGCCCGTGGTCGTCAGTCATTTTATTATATAGGCTTTTGGCAAAAAGTCTATGTCGATTTTTTAAATTTTGGCGGCGAAAAGCGTTCAGCCGTTGTAGCGGTTCTGCGCGGCGCTCACGCCGTCGGTGATGATGCACTCCGCCGCGCCGAGCGCGCGGTCGAGCACACCGTCGATGACCTTGCGCTCATTGGCCGTGAACGGGCCGATGACCCAGTCGACAATGTCGTGCTCCGGCGCGCCGACGCCGACCTTGACGCGCGGGAAAGCGTCGGTGCCGAGGTGCGCGATGATGTTCTTGAGACCGTTGTGTCCGCCCGCGCTGCCGCTGCCGCGCACGCGGAGCTTGCCGAGCGGGAGCGAAATATCGTCGGAGATGACGATGACGTGGTCAGCGGGAATTTTATAGAACCGCGCCGCCTCGCCCACAGCCTCGCCGGAGAGGTTCATGTAGGTCTGCGGCATCATCAAAAGCACATTCGCCCCGCCAAATTCGATGACCTCCGTCAGCGCGCGGAAGCGCAGGCGGTTGCAGCGCAGATCGCGCTTGTCGATCAGACGCTCCGCGGCCATGAAGCCGATGTTGTGGCGGGTGTTTTCATACTGCTTGCCGTAGTTGCCCAAACAGACGAGCAGCCATTCCGGCGGGCCGGATTTTTTGAAAATCATAAGAATTATCCTCGATCATTTCCCCGTTGGGGGAGGGTCTTGGCGGCGCGGCGCGCCGCCTTTTTTCGCGCGGGCGGAAAGGAGGGATATCT
>ENA-OUOY01001454-OUOY01001454.1-human-gut-metagenome-genome-assembly--contig:-NODE-1454-length-13682-cov-3.512952_pt1 | contig 13682 bp, 10 predicted proteins | sample MGYA00237937_ERZ548767 | MGnify/ENA primary metagenome ERZ548767 (study PRJEB26490, sample SAMN05356887) | human gut metagenome | biome: terrestrial biome; feature: human-associated habitat; material... | reverse complement strand
AGGTGCGAAGCCTGCGCTGTCACGCAGCTGTAAAGTGGAGCAAGCCTTAATTATGCCACTGGGAAACCGGGAAGGCGAGGCTTGCGAGGAAACTGAGCCAGAAGAATTGCCTGAGAAAGTAAAGACCAAAGTATGCTGCGAGTGACAGGAGAATGGTAAAGGACAAGTGCGTCTTTCTGTCGTTGTGCAGAAGGGCGTTTTTTTCTTGCCGGAATATGCAACGCCCTTGATAAAATATGCTTTTAGCCGGAGTCGCACGCGAAACTCGGACAGCTCGGCGGCAAAGGTTAAAAAATAAATTTTTTATGAGGTGTATGAGTATGTTGAAAAACAAAAAAGCACTGGTTATGTCAGTGCTGTGCGCTATTGCAAGCGTAGGCTTTGTTATGAGCGCAAGTGCAGAAAATGTAGTGCATGGCAATCTGGATGAAATTGTTGTTGAAGGTTCTCGCAACCAAATGCCGGGTGAAATGGTCAACGCTAAAGGTTCTGTCGGCCTGCTGGGTGAAAAGGATGTTATGAAAACTCCTTTTAGCGTAACCAATGTAGCGCAAAAGACTATGGATTTATTCCTCGGACCTAATGAGCCGTTGGATAAGGCTTTAGTCGGCGTTCCTTCTGTGAGAGCGTCAGGCAGTGTTCTGCATGGTGACTTTTCTGTGCGCGGTTTCCGTACGAATGGTACTGCAATGTATGTAAATGGTGTGCACGGTGTTATGACTCAGTTCAATCTTCCGATGTTTGCTATGGAAGGCATTGATGTAGTTTCCGGTCCTAACTCTATGTTAGGTGCTAGTGGTGTTCAATATGAATCCAATACTGCCGGCGGTATTATCAATGCCAGAACAAAACGCGCCGGTGATACGGACTTTGTTAAATATAAACAAACCTTCTCCGGTAAAGGATCCTTTGGTGAATACCTGGATATCAGCCAACGTCTCGGCCAAAAACGTGAATGGGGCGTGCGCCTGAATACAGAACTGCTGAACGGTGAAACAGCCGTTAATGATGCAGATATGAAAGCGAAGGGTATTGCTGTAAATGTTGACCATAAAGATAAACACAGCAGCACTAATTTCTTTGCAAACTATAGAGATTTGGACATTTACAATGGTATTCGCTGGTTTAAATTGGCAAATCCCGGAACAGCAACTGTAAAGGATGCTAACGGTAATAGTGTTACACAGACCATTCCCGGTGTAACTCATCTTCCGAGTGCTCCGGACGGAGGTAAAAACTATGCTGCTGCAGGTACCTGGAAAGCAGGCTATGGCTGGTTTGCAACCTTGAATCATGAGCAATACATGAATGATAATTGGACTTTGTTTGCTAACTTTGGCTACAGCAGACAAAAGCTGAATCAAAACGTATCTCCTAACATGAGCTCCTACTGGATTAAAGATGATGCAGGTAATTATGATTTCCTGCAGACTAACAGTGCAACTCCGCAACGCTCTTACTATGCTCAATTAGGCACCAAGAATAAATTCGAAACCGGTGCGCTGAAACATGAGGTAATGTTGTCTGCTGATAAGGCGTGGAGAAACCGTAATGGTTCTACAACTGTACCCGGTACCACTTTGGTTGGCGGCTCTAATATTTTTACAGGAACTTCCTTCCAGGATGTTGATGCAAGATATATTGGTTATACTACAAGACCTAATAACAAAACTTCTATCTGGGGCGTTTCCTTGCTGGATAGCATCAGCTTCGGTAAATGGGACGCTATGATTGGCATTCACAAACATGCTGCTACGGCAAAATCATGGAATGCAAGCAGCAAATCCTGGGGTAAAGAAATTAAGTCCGATGCAACCTGCCCGACTTATTCCTTGAGCTATGCACCTGATGAGCATGTAATGTTCTATGGCAACCATGCAGAAAACTTTGATATTGGCGCAAGTGCCGGTACTAGCTACCAGAATTCCGGTGAAGTATTACCGCCGACTAAGGTTAAACAAAATGAAGTTGGCGTAAAATATCAGAATAAAGGTGCTATGTATACCTTGGCATACTTTGATATTGACCAGGCCAATAATGTGAGCAAGGATGTAGCAGGCTACGCTAAACCTTTCCTTGTACAAGATGGTAAGGTTAACCACAAAGGTCTTGAATTATCTGTTAACGGTAAATTAGCAGATAAATGGTATGGTATGGTTGGCCTTGCTTATATGGATGCTAAATATAAGAACATGGGTAAAGGCAATGAGTACAAAAACGGTGTACGCGAATCCGGTCAGGGAGCATGGAGTGCATCTGCAGCTTTGGAATATAAAGCAGACGATAGCTTTAGCGTAATCGGCCGTGCAACATATACCGGCACCACTCCGTTCTACACTGTAAAATATAATTCCAGCACTGTTACCAAAGACAGCAAGCATCTGGAAGCACCGGCTTACATGGTTTATGATTTAGGTGTAACCTATAATACTAAGCTGAACAGCGTTCCTGTAAAATTCAGTGCAATGTGCTACAATCTGTTTGATAAGGATTATTGGACTGTTGCTCGCGGTGATCAGGTTTACCTGTCTACTCCGAGAACCTTCTTCTTGTCTGCTGAATTTAGTCTGTAATAAAATAAAATTTAAAGAGGGCGGTTTTTCTGCCCTCTTTTATTCTATATAAATAAGATGTATAATGGTATGCGAATATGAGAAAAATATTGAGCTTTTTTCTGCTGCTGATGCTATTATTGTGTGTCGGCTGTGCCAAGCAGGAAGAATCACAAAATCATATAGATAATAAAAACAAAAATATTGTTACCCTGGCTGCCTACAGGCATCTTGCTCCCGGTAATAAGGATGCCTATTATTGCAGCAAGATTCTTGGAGTTTGGGAGCCGTTGATAACAAGGGATGAAGCAGGTTTGCCAGCACCTTGTCTGGCTGAAAGCTGGGAAATGCAGGATGATGGCAAGGTATGGATATTTCGTTTAAGAAAAAATGTATATTTTCAAAATGGAACGCGGTTTAATGCTGATTCTGTAATTGCTAATTTCGACAGAATGAAAAAGGGCTTGAAGCGTTCTAATTTTTACAGCTTATCATTAGCCTTATATTATCCGTCATTAATCAGCTACGAAAAACTGGACGAATATACTGTCGGATTGGTATTTAAAGAACCGAATATTAATCAATTATATAAAATGACGGATTTCGGCAGTCCGATGTTTGCCCCTGAATGCTTTGATGCCAATGGTGATTTTAAGGACATAGCTATAGGTACAGGTCCGTATAAAATTACCAAGAACGTCATGAATAAGTATGTCGTTTTAAGGCGTAATGATAATTATTGGGGTGAAAAAGGCAAGATAAAAAATTTTGTCGTGCGCAATATTCCCAATACGGATACACGCTATGCAGCACTTAAATCCGGTGAAATTGACGGAGTATTAGATTTAAATGCAATACCGCCGTTTTTAGCTGACGAAATCAAGCAAGATAAGCGCTTTGCTGTGGCAAGCAATAAATCGACAATGATACGCTATCTTGCTTTAAATAACAGTCGTTTTCCCTTTAACGATGTTCGTATGCGTCAGGCTGTAAGTCTGGCGATTGACCGTAAAAATCTTGTCGATGCATTATATATGGGGTATGCAGAGCCGACAATGAATGTGTTGAATTACACCAGCCCAGGTTATAAAGAATTTCCCTTGGAGCATAATTTAGCAAAAGCTAAGCAGCTGGCACATGAAGTATTAGGGGATAAGCGCTGTGATGTTACCTATTGCATAAACGGTGCGGAGCCGTTGCAGAAGGGCGAGGCTGAGCTGATTGCTTATTGGCTGGGCAAAATAGGATTAGATGTCCATATTCAGTCTTTGGAGTATGCTACAAGAGCGAAAATGCTGCGCAAGGGCGATTATGATATCGCACGTCTGCAAAAGGGACTGGCAAATGGAGATCCATACGAGGTACTTAACAGTTTTCTGATGCCGACAGGTTCTATTTATATAAGCAGTCACACAGGCTACCAGAATAAAGAACTGCAGGGATTGATGCAAGAGGTAAAACATACAGTTGATGCAAAAGAGCGTCAGCGGATTTTTGATCGGGTGCAGGAAATCGCTGTGGAAGAGGAACCGTTGGTAGCTCTTTTCAACGATATGAACATCGTTGCCTACAATAAGCGTTTAAAGAATTATAAACCATTAATCTACGGTGTAGATTTGAGTAAGGTAGAATTGGCGGAGAATTATGATTAGATATTGTTATCGAAGAATTTTATTGGCCATACCTGTAATGGTCGGTATTAGCCTTTTAGCGTTCATTCTGGGGTTGTTATCACCCGGAGACCCGGCTGAATTTGCCTTGAATCAGGATGGTCTGGATGCACCTACAGATGCGCAGATAGCTACGATGCGTGAAGAGCTTGGCTTGAATAGACCTATATATGTGCAGTATTTCAGCTGGTTTGTGCAGGTGCTGCATGGTAATTTCGGCAGCAGCTACATTACCGGCAAGGATATTCTGCATGAGCTTTTGCTGCGTCTGCCGGTGACAGTGGAGCTGGCGCTGCTGGCATTGGCCATTGCTGCGGTTGTTGGCATTGCATTGGGCACCTTATGCGCTGTTTACAAAAACAGCTGGTTGGATGATGCGGTACAGTTTTTGACTAATATACTTTTAGCTGTGCCCGGTTTTTGGCTGGCTTTGCTGATGATTTTGCTGTTCAGCGAAACGCTGCGTCTGCTGCCGACAAGCGGCAGTGAGAGCTTACGCTATTTTATTATGCCTGCGCTGGCGGTTTCGTTTTCTACTTCGGCAACAGTGTGCCGCTATATGCGCAGCTCGCTGTTGACTGAATTTGCTTCCCAATATTTTCTTGTAGCGCGTGTGCGCGGAATCAGTAAAATAAAATTGCTTTTTTATTATGCCTTTCCTAATGCCATGCTGCCGGTAATTGCTCTTTTGGGTAATTATTTGGCAGGTATTTTGGGCGGTTCGGTTATTGCGGAAAGTATTTTTGCGTTGCCAGGTATCAGCAGTATGGCACTGGAAGCGATTCGCTTTCGTGATTATCCTGTATTGCAGGCCTATGTGCTTTTTACCGGCTGGCTTTTGGTATTGATAACCTTAGCGGTTGATTTGCTGATGTTTTATCTGAATCCTAAGCTGAGAGGAGGCGCTGAAGTACATGACTAAAAAAATACAGCTTAACTTCGCTATTTTGGTACTTGCGTTTATCATTATCGGCAGTATTTTGGCCCCGCTTCTGGCAACGCATAATCCCTTTGAACCAGATATGGCTAACCGTCTGCAAAGTCCCTGCTGGCAACATTTCTTCGGCACGGATGCTCTGGGGCGCGACATGTTCAGCCGTATTCTTTACGGTGGCAGGGCATCAATGCTGCTTACCCTGATTTCTTCTGTTTTAGCGCTTGTTTTGGGTGTTGGAGTAGGCCTTTTGTGTGGCTTTTATGGCGGTAAGCTGGATATGTTTTTTACTGTGCTGAGCAATATTTTCCAGGGTATACCGGGAAGCTGTTTTATGATAGCCTTGGCCGGTATTCTCGGTCCGAGTATTTATAGCCTTGTACTGGCGTTGGTTGTGACATCCTGGGCCGGCTTTTCGCGTATTGTGCGTGCGGAGGTGCTGCAGCTGATGGGAGAGCCTTTCATTGAAGGGCTGCGTTGTCTTGGCTGCAGTGATTTGCGAATTATTGTCTGTCATTTACTGCCCAACATTGCAAACAAGCTGCTTGTGCTGGTAACCATTCGCCTTGGCCGAGGCATACTGGCGATTGCCGGCCTGAGCTTTTTGGGCTTAGGTGTACAGCCGCCGACTCCTGACTGGAGTGTAATGATTAACGATGCTATTATGTATTATCGCAGCTCACCGCATTTGATTATAATTCCCGGTCTGTTTGTATTTTTGCTGATTTATTCTCTTAATATTATCGGTGAGCATCTGCGTGACAGCTTAGACAATCAGCTTGATGAGGTACGCAAATGGTAAAAAATCTGGTGTTAGAAAATATATCTGTAGGCTTTAAGCTGCCGCAAGGCGTATTTTATGCAGTAGATGATGTAAGTCTGAGTTTGCCTGGAGGTAATTTTACTGCGATTATCGGTGAAAGCGGTTGCGGTAAATCTGTATTGGGGCAGGCTATTTTAAATATTTTGCCATCCGGAGTCGTAAAAAAGGGTAGAGTGCTTTATAATGGCGAGCAGGTGAAGAAAATATTATCTGCTTTTGGTATTATTCCGCAAAACCCAAGTGAGTCGCTGAATCCTGTGCGCAAAATAGGTAAGCAGATGCAGGATATTTTGGCTGTTCATAATATTGCCGATAGTGGCAATAGCTATAAAAAACAGTGCCTGCGTTTGTTCGGATTGCAGGAAGCAGAGCGTGTTCTGGCAGCGTATCCGCATGAGCTTTCCGGTGGCATGCTGCAGCGTGTATTGTGCGCTATGGCTGTCAGCAGTAAGCCGGAATGGATTTTAGCTGATGAACCGACAAAAGGTCTGGATGAACAGGTTGGCGCTGTTGTACGCAAAAATTTGCTGACGATTAAGCAGGATTTGCATTTAAGTATGCTGATTATTACGCATGATATTGCTTTGGCGCAAGAGGTGTGTGATGATGTGCTGGTGATGTATGCAGGACAGGTTTTGGAGCATAATGCGGATATTTGGTATAAACCGCTGCATCCGTATACCAAAGGATTTTTGCAGGCTTTGCCAAAGAATGGTCTGCAGGTTATTCCGGGAAAAGCACCTGTGCCAGGGGAAAGCTTTACAGGCTGTAAGTTTGCGGCACGCTGTCCTTATTCTACAAAACGTTGTAAGGAAGAAAAGCCTGCCATGCAGCAGGTCGGTGATGCGGAAGTGAGGTGCTTTTTGTATGCTGAAGGCTGAAAATATTTTCAAAAGCTTTGTTGACCGTAGCAACGGAAAAACCTTTGAGCTTCTGCATAATGTTTCACTGGAGCTCAAGCCCGGTGAAGCTGTGGCGCTGATGGGTGGCAGCGGCAGCGGTAAAAGCACGCTGGCGCGTATTTTGCTGCGCCTGCTGCCATGTGATTGCGGCAAAATTTATTTTCAGGGGCAGGATATTACTAAGGTGACAGGTAAAGATTTAAGCGTTTTCAGGCGCAATGTACAATTTATTTCACAGCGTCCCGAAAGCTTTCTTGATCCGCGTCAAACCTTGGGCTGTAGCCTAAAGGAAGCATTTACGGTTTTTAATCTGTCTTATGATGAAGATAAAATCAAGGCGATGCTTGATTTGGTAAAGCTCAATGCAGAGCTTCTGCAACGCTATCCGCATCAGGTGAGCGGCGGCGAAATTCAGCGTATCTGCCTGGTAAGAGCACTGTTGTTAGAGCCGAAGCTGCTCATTTTGGATGAACCGACATCTATGCTGGATATTTCCGTACAGGCTCAGATTTTACATTTGTTGCGTGATATTCGCGAGGAAAAGCAGCTGGCTTATTTGTTTATTACGCATGATAAACAGCTTGCGGAATGGCTTTGCGACAGAGTTTTACATATAGAGCAGGGGCAATTAAAGTAATTCATCTAATCTAGATTATACAAATCATGATTAGATGAATTGATAGTCTGATAAAAAATCTTGGGTAAATTAGAGTTATACTTTAGTTTACCCGTTTATTTACGTTCATAGTGTCAGAATATTCACTTGACAGCAATTGAAACATATGCTATCATTTCGAATGAAATGTAATAAATGTTAAAAATGAACTTAATAAATTCAAGCTATCAGGTGTCGAAAGACTTAATAAGTAAGCAGGTGCGAAGCCTGCGCTGTCACGCAGCTGTAAAGTGGAGCAAGCCTTAATTATGTCACTGGGAAACCGGGAAGGCAAGACTTGCGAGGAAACTGAGCCAGAAGAATTGCCTGAAAAAAGTAAACGGGAGTGTACTGCGAGCGACAGGAGACTGCTAGAGGAATAAGTGCGTCTTTCTGTAATTTTGCAGGAAGGCGTTTTTTCTTGCCGGGAAAAATGCGTAAGATAAATTTCCTATGTTATGTTTGCGCAATGTTAATTTCTTGCCTGCTGAAAATAAGTAAGTCATATATTGGAGTTGATGAGTATGAACCAATATTATCAGGATAACATGCTTTTTGGCATGAACCCTTCAAGCTATTTGCATCGCTACGCCGTCAACGGCAAGGTGTCGGGAAATCTTGCCTGCATCAGCGAAATCAAAAATGCCGCCGTGGTTTTATACAGTCCGCGCGGCTGCGGCTTTCATTACCGCTGTCATGTGCGCAGCGGCCAAAGCCCGGTTTATGAGCTGGAATGTGCCGATTTACGTAACAATGATGTAATTTTCGGCGGTGAAAAAAAGCTAACTGCTTTACTGCAAAAGGTGGAACGTGAGCAGCAGCCGGAGATTATTTTTCTGCTGCCTTCCGTGGTGTCGGATATTATTAATGATGATTTGGCTGGCTTGGCCTGCAGCCTGCAGCCGCAGTTCAAAGCAAAGCTTGTGCCGATTACGTCGCAGGTTTTTTCGCATATGGACAAGAGCAACGGCCGCAAGGTTTTGCGCGAAAAGGCCTGCCAAAAGCAGAAGCAAAAGTTTTCTTCCAGTGCGGTCTATCCGGGTTGCGGTTATGTAGAGGTGATGGATGCGCTGGTTGAGCAGGTGATGGAGCCTCAAAGCGTAGAGCCGTTGAGCGTAAATATTGAAGCCTTTGTTTGGGGCTATAATGATGAGGATAAGCTGCAGGGCATGAGCGATATGCTGCAGAAAATGGGAATTACCGTTAATGCTTATCTGCCTGCCGCTGATTTGCAGACAATCAAAAAGGCTCCGCAAGCAGCGCTGAATATAGTACGTCGCAAGAAGTGGGCGTTGGCGATGGAGCAACGCTTTGGCACGCCGTTTCTGCATGTTGCCGATATGCAGGAGTGGCATGGTATTGAAGGAATCAGTGATTTGTACAGGCAGATTGGTAAAATGCTTGGTTGCGAGAATGCTGTTGAACGCGTGCTGCAGGAAGAATATGAACGGGTTGCCGCCCGTTATCAGGAACTGCGTGCAGACTTTGCCAAGTATAAGTTTTGCTTAATTGCGCACGGTGTTGCATATTTGCCGGATGCGCTGCGCGTTTATCAGCAGGATTATGGTCTGCCGATTACGAAAATATGCATTATCATGAATCCCTCTTATCAGGCAGAAACCGGTTTGGATGATGCAATGATGCAGAGATTTAAGGACAGAATTGAGCTTGCTAAGGCTGAGTATGGCTGTGATGCGGAAATTTTACTGGAGCCTTCGGAAGAGGCTTTGCGTGAAGCTGCACAGAGCTGTGATTTTGTTATCTGTAACGGTCATCCGCGCTATGCTGCTTTGGATGTTCCCGTGCTTTATAATTTGTTTGACCGTTCGGTGTGGTCTTATCATGGCTTTGTGGATATTATGGAAGAGGTTTGGCAGATGCTGCAGCAACCGCAACGTACAGGTAGCAGTCTTTTGCTGAGCAAGCTAGCCTATGACCCGGTATTTTATCCGATGCGGGAGGCTGATAAAGACAGTAAAGCATCACGCGAACTGTATAGCAGAATATGGAGGCAAAGAAAATAATGAAACCATTAAGTAGCTGTGCTTTGTTTGGTGCTGTGCGTGCTCTTGGCGGTATTAAGGATGCCTTAATCCTGCAGCATTCCGTTGTCGGCTGTCAGTGGGGCAGCCTGGCATTCAGATATGCAGGCAAGCCTTATGATGTACGTCAGGCCTCTGATGTTATCTATGATGAAGATGTTGTTAATGGCGGCGAGAAGGTCTTGCGCAAGGCTTTGCAGGAAGCGGAGCGTATTTTTGCGCATTGCGGTGCGGTATTTGTAGTCAGCGGCTGTGTGCCGAATATGATTGGCGATGATGTAGACGGTATTTTGGCTACGACCGAAGGCTCACAAAAATTATTGCATGTAAAAGCGCCGGGATATGCAGGGAATATTGACAGCGGTGCAGAAGCAGCTTATTTAGCGTTGCTGCCCTTGCTCCAACCTGCGGAGAAAAAACAAGCTGCTACGATAAATATTCTTGGCATAATGAACGATGATCCCTATGCGGATAATGATTTGGAAGAGCTGAAGAAATTTTTAGGTTCCAAGGTTAAAATTAACTGCGCACTGCAGGATTGCAGTCTGCAGGATATCGCAGCGATGCCGCAGGCAGAGCTGAATATCTGCTTTGGCTACGGTGAGCCGTTGGCACAAAAGGTGCAGGAAAAATTTGGCGTGCCGTATATCAAATGCGCTTATCCCTATGGTGTGGCAGGCATGCAGAAGTTTTTGCGCCAGTTAGGTGAAGCGTTGAAAATTGATTTTTCCGATGAGCTTGCTGAGCTGGAAGCTGCGGCTGAAAAGCTCGTTTATCGCTGTGCGGATTATCTTGTAAATTTGTATCAGCTGCCGGTGGCTTTGGCTACGGACAAGGCACATTTATATGGCTTGCAGAGCTTTTTTGCCGAAGAACTGGGCATGCGCGTTGTTATTGCAGAGGACACTGCGGAATTTAGCTTGGATAAAATGGCAGAGGCTGCAGCAAAGCACAAGCCTGTATTGTTTTGCGGTTCTTCATTCTTAAAAAAATTGGCTGATAAATATCAGGTGCCGTTAGTGCGCTGTGCTTATCCTGCCTTTGACCGGCTGTGCTTTACCGATAATACGCTTGTAGGAGCACGTGGCGCTGCTTTGCTCATTGAGCAGATTGTCAACGGTGCCTTGCAGCAGCAATATAAAACAGATGGCCGATATGCCGGCTTGCGTGAAAGTATTTGTGAGGTAAATCATGAGTGAGCTTGAAACACATCCCTGTTTTACCGCTAAATGCAGCGATTACGCCCGTATTCATCTGCCTGTGGCACCTAAATGCAATATGCAGTGTAATTATTGTCTGCGCAAATACAGCTGTGTAAATGAAAGCCGTCCCGGTGTTGTGGCAAGGGTTATGGTACCGGAGGATGCAGTCGAGTGGTATCTGCAGATGAAGGACAAGGTGCCGAAGCTGACGGTAGCAGGCATTGCCGGCCCCGGCGATGCACTGGCCAATTGGGCAACGGTCAGCAGAACGCTGAGCAAGATTCGTGAGGTTGATAAGGATGTTTTCTTCTGCCTTTCGACTAACGGTCTGTATTTGCCGAAGTATGCCAAGGAGATAGCAGCCTTAGGTGTTGATTATGTTACGGTGACGGTGAATGCGATTACAAGCAACACAGGGGCGCATATTTACAGCTTTATTAATGATGACGGCAAAAAATATGTCGGTGAAGAGGCTGCTGCGCTGCTTTTGGCAAGACAGATAGAGGGCCTGCAGCTGCTTGGCGAATATGGCGTGAAGGTGAAGATAAATACGGTAGCAATCCCCGGCGTGAATATACAGGAAATCCCGGCGATTGCCAGACGTATGGCTTTGCTGGGAGCGAAGCTGCAGAATATTTTACCGATGCTGCCGGTGGAGGGAACCGGCTTTGCGCATCTTGCGGAGCCTGCGGCCGAAGAAATTATGCAGCTGCGTAATGTTTGCAAGCAGTGGATGCCGCAGATGCAGCATTGCAACCGCTGTCGTGCAGATGCCGTAGGCGCGTTGACTAATCCCTGTATTTTAGAAGAAAGCTGATATTGAAAATCCGTGTAAACAGAAGCTTGACCTTGGTTTGCACGGATTTTTTGCTTAATATGATATTTAATTTGACGGCGTTTCCTGTGCTTGCTACAATTAAAGTTATAATATCTCATCTGTAAGGGAGAAGCTAATGGATTGTACTGCGATTATTTTGACAATAGGTATTATTTTTGCCGCGTCATTTTTTTCTACTGTTTCCGGCTTTGGCTTCGCTTTGGTGGCTATGCCTGTGCTTACACTGGTGATGTCGGTAAAAGCGGCGGTTATTTTTGTACTGCTGTTGAATTTGGTCCTGCGGGCGATTACTATGTACAGGGTGCGCAAAGGCTTTGATAAAGAAACCGTTATTTTGACGACATTGGGAAGTATCATGGGCATGCTTCCGGGAAGCTGGGTACTGAAGGTGCTGCCTGCGGCACAGCTGGAGGTGTTTTTGGGAGCGGTGCTTGTGGCTGCCACGATTTTGTTGAGCCTGCAATGTACGCTGCCGATAAAAAATAAAACCTGTGGACGCTTGGGAGCAGGTATTTTGAGCGGTTTTTTCGGCGCATCTACCAGCGTCAGCGGACCGCCGCTGGTTTTATATTTTCTTAACGAAAAGCTGCCTAAGGATGTTATGCGGTCTAACATGATCTGGTTCTTTGGCTTAAGCGGCTTTTTAACAGTGCTGGTAAATTATTTTTACGGTAATGTCAGCGGTACTGTTGATTGGAGTTTGCTGCTGTACACTATACCGGTGATGCTATTGGCTATCTGGTTGGGAGAAAAATTTTTCTATCGTCTGAATCAGCATCTGTTCCGTAAGCTGGCGTTGGCGGTGGTGCTTATAGGAGCGCTGATGCTGCTGTGGAGCGGGTGGCAAATTTTATAAGTAAGCTTAAAAATAATGCTGTCTTATGAATTAGCAGTAATATTTTGTCTTATTGCTTTGAAGATAGCATTATTACTGTAACCTAGTTTACAATAATAGTGCGATAAGATAAAAAATAAATAAAATTTAGCTTTTTCCTTGACGTTTGCAGAGCAGGAGGAGTAAAATAACCTCAATCGCTGATTGCGGCGATAAATTTTGAAGCATAAGGAAATGCTGAATTTGTTGCAGGTGAAAATGATGGAATCTAAAATGATGAACACTGCAATTGAATATGGTTTTTATTACGCACCGGTATTTAACTATTATTTTAGCACCGGTTATTTTGCATGGGAAAAATCATATAGCAGTAATCATCGTATTGGAGACTATAAATAGTATTTGCGAGCGCAGTGCTTGCAATTAAGATTTAGCTTTTACAGCAGGCTCTTTTACGGGAGCCTGCTTTTTTTATAGCATGGTAGCTTATAGCAGTAGGGTAAATTAAATGACAAGGGTGTCAGAACGAAGGGGAGAAAGTTTATGGTAATAGTATTCAAGCCGGGAGCGCCGGAGGAAAATAAAGCAAAAATGCGCAGTAATTTGGAAAGCAAGGGCTTCCAAATTAACGAAATCAATGGTGTCAACATGACCATCTTCGGTATCATTGGCGATACGAGCACACTTGATATCAATATGCTGCGTATTGATGATGCAGTAGACAAGGTAATGCGTGTGCAGGAGCCTTTTAAGCGAGCCAACCGCATGTTCCATCCGCAGGATTCCGTGATTAATGTCGGCGGTGTTGAAATCGGCGGACGTAAGATTCAGGTTATCGCAGGTCCGTGCTCCGTAGAAACGCAGGAGCAGGTTACGGACATTGCCAAATCTATCAAGCTGGGCGGTGCCTCGATGCTTCGCGGTGGCGCCTTCAAGCCCCGCACCTCACCGTATTCCTTCCAAGGCTTGAAGGAGGTTGGCCTGGAATATTTAAAGGGTGCCAAAAAGGAAACAGGCCTGCCGATTGTTACAGAAATCATGTCACCTTATATGATTGAGCGCTTTGTAGAGGATGTAGATTTGATTCAGGTTGGCGCCCGCAACATGCAGAACTTTGAACTGCTGAAGGAACTTGGCAAAACCAATAAGCCTATTCTGCTGAAGCGTGGGCTGTCAGCAACGATTGAGGAATGGCTGATGGCAGCGGAATACATCATGAGCGAGGGCAA